>Ga0302215_10003110_pt1 | contig 11247 bp, 9 predicted proteins | sample II_Fen_N3_1_FD_194580 | JGI IMG/M metagenome (GOLD analysis project Ga0302215, IMG submission 194580) | Peat permafrost microbial communities from Stordalen Mire near Abisko, Sweden - II_Fen_N3_1 | ecosystem: Environmental > Terrestrial > Soil > Wetlands > Permafrost | place: Sweden: Abisko... | reverse complement strand
AGTGGTATACCGATCGACCAAAACAATCGATATTAATGCGTTGAACCGACTAAAATGGTAAATAATCAATTGACAGTTGAAAATTGACAGTTGACATTCCTTGTCCGCTGAAATTATCAACTTTAAACTGTCAACTATCAACTATATATGGAACTTATATCAATATTACTACTTGTCTTTCCGTTTCTGGGGTTTCTGATTATCGGTTTGCTGCAAAAGCACCTGAACCGAAATATATCGGGAATGCTAGGTACGGCTGTTATATGTATTAACCTCGTTTTGAGTGCCATTCTGTTCTGGCATGTGGGTAGCTCAAATCAAACAGTGGAAACGCAGTTGTTCGACTGGATAAAATTTGCCGACATTTCCATTCCGTTTGCTATCACAGTGGATCGCTTGTCGGCACTTATGCTGATGATTATAAACGGAGTAGGGCTGCTTATACATATCTATTCCATTGGGTATATGAAGGAAGATGAAGGGGTGAACCGCTTCTTTGCCTACCTCAATCTCTTCGTTTTCTTTATGCTGACCTTGGTGTTGAGTTCCAATTACCTGATGCTGTTTATCGGTTGGGAAGGCGTAGGATTGTGTTCGTACCTGCTTATCGGTTTCTGGTATAAAGACCATGCGAATAACGATGCGGCAAAAAAAGCGTTTATCATGAACCGTATTGGTGATTTGGGCTTTTTGCTTGGAATATTCATGCTATACAGTAACTTCCACACATTAAATATCAGTGAAGTGTTGGCCAAAGCAAGTGTTATGCCTTCAGGCGATATGACCTTGTTTTTCATCACGCTTTGTCTGTTTATCGGTGCTACAGGTAAGAGTGCTCAGATACCACTTTTCACCTGGTTACCCGACGCTATGGCGGGTCCAACACCTGTGTCAGCCTTGATACACGCTGCAACCATGGTTACTGCCGGTATTTATCTCATTGCCCGTTCGAGTGTGCTATTTGTACTCTCACCTGTTACAATGAATATCATTTTGGTGGTTGGTGCTGCAACGGCACTTATTGGCGGATTGGTTGCCATTTATCAAAATGATATTAAAAAGATACTTGCTTATTCAACAGTCAGTCAGCTTGGTTTTTTGTTTATGGCGCTTGGCCTGGGTTCTTTCTCCGGAGCTATGTTCCACCTCACAACACACGCATTCTTCAAAGCTCTACTCTTCCTTGCGGCAGGTAGCGTGATTCACGCCTTGAGTGGCGAACAGGATATTCGCAACATGGGCGGTCTTCGCAAAAAGATTCCATTTACATTTGCGTTGTTCATTATCGGTACAATAGCCATTTCGGGTATTCCGCCATTTGCCGGATTTTTCTCGAAAGAAGTAATTCTGACTGCGGCTTACGAGCACGGTTTGGGCATGGGCATAATCGCTACTGTCATTTCACTGATGACAACCATTTACATGTTCCGTTTGCTGTTTGTTGTGTTCTTTAAACCGGAAAGCAAAGCGCTGAATGCAAATCACCATGTACACGAATCGCCTAAGGTAATGACTTATCCAATGGCTGTACTGGCTATTTTATCGATGGTTGCCGGTTTTGTGCAGTTGCCAAAACTTTTTTCCGAAACACAGGGATTTGATACCTTTTTATCGCCTGTTTTTGAGAAAGCTAATAGTCTGGCTGCGGTTTCCGAACACGGACTGGATGTACAGACCGAATGGATGATATTCCTTGTTCCATTGCTTATTATTGCTGCATTGATAGTTATAAGCTACAAACGGTTTGTAAACGAAAAAGAACTGACCGAAGCAAGGGGTTTTTCGAAAGTGCTTGCCAATAAATTCTATTTCGACGAAATATACGATTTCTGTATCGTAAAACCCCTCGGTTTTATCTCCGATATCTTCCGCGAATTTGTTGACCAAACCATTATTAATGGCATTGTGAATGGTGTTGGCAGGGGAACTTTGTTTGTGGGTAAGCGACTTCGTCGTTTGCAAACAGGGAATGTCGGGTTTTACTTAGTGATAATGGTGTTCAGCATCATTGCCATTCTATTTTTTAATATAATACTATAAAAGAGATGATTATTGTACTTTTACTTGTCCTGCCTTTACTTGCGTCATTGATTTTATTCACGGGTAAGCTGGGAAAACATAGTAGAGAATTTGCGCTTATTGTTTCGCTGCTGGAATTTGGCGTGGCCTTGGTTGCCGGTTATGCTTTTACGTTTGCCAATCATAAAATTCTGAACCTGAGCCTGAATCTGAAACAACTGTTGGATATAGATATTATCATCAATATCGATGCCGTTTCGCTGTTGATGATTATGCTCACAACGTTGCTGGTGCCTGTTATCATTGCTTCAAACAACAACCGCAAAGTGCGAAACCATAATTTCTTCGGACTTATATTATTGATGCAAATGGCCTTGATTGGAGTTTTCACGGCTTCGGAAATGATTCTGTTCTATATCTTCTGGGAGCTTGCCATGATACCTATTTTCCTCATCACAGCTATCTGGGGCGGACAAAACCGATTGAAGATTAGTGTGAAGTTTCTTATTTATACAGTGGTTGGTAGTTTTGCTATGCTCATTGCCATACTTTATTTGTATACGCTAACACCTGCTCCACATTCGTTTAGTTTCGATGCATTTTATCATCTCAAATTGCCTTATTCCGTTCAGGTGCCGGTGTTTCTGGCATTCTTTTTAGCGTTTGCCATTAAAATCCCATTGTTTCCGTTCCATTCGTGGCAGGCCGAAACCTACAATGTTTCTCCTGTTCAGGGGTCGATGTTGCTGGCCGGTATTATGCTCAAAATGGGATTGTACGGTATCATTCGGTTTATTCTTCCTATTTGTCCGGACGTGGTGGCGGGTGGTTCGCTGATATTTTTACCCCTGATCCTTTTCGGGGTCATCTATGGAGCTATTATTGCTATCCGTCAGCCCAAACTGAAGAAAATGATTGCCTTTGTATCGCTATCGCACGTGGGGATTATTGCGTTGGGATTACTTTCAAACAATCATTACGGTATTGAAGGTGCTATTCTGCAAATGTTCTCACACGGTGTGAATGTGGTTGGATTTTTCCTTTGCTACCAGATAATTGTTATCCGTACAGGTACCGACATTATCAGCGATCTGGGTGGCATTGCCAGTGCTGCACCTAAGTTTGCTACCTTGTTTCTGATAGTGGTATTGGCCAACGTGGCTTTACCGCTGACAAATAGCTTTGTGGGCGAGTTCCTTATTTTGCTTGGTCTTTTCCAGTCGAATATATACATTGCCGTGATTGCAGGTTTCACCATTATTTTGGGTGCTGTGTATATGCTCCGAATGTTTCAACAGGTTATGTACGGACCGCAGACAGCCGTTACAACCAATTTCAGGGATCTGACCGTGCGGGAGATGCTGCTCTTTGTACCAATCATTATATCCATATTTTTAGTCGGTGTTTATCCATCGTTTGTGTTGCAAATGCTTCAAACGGCAGTAAAATAAAAGCTCTCATAACTCAATACTCAAAACTCATAACTACATTCATGTACGCTATAATAACCATCTCCATTGTTGCCATTATCGTTCTTTTCTTTGGAGCCATCGAAAAGAAAGCACCCCTGCTGCCTGTTGTTTATGTTGGACTTTCGCTGGCTTTCATCCTCAATTTAGTGGGTTGGAACCAATCGGTTCATTACTACAACGAAATGTATATTGCCGATAATTTCAGTATTGCTTTCAATGGAGTGCTTATATTCACTACCCTGTTGGTTTTTATATTTGCTCCGGTGTACTACAAACCCGTGAAGCGTCCGCTCGAAGATATTTATGCCCTGATACTTTTTGCGTTGGTGGGTGGTCTCATTATGACGGCCTTTGGTAACCTGCTGATGTTGTTCGTTGGTATCGAAACTCTGTCGTTGTCGCTCTACATTTTGGCGGGAAGCAAGAAGTTCGACCCCAACTCCAACGAGGCAGCCATGAAATACTTTCTGACAGGTTCGTTTGCCTCCGGTTTCCTGTTGTTTGGCATAGCCCTGTTGTATGGTGCCAGCGGAAGCATGAACCTGGAAGCTATCAAACAATATGTGATACTCAATCAGGCACACATGCCGGGTATGCTCACAATTGGCTTGTTGCTCGTTGCCATTGGTATGACGTTCAAAATCGGTGCTGCGCCTTTTCATTTCTGGGCGCCCGACGTGTACGAAGGTTCACCAACACTGATTACAACTTTTATGGCTACCGTGGGTAAAGTAGCGGCTATCGCGGCATTTTTCCGTCTCATGAGTTCCAGCTTTGCCGAGGTGGAAAGCATTTGGAAACTGACGCTCACCATTTTTGCTGTTGCCACCATTCTTATCGGTAATCTTTCGGCTTTTTATCAGGACAATGTAAAGCGTATGTTTGCCTATTCGGGCATTGCCCACGCCGGTTATATGCTTATTGCCGTTATTGCGCTCAAACAACAAGCTGCAGGTGTATTGCTGCTTTATTCCATGTCGTACACAATTGCCACTATAACGGCTTTTGCTGTACTTATTCTGGTACGCGAGGAGACTGGTACCTTTTCGATCAAAGCGTTCAACGGGCTGGCTAAACACAACCCGCGTGAGGCTTTTGCCATGACCATTGCCATGCTTTCGCTGGCAGGTATTCCGCCACTGGTTGGATTTGCAGCAAAATACAACCTGTTTGTATCGGCTATCGGACAGGGAAACCTACCGCTTGTTATCGTTGCCATCATAGGATCCATGATTAGCGTGTATTTCTACATTCGCCCGGTTATTGCCATGTATGCCAAACTTCCTTCGGGCACAGCGGCTATCGATTCGAGCAGCAACTACAAAAAACAAATTACACTGGCAGCCGTACTGATGATTTTGCTGGGTTTAATTCCGGGTGTGTTCGTGAATTTGATATGAAAGAATACGACATTATATAAACAACAAAAGCAGATGGTTTCATCTGCTTTTGTTGTTATACTGTAACGAAGTTTGGACATTTTGTTAGTATTTAGTGGCAATCACTATACTTCAGCGAAATGTATTATTTGCCCTTATCAATAAGCTCTATCTTTGTTCCATCAAGTTTCTCTATTTTTATATAGCCATACTTCTTGGCAAAGTAAATCAGGCGGATATCGGTTTTATCTTCTACCGGAGGATAAAACTTATATACATTCTGGTATATCTTACCTAATACCTTGGCAGTGTCAAGGTTGACTGTGTCTTTAGGATAATAATGTCCAGAAAAAACGTTGGTGCCATTAGCTCTTACCTGAAAAAATTTTTCAGCATTCCATGAATTAACTGTTCTATATAGACGTATATCACCAAACTCAAATCCTGTTTCTTTTTCAAAATGAATGACAGAACTACCGAATATATCCTCGATATTTTCAAAATTAATTGGACTACTGTAGTAAGAATTGATTTGTGTTTCAATTTTAACATGAATAGTATCGGTATTATTTAGTTGATAAATAACCGTATCCCTATAGATTATGCTGATCCCTTTATAAGTCAATGTGTCTTTGTTGTAGTACAAATGACTTAAATCATCTTTTGTAAATTGCCTGTATTTACTTGTCGGTTCGTCATTCTTACAGGCTGTCAAAGCTATTACTGTAAAGATAAATAGGTATTTTTTCATGGTTGTACGTAGATTATTTACCACTATGTATCCGCTCTATCTTTGTTCCATCTGTTTTCTCTATTTTGATATAACCGTACTTCTTGGCAAAGTAAATCAGGCGGATATCCGTTTTATCTTCTACCGGAGGATAAAATTTGTAGACGTTTTGGTAGATTTTACCTAATACCTTTGCAGTATCAAGTTGGATGGTATCTTTCCATAGGTATTGCTTAGAAAAAGCATTAATTCCATTAGCACTTAGCTGAAAAAATTTCTCAGAACTCGAAACATCCGATGTCCTTGAAACGCTGATATATAAAAAATTGAATCCAGTCTTTTTATTGAAATATATTTCGGAACTCCCAAAAACATTTCCTTCTTTATAGTTAAAAAGAAGCCCCTCATAAATAGAAGACTGTATTTCAGTTTTAGCAACAACTACAATTTTAGCCGAATCATTCAAAAGAAATTTGATAGAATCCTTGTAATGAATATTTAGTTCTTTAGAATCCACTGTATCTTTATCGTAATACAAATGACTTAAATCATCACGAGTAAAATGATGATATGCTATAGAATTATCCTGTCCACAGGCAACCAATGCTATTGAAAACAAAACAATTATCCATTTTTTCATGACCGTACAAATTACAATGATACAATAAACTTATTTACCACTATCTATCCGCTCTATCTTAGTCCCATCCGTTTTTTCTATTTTTATATAGCCGTACTTCTTGGCAAAGTAGATAAGCCGGATATCTGATTTACCCTCTATCGGAGGATAAAATTTATATACATTTTGGTAGATTTTACCTAATACCTTTGCAGTATCGAGTGACACAGTATCTTTTGAAAAATACTGTTTTTCAAATCCATTAATTCCATTCGCACCAACTTCAAAATACTTTTCAGCACTCCATGAATCAGTAGTCCTTGAAACAGCAATATTCGCATACTTAAATCCTGTTTTGACATCTAAACGCATCAAAGACTTTCCTCCAATATCCTCGACATTTTCAAAATTAAGTGGACTACTGTAGTAAGAATTGATTTGTGTTTCTATTTTAACATGAATAGTATCGGTATTATTTAGTTGATAAATAACCGTATCCCTATAGATTATGTTGATCCCTTTATAAGTCAATGTGTCTTTGTTGTAGTACAAATGACTTAGGTCATCTTTTGTAAGTTGCCTGTATCTGATGGTATTGTCTTGATTGCAAGCAGTCAATATTAATACGACATAGGCAAATATGTATTTTTTCATGGTTGTTATTTCTTTGAGATTATTTTTTTATAATTTTTTCGGTGATAATTTGTCCGTTATCGTCAATAATTTTGAGCAAGTATATTCCAACAGGTTGTTTATTTATAGAGATTTTCTTTATTTGACCAATGCAGACATTATCAGCATACACCATACTTCCCAACATATTGTACAGTTGGATTTTTGTCTCTTGTCGGTTGATTCCATCAATATATACATCAAATTCTCCATTGGAAGGATTGGGTGTTATTCTGATTTCGTTTGTTGTTGGCTTATTTACCTTAACTAACGACGGGACTACTTCAAATTTTTCGCTGGCATCCAAGCCCCAGTCATATCGGATATATCCAAATTAAACGCATAAAAGTTGTTACTTGTCACTGGGATTTTCAATCCCAGTTCTTGTATTCTTTGGATTTTTAATCCAATAGCAAAAATACTATTTTAATTTAAATAACACGGAAATCTAATCTTATTTCAATACATCATTCATATAAATACGTCCAATTTTATGAAAAATATAAATAATGTTAAATGTATACTGGGATGTATTTTTTATTAAAAAAAAAGTTTTTATATTTGCAAACGCTTTGGTTAATTCAATTCAAAGTCATTGTTTACAGGTTGTTATCTCTTTCATCAAAATAATAATCAACAAAATTCTCAAAACCTTTTAAACTTACTTACACATGAAAACATCGAATGGAACAAGTAACGAAAAAAACGTAACTAACTTAGAATTACTCGTAACAATCATTCCAACCTTTGGCGAGGGCTACAACCCACCCAAGCCGGCACTTACAATTCCGGGGCTTACCGACTTATTACAAAAAGGAAAATTAGAAGTCGATGCTGTAAATGCCGCCGGAGTCGTATTCCAAAATGCCGGAGCTGCACGCGCTGTTGAATTTGAAGATTTCGACAAACTGATCACCCGTTCTATCAATGCCCTGCGCATTGCAGGTGTATCCGCTCAAACCCTTGCGCAAGCCGAAGCCATTGTGCGCGATTTACGTGGCAAGCGAGCCTCCGGTCTTCTTTCCGACGAAGAACTGGCTGCCGAAAAAGCGAAGGGTAATAATGTGACTCAGGTAAAGGTTCATAACACAACAATCAACAGTAAGATTGAAAACATGGGTAAGTATGTCTTATTTTTGGCTGCTATTCCTGATTATAAACCAAACGAAGCCGAACTAAAAGTGGAAGGTCTGGAAACAAAGTTAGCCGCCATAAAAACAAAAAATGCAGATGTAACTGCGGCGGATGCTGCGCTCGAAGCTGCCCGGATTTCACGCAATACCCTTATGAATACCGATAATACAGGATTAGTAGACACAGCCTTAGCCGTAAAACTATACGTAAAATCAGCTTTTGGTGCTACAAGTCCGCAATACAAACAAATCAGCGGTATCGAATTCACGAAAATAAAATAATTCACACCCGTAGTGTATTTGTTTGATTCATCCCTGAGAAAAGTCAAAAGTTTTAAAACTTCGTAGAGGGTTACCAACGACTGACATCGTCCGGTGAGCCAAAAAACAAGTGAGGAAGGCGCAAAAATACTCCTTGTTTGACGACCGAAGGGAGGAGTTTGGAGGATTTTAGCCTTCCGAGCGTAAGTTTTTTGAGTGAAGCGGGCGAAGTCTTGAACTTTTTTGCTTCGTTTTTTGGTTCAAGCCAAAAAATGAAGTGGGGTTTGGGGTAAAACCCCAATATCATATAATTTACCTAAAGTACTTCGAATTAATATTCTTTTATCCACTATCACTATTTTTCCGAAACAATCGCAATTCAAAAAAATGAGTTGCGTTTGTTGTTTTTATATCTTCAATCGGAGAAATATCAAACCAATCAACTCTGACAGTGGTTGAAAACCCTGTCAGCAGTTGAGTAATAAATGTATCTTGTGTACCCAAAGTTGTCAGAAGCCAACCTGGCCGAGGAATATTGCAACTTGGTTCAGTGTTTTTGCAATTCGGTTCAGGAATTTCTCAACTCGGCTGAGTAATTTTACAATCCGGTTGAGGAATATTGCAACTTTGCTGAGGAATTTTACAATTCGGTTGAGTGTTTTTACAACTTGGCTGAGTAATTTTACAATCCGGTTCAGGAATTTTGCAACTTGGTTGAGTAATTTCACAACTTTGCTTTGTTGCTGTTGACTCCAAACTAAATGATTATCTTTAGCGGGTTTCGGTTTTTTGATGCTTATTGTTGTTTTTCATATTGATAATTCATTAGTAAAGCTCTTTTTTAGCCTTTATTTAATAAAAAACAAAAATAATGTGCTGAAAATTTGGCTCGTACCTACATGTTTTTGTTATTTTGCACCCGATTTGAACCATCATACACCTAACTAATTGATTTATGCCAAAAAATCTTGTCATAGTAGAGTCCCCTGCCAAAGCAAAAACAATAGAAAAGTTTCTTGGAAAAGACTATCAGGTAATGTCCAGTTTCGGACATATCCGCGATTTGGCTGAAAAGGGTCTTGGAATTGATTTCGAAAATAATTACAAACCGGATTATGTGGTTTCAACCGACAAGAAGAAATTAGTTGCCGAACTAAAGAAGGCAACAAAGGATTCGGAAACGATTTGGCTCGCTTCCGATGAAGACCGCGAGGGAGAAGCCATTGCCTGGCACTTGTACGAAGAGCTGAAACTCAAAAAAGAAAATACACGCCGCATTGTTTTCCACGAGATTACTAAAGATGCGATTCTTCATGCTATCGAAAACCCCCGCGACATAGATATAAACCTGGTGGATGCACAACAGGCACGCCGCGTGCTCGACCGTATTGTTGGTTTCGAACTTTCACCTATTTTGTGGCGCAAAGTTCGTCCGTCCTTGTCGGCCGGACGCGTACAGTCGGTAGCTGTTCGCCTGATTGTGGAGCGCGAACGCGAAATTAATCAGTTTACGGCTGAAGCAAATTACCGCGTTAGTGCCGTATTTACCTCGGTTGATGCCAACGGCAAACCGGTGGAACTGAAAGCTGAACTTCCACAACGCTTTGCTACAAAAGCCGAAGCAGAGGCATTTCTTGAAACATGCAACGGCGCGCAATTCAGCGTTGACAATATTATAACTAAGCCGGCCAAAAAATCTCCGGCACCACCTTTTACAACGTCTACGCTGCAACAGGAAGCTGCCCGTAAGCTGGGATTCTCTGTGGCGCAAACAATGCAGGTGGCACAGCGACTATACGAAGCCGGTAAGATTACCTACATGCGTACCGACTCGGTAAACCTGTCGGATTTGGCACTGGGAACTTCCAAAGCTGAAATCATCAGCATGGCAGGCGAAAAATACGTTCATATCCGCAAGTTCACTACCAAATCCAAAGGAGCTCAGGAAGCGCACGAGGCCATTCGCCCATCGTATATGAATGCGCACACCGTGGAAGGAACGGCTCAGGAAAAACGCTTGTACGAACTGATTTGGAAACGTACAATCGCGTCGCAAATGTCGGATGCCGAACTGGAAAAAACATCCATCTATATAAGTGTTTCGGGAAGCAAGTTGCAATTTGTGGCTTCGGGAGAAGTGATTGTGTTCGACGGTTTCCTGAAAGTGTATATGGAATCGACCGACGACGAAACGGATGCAGAAAACGAATCGTTGTTGCCGGCTATGATGAATGGCGAAAAGCTTCACTATACCGAAATTGTTGCTCAGGAGCGTTTCTCGCAGAAACCACCGCGCTACGGCGAAGCAAGTTTGGTTCGTAAAATGGAAGAGTTGGGAATTGGTCGCCCGTCGACTTATGCACCAACAATATCCACCATCCAAAACCGTTTGTATGTTGAAAAGGGCGATCGTCCGGCCGAAAAGCGTGAGTATAACGTACTGAAACTAAAAGCCGGTAAGATTACCGATAAGATAAAAGAAGAAAATACAGGAGCCGAGAAATCGAAATTGTTCCCTACCGACATAGGTACAGTGGTGAACGACTTCCTGACTGAATATTTTCCGGGCATTCTGAATTATAACTTTACAGCTGAGGTTGAAAAGGAATTCGATAACATTGCCGATGGTGATATTAAATGGACGGTTGCCATTGATAAGTTCTATAAAGCTTTCCATCCAATTGTATTGGACACCATGCAAAATTCCGAACGTCAGGTGGGCGAACGCATCTTGGGTGTTGACCCAACAAGCGGTCGACAACTTTCGGTGAAAATAGGGAAATATGGTCCGTTGGCTCAGATTGGAACTGTTGAAGAAGAGGAAAAACCAGTGTTCGCATCGCTTCTCAAATCGCAATCTATCGAAAGCATTACGCTGGAAGAAGCATTGGAATTGTTCAAGCTTCCACGTCAGGTGGGCGAATTCGAAGGCAAAGTAATGACGGTTGCAATTGGTCGCTTT
>Ga0302215_10003108_pt1 | contig 11248 bp, 10 predicted proteins | sample II_Fen_N3_1_FD_194580 | JGI IMG/M metagenome (GOLD analysis project Ga0302215, IMG submission 194580) | Peat permafrost microbial communities from Stordalen Mire near Abisko, Sweden - II_Fen_N3_1 | ecosystem: Environmental > Terrestrial > Soil > Wetlands > Permafrost | place: Sweden: Abisko... | reverse complement strand
CCTTTTATATCAACCTACAACCATTCGGATATTTGTATTCTTTCCTTTCACTTTCTAATGGAAATCTATATGGGGTTGCACTAAATCCCACAATGTGGGATAGCTTTATATAGTTTATTATTTATATTTCCGTTTACAGATACTGAACGGGAGGAAGCGATCCTCCCTAAAAAATCAATTCTAATTTTTAATGTTCAGTATCATGAGTAAAAAAAGCGAATTTACAACTGTTGAGCGAGCTATGCAAACAGTTGATGGGTTTTCACGAGTATTTAACACCATGCAGCAGCAAACGATTTTGCGTGGCCAGAGTCAAAGTACTTTTTACGGTTACATTAATCAGGTAGCATTAGTTAGTTTACATTTCGAGAGACTTCCGGAAAATATTTCAGATGATGAAATTAACCAGTATCTTACCTTCTTGGCTCAAAGTCCCAATAATCCTTCACGAAGCAGTTTTAAACACACAATCTGTGGCTTACGTTATTACTTCCGCCTTGTAGGGTTATCTAAACGTTCCATAAACTTGCCTTCTATAAAGAAAGAGAACAAGCTTCCTGTTATACTAAATCGGAGTGAACTCCGACAAGTTTTCAAAGCACCTACTCATCTCAAATATCGAATCCTACTTACATTGATTTATTCTGCCGGACTTCGTTCTCAAGAGGCCTGCAATCTAAAAATATCAGACATCGACCTCGAACGTAAAACGATCCATATCCGTCAAAGCAAGTACAAAAAAGACCGCATTGTTCCACTATCTCACTATATGGAAAAAGGTTTACGCTTATATTTTTCTCAAGATCATCCCCATATATGGCTTTTCAACGGCAGAAAACCCGATGGAAGCTTCAGCGTCAATAGTATAAGCTGGATATTGCGCGAAGCAATAAAAAAGACCAATATCAAAAAAAATGTAACTCCTCATTCCTTGCGACATAGTTACGCCACCCATTTGCTCGAAGACGGTCTAAATATTGTTACTATTAAAGAGCTTTTGGGCCATGCCAAAATTGAAACAACCATGATTTACCTGCATGTAGCACAATGTCCTTTATTGACAGCCCATAGTCCGTTGGATACGCTTTATCCTGCGAAATAATGGAACGTCCTGAATATGAAGTTGCCCAAATCATTAAACGGTTTGGTTCAGACTTTGTTGCTCAATGTCATCCCAATACCTTTACCCTGCGCACCCTTGATGCCTTGCAGCAATGCCGCACCGTAACATTGGGCGGACATAGGGATGTGTGCGATAGTTGTGGCAAAGAACGTATCAGTTACAACAGTTGTGGAAATCGTCATTGTCCAAAATGCCAGGCAACCAAACAAGCCCTCTGGGCCGAAGATCGCATGAACGATGCCTTGAACGTAAAATACTTCCACGTGGTGTTTACTGTACCCGAAGCTCTGAACGTTATTTGTCTGCTTGATAGCAAAGCCTTTTACTCTGCTTTATTTGAATGTGTATGGTCGACACTTCGAACCTTTGGTTATACTCATTACGGTGCAGAGACCGGTGCTATATGTGTATTGCACACTTGGGGTCAGAACCTAAGTTTGCATCCGCATATTCATTGTATTGTTCCTGCTACAGGACTGACTCTGAAAGGTGAACTCAAAAGTATTGGCAACCAAGGCAAATATCTTTATCCAGTGCGTATGCTTAGTGTGGTTTTCCGTGGGAAACTGATGGAGAAACTAAAACGACAACTAAAGAAAAGTAATCGACTCAGTCAATACCAATCCCTACTCGATGAATATTGGGCTAAACCGTGGGTGGTTTATTGCGAACCGCCATTGGGCAATGCACAGCAAATTGTAAAATACCTGGGTCAATACACTCATCGGGTAGCTATAAGTAACCAACGGATAAAACACATCGACGCTTCGAGTGTCACTTTTTCTTTCAAAGATTATAAAGACAATGCCATTAAGAAACTCACAACCTTATCAGGGGTGGAATTCTTGCGTCGCTTTTGTTTACATATCTTGCCATATCGCTTCGTGAAAATCAGATATTACGGCATATTGGGCAGCCGATACAAAGCAACCGTGATGCCACTCAAAATAAAACCTGACCTAACAATCCCAATCGAGACCAGACAAGAGAGAATCATACGGCTTACCGGCTTCGAACCCTGCAAATGTCCTTTTTGCAAAACAGGAAATATGCATACAGAAGATGAATTGCCAAAAATACGTTCGCCAACAAATGTGCTTTATCCTAACCATTCAACAACAAACTGCTGATAAACAACATTGAGACCCACTGCTAAAGGTGGGTTAGGATTCGTGTTGCATAAACTCTGCAAAATCATGTCAAACTGAACGCTTTCAGTTGATTTGTAAACCAATAATTTAATTTTGGTATAGGATTATTTATCTATTAAGGCCAAAAAACATCTTCCTTCCCTCAAATGAGTCTAATCGGAAACTCCAAAAACACACCGATAACTCCATATATACTAAATCAATTATTTCACTTTAAATTAATTATCTTTGTGCTGGGATTAGGGCAACCCTGGCTTCATGTTGGGTCGTCCCGACCACATGAAGCCCTATGTATTATTCAAAGGTAACACCTACGGTGTAAATTGTCTCATCATATTCGTTTTAACTACCAATACGGAATGAATTTACAAGTAATTGAAATTTGGGTGCAAAAGGAAATATTCATTTTCGTGTTTTCAAGTATTTTACAGACTGTCAATGCTCCAAGTTATTTTATTGTTGTTCGATCTTCAAATCGAGGAGACTCAGTAGAAAGCATTCAACCCTAATTTCCAACCTCATTCTTTGATTTTATATAATTTCCATTTCTCTTTAAATGGTTGGAAATTAATAACTATTTTAAGATTCTGATTGACGGCTCTAAAACGATTGGGATCAAACAGGAGTAAATAAGCAACTTGTAACCTGTAAATGAATAAATAGTACATGTAGTAATATTTGTTTGAATACATTGCTGGTTTATAGCGAGATATATTGCGTTAACGAGACTTGAACGGCCGATAGTTGGATGGTTTTTAAACTTAGTTTCAGTTTAATTGTTAGTAATTCAATATTCGTGGAAAACGAAAACTAACTATAAACTAAAATACTAACACGTCAGCATTATGAAACCTACAGACAACACGATTCTAATAACAGGTGGATCGAATGGAATTGGCCTGGAACTTGCAAATCAATTTCTAAAACTTGGCAACACGGTTATTATTACCGGAAGAAATCTTCAACGACTCAATGATGTTAAGAAAAAATTCCCTGAACTGAATATATTCCAGAGTGATGCAGGCGTTCCGGCTGATATAAAAAGTCTGTACGACAAAGTGTCAATACAATTCCCTAAACTCAATGTGCTGATCAATAATGCCGGGATTATGAGAAAGCTCAATCTGCTTGACACCGGCATGGACATGGATAATATCAACCAGGAAATTGCCATTAATCTTTCCGGTCCTGTACGAATGGTCAATCAATTTCTTCCGCTTTTGAAATTACAACCAGATGCTGCCATTATGAATGTTTCCTCCGGACTGGCTTTTGTACCGTTTCCTATTTCACCGGTATACAGTGCTACCAAGGCAGGTGTTCATTTCTACACCCAGACATTGCGTATACAGCTGAAAAATACGAAAATAAAAGTTTTTGAACTGTTGCCTCCGTTGACCAATACCGATTTGCAGAACGCATTTACAGCGGATGACATGAAGGGTACAACTGTTATGGAGACCTCCCAAATGGTAGAAACTGCCATAAAAGGATTTATCAACAATACTCTGGAAATTCGTCCGGGACAATCGAATCTGTTGAAAATCATGAGCCGCATAGCCCCTCAGTTTATTTTAAATCAAATGAGCAGGCCTGTGGACAGTTTATTGGCCCAATCAAAATAAAAAGCAATATTTTGTTAATAAGTTTTTTTTGCATACTGTTAAAGAGACGGTTGTAACGGCGTTGTAGTTTTATTCAAATCGGTTTAACCAATCATTTAGTATATTTTCAAAACAAGGACAAGAGTCGGTTAAAAATGATTTAATCTATAACCAATATGAATTGTGTTCTTTGAGTAAGTAGTTGAAATAATATAATGTCTTGTTCTACTTAAAATCAGATTTTTTCATCTGACTCCGCCAGTAGTCGGATAAGCTCTCTTCCAATCCCTGTAGCTACCGGGAGAGGGAGCTTAGGGTTGAAGAATTTTACCTAAAATAATAGGACACTATTTATTTCCTATTACTTAGTTTTGATTGTTTCAAAAGTAAAAGAAAGTGTGTCTATTTGTAATACAATGATTTATTATAAGCAATAAACAGGAATTGTCCGATAAAATTAAAAAAACATGATGGAAATAGCATCATGTTTTTTTTAATTCAGAATAAACGGGTTTAAAGGGTGGCCATATCTATTACAAAGCGGTAATGCACATCACCCTTCAGCATTCGTTCGTAGGCCGTTTCGATGTAGTTGATAGGTATTACCTCTACATCCGACACAATATTGTGTTCGGCACAGTAGTCTAGCATTTCCTGTGTTTCGGGCAATCCACCTATTAAAGAACCCACCAGGCTTCTTCTCCCGACAATCAGGTTGAATCCCATAATCTCAGTTGGAGCAGGAGGTGCACCCAGACATATATGGACGCCATCGGTTTTAAGCAACGACAGATACAGGTTGTAATCGTGAGGTGCTGATACTGTATCGACAATAAAATCGAAATATCCCATTACTGCATCAACGCTTTCTTTATTCGAAGTCAACACAAACTTATCGGCACCAAGTCGTTTAGCATCGGCTTCTTTCGAGGCGGAAGTGCTGAGCATGGTGACTTCTGCCCCAAAGGAAGATGCGAATTTGACAGCCATATGACCTAAACCACCTAATCCTAAGATAGCCACTTTATGGCCTTTGCCGACTTTCCAATGGCGTAGCGGAGAGTAAGTGGTGATACCGGCACATAGCAAGGGAGCAACTCCCTCTAATGGCAGTTTATCGGAAATGTGTAATACGAAATCCTCATGAACAACAATGGTATTAGAATAACCACCATAGGTGGGTGTTTTCTTATCCTGTTCAATCCCGTTATAAGTCTGGGAATGCCCGTTGGTACAAAATTGTTCCAACCCGTTCCGGCAATTGTCGCATTCACGGCAAGAATCGACCAGACAACCCACACCTGCTATTTCACCTTCTTTAAATTTCTTAACCTGACTGCCGGTTTTAATAACCCGTCCGATTATTTCGTGACCCGGCACCATGGGAAAAATACCATTTCCCCATTCATCACGCACCTGATGCAGGTCAGAATGACAAACTCCACAATACAAAATATCCAATTGTACATCCTGAGGTTTTAATTCCCTACGCTGAAAATCCCATAATGCAAGTGGAGTACCTGCTTTTTGGGCTGCATAACCTTTTGTGTAAATCATAATTTATACGTTTTAAATTGTGTGTAAACAGTAAAGAGAAATTAAAAATGTGAAAGTAACTGCAAATAAATCTTGTTTAATATTTTAATTTCCGACTCATCAGGGTATACTTTCATTTTTCTGATTTATTAAACATAAAATACCTGATTAAGTTTTCTGATGCTTCAATTTCTTACGATTATATGTCAAGAATGAGGAGTGAGGAATGAGGAAAGAGGAAAGAGGTAAGAGGAAAGAGGTAAGAGGTAAGAGGTAAGAGGTAAGAGGAAAGAGTGTCTAGTCCTGAAATAGGTTTACAGAAAAGTTAACAAAATTCACAGGATTATGAAAACGAAGAGCAAAGAGCAAAGAGCAAAGAGCAAAGAGTATGGAGCAAAGAGAAAGGGCTGGAATTCGAAAACGTAACTTTATCTTTATCTTTATCTTTATACGCCTTAATTTTATTTGTATTCAGTTTAATCAGGTAATAAAGATATATAATTTAAATATCAAAAATTCAAATCAGGCTAACTTGTTTTATGTAAAATATCATTTAATAAATATTGGTATTTAATAAATTAAAACAATAATTTACAAGTTGACAGTACTATAAAACTAAGTAACTGAATTTGTTTTCGAACTTGTTGGATATGTCGCCAGTCAGTTAAATATCAACGTGTAATTTTTTTTGATTGCCTAATAGTACTTATCATGTAGAATCGGTAATCCTTTAGTCGCACATCGATGTAAGACTTTATTTTAAATTTTGTTTTTTCACTATTTATAACTATAATAATCTGATAAAGAAATGAATTTGTGCAGATTTATTAATTTAAATACTTAATTTCACAAACTAATAATCGAAATAAATCAGTAAGGAAAAGATAGTTTTAAATAAAGTTATTTATAATCGTATAAATAAAGATATATTTGTTAACTTAATAAAAACTTCTTCAAGTAGTGAATAATCAACTAATAAAAATTATTAGTTCTGTAATTAATGTAATTATATATCATCAAAATTTTAACTAAGGAAATTTACAGTCTGAAATACGAAACGGTTATTATAAGTAAGAAATAGAAAACCATGATAAACAGATACTCTTCATCTAATTTACAACTTCATCTGGATGCTGAAAAGCGATTGACAAAACTGGCCACTTTTTCGGATGTAAAACTCCCGGAATATGACCTGTTGAAACATTATCATGAATTACAAATATATCAGATTGAATTAGACATGCAAAATGAAGAACTTGCCATTCAGCAAAAAAAAGGAGAAGTGCAGACGGTAGAGTTAAAACAGACAAAAAAAAAGCTAGCTGTCCTGTATCAGGAATTTGATAAGCAAACGCTGCAATTAAAAAAAATGGAAGAGATAGAACAAATTAACAACTGTTTTATTGGCAGGGAATTAAAAATGATTGAATTGAAAAAGGAAATAAATGAACTTCTTCAAAAGGAAGGGCAGGAAGAAAAATATGTCATTTATTAATTGAATTTTCATATTTACCCAAGAAATGGAATACCTGATAAAATTTTTGAATTAGTAAAATTATGATGATATCAACTTACAGCACCACTAAATTCCACCTTAATATCTTTTGAATTTCTATAGTTACCACTACGAAAATAAGTAATATTAAACCAGCCCGGTTTTCTAACCAATCCATTTTATTTCAGTGTCTGATCAACTTCCTCCTGTTTTTTCATTTAATTGAAAAGTAATATCGCCCGGTATTTTTTAATTTGAAATATTCTTTTCAGTTAATTGCTCCACTCAGTTGATTTATGTTCTTATATCAGAATGTGATTATTCTGATCAGTTGAATATGTTTCAGTCCTGAAGTTAAGAAAAATAAAAAACGATATCTGAGTCAGATAGACAAAGTATGGGATCGAAATGAAACCGACCGATGGTTTATAGGAATTTTACTGTTTTATACAAAAAAAACTTCTGCTATCAAATGATAACAGAAGTAGTTCTTTGGTTTAGGTCTGATGCTTAGTTTTTAGGAGTTGCCTGTTTAAAAACCATAGCACGTCCATCAAATTCAGCACCGTTTAATTCTTCGATAGCTTTAATGGCAGCAGCTTCATCTGACATTTCAACAAACGCAAATCCTTTTGATTTACCTGTTTCGCGATCTTTAATAATTTTGCAAGATTCAACTTGACCGTATTCTTCAATAACCCCTTGAAGGTCATTTTCCCTGACTTTGTAACTTAAGTTACCTACGTAAATGTTCATAAAAATAAATTAATTGTGATTTAAAAACTATATTCAATAAATATCTAACAAATTGTTTCTCAAAAAGTTTAAAATAAACTAAGAATAATTTACTTTTATTCAATAAATTGCTAATCTTTTATTAAATAATCCATTTTTCGATATGAAATTATGGAAAATTGATGAAAAGAATAGAAACCTGTAAAAATATGATAGTTTATAAATTTGTTTGCAAAAGAATTATATTTCTATATTCAACACTTTCATGTAAATCCATAAAGGAATATACAGGTTGAAGTGTGATGTGATTTTTACGAAAGAAGTAATTCTATTGTTTGTATTATTATGAAATTTTAATGACTGAAAAATCACTTTCGGGTCACTAAAAATAACGATTTACAAAGATAGTTAAAAAGAATCATTTAGACTACCTATGACAAATAAATTATATATTGTAGCATTTTATACTACATGTTTTATGTCCAGTTATTTATTTTTCATGGTTAATATCGTTACAATCTGGGTTAAAATCAAAAAATAAAAACTTATCAGTCTTTTGGCGAAAAACACAACTTTAAATTCGGTTATATTCTGTAGTACTGCGAGTAAACTCACCGGGGATAATTATGTCACACGAAAAAGTATAATTCGTAGTTGTCTATTAAAAAAAAATAGAAATGAAGCTTATTGCTTCATTTCTATTTTTAATTGATTACAAAATAAATTATTTTGTTTTCTTAAAATCGTCAGAAACTATTTTTGTAATTTCAGTTTGATAAGACGGTACGTGTTTTACGTGTTTGCCTGATTTCTCTTTCTTTGGTTGTTTGTTACCTGATGCACCCATAATTTGAACTTCCTATTTATTAAATTAAACATTATAAATAAATATTGAGTCGTGTTCGGTTATAAAATATAGCTGGACTGCTCTTTTTTCAATTCCAGCAAAAAGCGAGCCAACCTATGAAATCCGTTTAATTAAACGATAAACGTTGCCATACTGTCACGCTTTGGCGAAATACCTGCAATTAATCATGCTTTATTCCGGCAAATAACCAGGGATGGCATATGAATCTGCCATCACTGATGTGAAAGTCAGGCAAAATTGAACTAATTGGCTCTACCTGTTGTTAAAATACAGTGGAACATGTTCATGTTTTATGTTTATTTGCCTTGCTGAAAATAAAAGAACCTATTAATTTTCACTATATTTGTCCCCCTGATTTTATATCGTCCGTGAACTGACATCATTGGTTTAAACGAATGGATTTGTTCATTTCAAATAAAACAATAAAAATGAAAAGAAAATATATTTATATCTGTACATTATTAGTCGGATTAGCAGTTGCAGGTTGCAATAATGCAGGTAAACACAATGGAAGCACCGGCGTAGTTACCAATAAAGATCCGGAAGTTAAAGGTGATGTTGTTGATCAGTCGGCAAATACAGCAGCTCAGATTTATGCAAAGCAACAAGTGCCGGTTTTGTGTTACCACCGGATTGATCCGGGTCGCAAAGGTGATTATACGGTCAGTCCGTCCACTTTTACCGCACATATGAAAATACTGGCTGATAGCGGATACCATTCTATTCTGCCGGCACAATTATATGATTACCTGGTTTACAATAAAAACTTACCTGATAAACCTTTTATGATCACATTTGACGATTCAAGGGTGGAGCATTCGGCAATTGCCGCCCCTGTGATGGAAAAATATGGTTTCAGAGGTACATTCTTTATTATGACCATTACCTACAACAAAAAGAACTATATGACCACCGATCAGATTGTCAGGTTGGCAAAAGCCGGTCATACAATTGGTCTTCATAGCTGGGATCATACCATGGTAATAAAGTATAAAGATGCTACCGACTGGCAGAAAGAGGTAGCGGAGCCTAAAAAGAAGCTGGAAAAAATTGTGGACAGAAAGGTTGAATACTGGGCTTATCCAAATGGAGTATATAATCACAAAGGTGCAGTGGAACTAAGCAAATATTTTAAGATCTCATTTATCCTGGCGGACAAACGCGATTCTATACAGCCTTTACAGACTGTACGAAGAATGATTGTTCCTGAATGCTCACCTCAGGGATTGCTTAAATCAATGAGCCGGACTTTCACCAAGAAAAAAGCATAAGACCATTTATTCAAATATTGAATATTTAGGGAATGTATTAATTGGGTATAGAATGTCGATTTATTAAATTCATCATTTTAATCGGCTATTGAGCATCCTGCTAAGCTGTTGAATGTGTCTGGTTTTTTGCCTTTAACTATTGGTATTGCTTAAAGAATTTACGGACGAAGATATGACTTCATCAAAAAGCGTAGAGTGGACAAATATTAAGTTACCGGATGGTTCAGGTATCAAGTAATGTGCATTCATGTTATTCCGGTTCGTGAATTTGTTTTATGATTTTACTCTTTCTATTGAGATGTATTAAATCATTGATTATAAAATATACCTTTGTAAATTCCGTTTATATTATGCGGTAGAATTTATAGTTTTTATCAATCAATTGACTTTTCTTTTAATTCAATCAGATGATACAAACCTTGAAATTAAACCATAAAACCTCAAAAATAAATAGTTAGATTTGTTATCTCACCTTCTTGTTTTATAAGTATTTGCAAACTGATATATACAAATAATAGAAAACTTTCACTACATTTGTATTCTTAAGAGATTCATGCCTGTTTTTAGTGTCGACGAGGACTATGAATTAACTTTTCAATTGGAAAAACAATATTGTTAAAGTTGTAGTGTACGGCTCATTGGTCTGATCAACAAATAAATAACAACCAAAAATAAATAATAAAATAAATAAATAAATAATTTAAAGTAGAATGGCGAAATCGCAAGAGAGTGTTAATAAAAAAGAAAAAGAAACAAAACGTTTAAAAAAACAAAAGGACAAGTTACAAAAGAGTGAGGAACGTAAGAAAAACTCACAAGGTGGAGGGCTTGACAACATGATGGCTTATGTTGATGAAAATGGAATGCTTACCAGTACTCCTCAGGATCCAACAAAGAAAAAGGTGATGATTGATGTTTCAACTATAAAAATAGGGGTTTCAAAAAGAGAAGAAGAGGAAGTGCCTGCAATCAGAAAAGGTAGGGTTGATTTTTATAATGATTCAAAAGGATTCGGTTTTATTAAAGAAATCGGAACGCAGGAAAAATATTTTGTACATGTTAACGGGTTGCTTGATGAAATCAAAGAAGGTGATATGGTTTCTTTTGAGCTGGAACGCGGACTAAAAGGGCTTAATGCCGTAAGGGTAAAAAAAGGATAATTTTTTTATATAACCTGATTTTTCAAGGTCGCCCTCTGGTGAGATTGAAAATACAGGCTTATATTACATCAAACGTTGACGATGATAAAAAAACACTTGTTTTTTTTGAATCAGAAATCAAAATAAAAAATTCAGAAAGAGGACAATGGATATATCCAGTGTCCTCTTTTCAGTATTGAACCTATAGATTCACAACTCCTTACTTAATTATAAAAATCAAGAAGTTACTATGTCCATATCCTGAATGTTTAAAGTTTGATGTATCTTAGTAATAAGTAAGTGCAAATAAACAGCTAGTAATCAGG
>Ga0302215_10003104_pt1 | contig 11251 bp, 7 predicted proteins | sample II_Fen_N3_1_FD_194580 | JGI IMG/M metagenome (GOLD analysis project Ga0302215, IMG submission 194580) | Peat permafrost microbial communities from Stordalen Mire near Abisko, Sweden - II_Fen_N3_1 | ecosystem: Environmental > Terrestrial > Soil > Wetlands > Permafrost | place: Sweden: Abisko... | reverse complement strand
AACATTTACTTTGTCGCCCTGAAAAATTCCTGAAGGGATGGAGCGCAATACAAACTTTTTACATTCAAACTCCAGTGTGTGACCGGCATTGGGGCCGCCCTGAAAACGTGTAATAAGATCGTAATTGGGAGTAAGAACGTCAACTACTTTTCCTTTACCTTCATCTCCCCATTGGAGACCTAATAAAACATCAACTTTCATTTATTTTAAATCTATATTATTTTGCAAACTTTCGATATCGTACATTATTATGAGTTTCTGAGAGCTACCTTACACTTGTGACAAAGTCCGTAAATGTAAAGTGAGTAATGAGAAGTGTGAAAACGCGGAAACTTCCGTTTTTGAATGGACATTCGCAATTGCTCGTCCGAAAACTCTTTTACATTCCCGCAGTTGGTACAAATCAAGTGATGATGTGTACTGCTTCCAAAGGTCTTTTCGTATTGGGCAAACTGACCGCCCAACTGATGCTTAATAATCAACTTGCATTCCTGCAACAGATCAAGGGTATTGTAAACCGTAGCCCGGCTCACCCGATATTCTGCCCTCATGGTATTAAACAAAACATCAGCATTAAAATGGCCTTCGTATGAATAAACTTGCTCCAGAATAGCATAACGTTCGGATGTTTTCCGGTGATTATGCTTTTTAAGATATTCTGTAAAAAGCTCTTTTATTGATTCGTATGAAACTTCTTCTTCCATTTAATAAAAATGTGACCAACAAAAGTACAACTTTTAGCTTGTTTCTTTGCTATAAAATATTTAAAAATAATATTTCTTGTTTCACTTCATTATGGATGTATCGTTGAGCTGTTGATGAACTGTTAGAAAAAGAGTCAATTTCTTTCAGAATGTAAGTTGCTGTATGTTTGTCTTTTCGGGCACATCTGCTCAGACACAGCGCAATTGCTTTGTAGAGGTGCAGCTCGTTGGTGTTCGATAGGGTTGAGGCCTGCTGAGTTATCGTGCCCATTTCATTTTCATTAAATCTGTTGGCTATGCGGGCGGCCAATATGAATCCACTGATTTGTACCCAGGGTTTATCAGACTGAATCCACTTAAGCGACAACGAAGCGGCAAAGCTTAGTTTGCTGAATAGATTCATGCAGGTTTGCTCTACTATTTCAATTTGGTTGAATGTTTCTACCCATTGTTGTGCCAATTCTTCGGTAAATTTGTCTACCGGTTCCAACAGCGTTGCCATAATCATTGTTTCCCTGACCTGAAGACTCCACAGGCGTTGTGCCAAATCATGCTTGGGGGCATACAGTTTGGCTATTTCTTTAATGCGGGGAATGTCTACACCGTAGTTTTTTTTGTAGGAAATTCCGTTTTGAGTCATTTTGTCTGCCACAATTCCATTCATCGAAAGGCGGATTTTAGCTCTTATTTCCTTAATTTGTTGGTCTAATTCGGGATTGGCAATGTAATATTCCATTTTGTTTTAGTTTTTAAATGTTGGCAATTAGCCTATTGCAAAAAATCCATGTTTTTTTCGGGTAAATAGTTGCACATAATCATTAGCTGTATTATCTTTGCACCCGTTAAACATGGTGGTTGTAGCTCAGTTGGTTAGAGCGTCTGATTGTGGTTCAGAAGGTCGCGGGTTCGAGACCCGTCTCCCACCCACCGGTAAATTTTCAGAAAAAGGAAGAGCATTTTAGTTCTTCCTTTTTTGTTTTTTATCAACTGTAATGGCACTGTTGCTGAACATATTGGTCGCAGTGAATAAATCAACAAATTCATACCCGTTTTTCGCAATGGTTGAAAGAAGCAGGTGTAACTTTGTATAGAATTTATCTTTCCTTTTGTTGTCGGCTCCCATGTGAAAAACCAGAATATTCCCGTTTAGTCCTTGCGACGACTCCAGTTCCATGATATTATTGTAGATTTCAGTACTCGAAAGATAATTATCGCGCATATCAGGCGTACTGACATCGTAGTTCGACATCGTTTTTGGGGTCGGGCTGATAAGCTGCAACCCGAATTCATTACACCATTGACTGATAGTATTGTTGTACCATTCACTAGGAGGCAGAAAGAACGGGGCTTTGCTTTTGGTTATGCCGAATTTTTCCATTTCCAGGTAATTATTCTTTAAATCGTTCAGAAACTCATTTTTGGTAACAAATAACGAATCTCTTTTCAGGAAGGAACAGTAAAGTAAATTCTTGTCGGAATTTGCTCCCAGATAATATCCTTCTTTCTGAATTTCTTCAATGTATTGCTTGTTGTTTTTGTTTCGGTAAAAATCGCCGGTAAAAAAGAACGAAGCTTTTATTTTCAAACTTTTTAGGGTGTTTAATATCGTTCGGGCTCCATCGGAAAATTCGCTTCCGGCAAAGACAAGCGATATTTGCTTTTTGCTCATATCCGTATTGGTTATTGCCCCGAACTTATATTTGTTGGTTTCAGCCACTATGTCCGGACTTGCCTCCAGCTGTTTGCAGGAAAGCAGGTAGGCCAAGGCAGCCGTTCCGTCAATGGTAGGCTCATTGGTAGCATAGTCGGCATTATCATCGTGGTATACCGCCCAGTCGGATTGAACCTGATCGTACATGTCATCTTTAGAGAGCTCATCTCCTATAAGCGTTTTAAATGTGCTTGCATTCACCGGTCCATTGACCAGCGCACCCGAAAGCGGCACATGACTGTTGTGTGCCAGGGTGGAATGAGGATCGGATGGGTATACGCCCAGTTGCGGCAGACCTATAACCATGCTGGTTCCCCAGGGGTTACACCCGAACAGCCAGTCTATCAGTGACGTTTCCAGACTCAGGTAGGTTGAATCGTTGGTCAGTGCCCGATACAAACGACACTGGCTGGCTATGGCCGTAACCATATTGTTCGACCCCAACACCATTGGTATGGCAATATTGAAAGGATTATCGGCAGCTGCATTGTTTACGCGCTGTATGCCGCTGAGGATGTTCTGCAAGAACTCTTTTCTGTAGCCCGGATTTTCTACATTGGCTATTACGTAATGCCCCAGATTCAGGTACGGATACCATTGATGATAGGTGGTGGTGTCTGTACACATCCATGGCGATATTGGCTCAATTCGGCCGAATTCTGCTGCTTCTCTGAGGTAACTCCCATCGTATGTAAGCCGGTAAAGTTGTGCCGCAGCCAGCTCCATATCATCTTTCCAGTTTTCTTCCTCGAAATAGTAAGGTGATCTGCCCGGCACGGACTGACACACCCCGGGATTTTCTTTGCCATATTGAAATGCTTCCACAGCTTTTACTTTCAGGCTATCGGCAAACGTGGGATAGTACACGCTCAGTAGCTCGGCTCCCAAACTAAAAGCTGAGGAGTATTTCCCGGCAATGGATGCAATGCCCGTAGAGTTGTTTTTATATCCGAATAATCCCTGTGGTTTACCTGTTGCTGTATACACTGGACGGCTTATGGCTGCTTCTAATTCAGCTTCATTCTTCTCAGCTTTTGATGCTCCGAATTTTTCGTGTTTAAAGTCATTGGCTATTTGATGATACAAAACATCTTTGGTGGGATACATTTTCATTAGCCAGTCCAGCCCCCATTTTGCTTCGTCGAGGATGTCGGGTATGTCATTTGGTTTGTTGTAACCATACGCATCGTATTTATCCGAAAAAGCAGTGGGATTAAGCTGATAAGCAAACAGCAACTGTAATACGGCTGTAGAAGAAGTTGCTCCATACTGAAGGAAATCGGTTGATTCCAACCAACCACCCCTGACATCCAGCGATCTTGGCTTTGCCGGTTCTGAAGGCGTTATCGGCAGATGGATATTCCTGTATTTGCTGTTTTTAGATTTGAGAGATTTTAAAAAATCCTGATCGTAAGAAGTCTCTGATGTTTCCTTTTTTGCGGGAATAATATCTTCAGCATCGTAGGTATTGTACTGACGAACCTCGGAATACAAATCCGGATTGTAACCATTTCGTTGCAACCGAAGAAAATTTAATACAAAATCGGCTGTTCCCTGATAAATGTTGTTGTTTATATATATCGTGGGAGAAAAAGCCGTACCGGCTTTGATGTAGAAGGCACCTTGCTGCCTGAAAGAGGAGAAATTAAGAACGTAAGTGCTTTTGAAATTCTCGAATTCATCTTTGGAAACAACGGTTTTAAACGTCGCCAGTTCCTGATTTGTCAGTGCATCATAAATAGAAAATTGTTTGATGTCTAACGCTGATTCACTTATGAGTACTGCCTTTTTCTGAGCATGGGGCAGGTAACCCATCTGATTGATTCTAATCCAGGCATCGATGCCATAAGTACACATACTTATGCAGAAAAATGACAAGAATACCAAAACTATCCTTTTTCTCATGAATCTAATCCTTTTTTTTGCAAATGTAGCTGAAATTATCGAAATAACAAATGGAAAATTATTGAGAAAAAAATATTACTTTTGTGGCTAATTTTATTTTGTACAATTACTTTAACACGAAAGAAATGAAAGTATTAAAATTCGGTGGAACGTCCGTAGGTTCTGCCGCTCGTATGAGAGATGTTGCCAAGCTGATATGCGATGGGGACCAAAAAATAGTGGTGTTGTCGGCTATGTCCGGAACAACAAACAGCCTGGTGGAAATCTCGGATTATTTTTATAAAAACAATACTTCAGGCGCATTAGAGCGTATCAATGCCTTGGAACAAAAATACTTTGATGTAATTGAGGAGTTGTTTTCAACTGCTGAGGCTAAAAAAGAAGCCATGTCTGTTGTAAAATCGCTTTTCGAATATCTTCGCTCATTCTCGAAATCTGTTTTTACACTCTTCGAGGAAAAAGCAATTCTGGCTCAGGGCGAATTACTTTCTACTACCATATTTCAGCTTTATTTGAATGAAACTGGAGAAAAGAGCGCATTGCTTCCAGCTTTGGAGTATATGCGTATCGATAAAAATTCTGAGCCTGACACCAACTACATAGCAGAACATTTGGCAATTCAGCTGACTGAGCAACCCGGAAATACGATTTATATAACTCAGGGTTTTATCTGCCGTAATTTCTATGGCGAGATTGATAATTTGCAACGTGGTGGTAGCGACTATACTGCTTCACTGATTGGTGCTGCGGTAAAAGCCGATGAAATTCAGATTTGGACGGATATTGACGGTATGCACAATAACGACCCCAGATTTGTAGAAGGCACCAAACCGGTTCCGGTACTACACTTCGAAGAAGCTGCCGAGTTGGCTTACTTTGGAGCTAAAATTCTTCACCCAACCTGTATTCTTCCTGCTAAGCTGAATAATATCCCTGTTCGTTTGTTGAACACTATGGAGCCTAAAGCTCCGGGAACATTGATTTCTACTCAAAGCAAGAAAGGAAAAATTGAGGCTGTTGCAGCAAAAGATGGTATTACGGCTATCAAAATAAAATCTGGACGCATGTTGTTGGCTCATGGTTTCTTACGCAAAGTGTTTGAAATCTTTGAATCATATCAGACGCCTATCGATATGATTACTACTTCGGAAGTCGGTGTTTCAGTATCTATTGATAATGCAAAGCGTTTGGATGAAATCGTAAATGATTTGAAGAAATTCGGAACGGTAACTGTAGATAAAGATATGGTTATTATCTGTGTTGTAGGTGATATGCCGTTCGAGAATGTAGGATTTCAAGCCAAAGTGGTGAGCGCCATGAGTGAAATACCCGTTCGTATGATTTCGTACGGAGGAAGTAATTACAACATTTCTTTCCTTATTAAAGCAGAAGATAAAAAACGTGCATTGAACGCTTTAAGCGCGGCATTGTTTAATTGATGATAAATTGTTTTCAACTATTGAATTCAAGTCTTGTTTCAGGTCTGTTCTCAACAATGTACCTGTAACCTGTAACTAAATACTCGTAACTTTTTTATGATAAAAGCTAAATATCCGATAGAAAAATTCAGTAAGATAGAAACTCCATTTTATTATTATGATTTGGAAGTACTTCGTAAAACGCTGGAAGAAATAAACATTCAAAGTAAAAAAAGTGATTTTCATGTGCATTATGCCATGAAAGCCAATGTAAACCCAAGCGTTTTAGCTGTAATTAAAGATGCGGGACTTGGTGCCGACTGTGTGAGCGGTGGCGAAGTGCAGGCGGCTATAGATGCCGGAATTTCCCCATCCAAGGTGGTGTTTGCAGGTGTAGGTAAAGCTGATTGGGAAATTAATCTGGGACTGGACAATGATATTTTTTGCTTCAATGTGGAGTCTATTCCGGAGTTGGAGGTTATTAATGAACTAGCAGCGGCCAAAAACAAAGTGGCCAAAGTGGCATTGCGCATTAACCCGAATGTAAGTGCTCATACCCACCATTATATCACTACCGGACTGAGCGAAAACAAGTTTGGAATTAATATGTCGGAATTGGATCAGGTTGTTGATTTGTTCCCTACGCTATCCAATGTAAAACTTATTGGAATCCATTTTCATATTGGTTCGCAAATTACTGATTTGACTTCGTTTCAGGAACTGTGCGTTCGTGTAAACGAACTGCAGGAATACTTCCAGTCGCGTAACGTTGTTCTTGAGCATATCAATGTAGGAGGAGGTCTTGGTATTAATTACGAGCATCCGAACCATTTTCCTATTCCGGATTTTGATGCTTACTTCAAAGTATTCCGCGATCATTTGCAATTACTCCCAAATCAAACTCTGCATTTTGAGTTAGGACGTGCAGTGGTAGCGCAATGCGGAAGTCTGATTTCGAAAGTATTGTACGTAAAGCAAGGTAGCTCTAAAAAATTTGCAATTCTCGATGCCGGCTTTACCGATTTGATCAGACCGGCTTTGTATCAAGCATATCACCATATCGAAAATTTGAGTTCAGACCTCACCGTCGAGCCTTATGATGTGGTTGGACCCATTTGTGAGTCGTCGGATACATTTGCTAAAGGGTTTGAACTGAATCAGACAAAACGCGGTGATTTGATTGCGTTGCGTTCGGCAGGAGCTTATGGCGAAATTATGGCTTCGCAATATAATCTGCGTAAATTGCCGAAAGGCTACTCGTCTGATGAACTGCTTGCCTGATTTTTTTGACTTGTTGAATGATAAAATTTCTTCAAACGATAACTGGTAATTGCTTACTGATAACTGATAATAATGGAATTTTACGGATTTTATTTTTCTTTGATTGAATTGATAGCCTTTGGCTTGTTGTTTCTGGCATTCATATATCAGCTCTATTTTTATTTACGCTATATGAATGGAGTTTTGAGATTACGAAACAGAATCAGGAAAGACCGAGTTTCTTTTCTGACAGAACAACCTGCAGTTTCGGTTATTATTTGTGCCAAAGATGAATCTGATAACCTTCGTAAGTTTCTTCCTTTCGTTCTCCAGCAAGATTATCCCGATTTTGAGGTTATAGTAATCAATGATGGTTCTACAGATCAATCGGATACTTTGTTGAACGACTTAAGTGTTGAATATCCAAATCTGAGAACTACGTTTGTACCGGTCGGGGCAAATAATGTAAGTACCAAAAAATTGGGATTGACATTGGGGATTAAAGCTGCAAAGAATGATTTGTTGCTTTTTACCGATGCCGATTGTATGCCCGAGGATAAACTTTGGATTGCCCGCATGGTTAGAAATTTTAGACCCGATACAGAATTTGTGTTAGGATACGGGGCTTATTTCAATAAAAAAGGCTTATTGAACCGATTGATTAACTACGATACGCTTTTTATCGGATTGCAGTATCTGGGAATGGCAGCAGCAGGTAAACCATATATGGGAGTTGGTCGTAATCTGGCCTATCGAAAAGAAACTTTTTTTGCTCGTAAAGGATTTGCATCTACGCTTCATTTGAGCTCAGGAGATGATGATCTTATGGTAAATAAAGCCTGTAATTCAAAAAACACACAAATTGAGATTTCGCCCGATAGCATTACCTGGTCAGAACCCTGCAAAAGCTACAGAGATTGGTTTTACCAGAAGATGAGACATCTTTCTGTATCTGCCTACTATAAAGGTTCAAGCAAGTTTAGATTGAGTCTGGAGCCTATGTCTCGGGGTTTGTTCTATCTGGCATTTATCCTGACTTTAGTGGTCGGTGGTTTGATTCTCCAAATTGCTGCTGGTGCGCTTTTTCTTGCCAGATTTGTTCTGCAACTCTCTGTTATAAACGGTTCGTCGAAACATTTTGGGGAAAGGAAGTATATTTTCACGCTTCCGTTTTTTGATATTTTCTTACCATTGGTAAGCCTGTATATTCTTACTTTTGGAAGATTTGCTAACCGCAAGCGACCTATGAGATGGAAATAATTGTTTTGCACTAAAAAAGAAGGATGCATTGGCATCCTTCTTTTTTATCCTTTATTTACTCTTCTGAAATTTCCACTTCAGATTGATTGCCGAATCACTCCAATCGAACACTGTGTTTTGTGTTTTTTTGTAGCCGAAATCTTGAGTTCGCCAGTTGATGATCGAATAGAGTTTATAGTATTAAAACCATGTAGTATCAGGCACACTTTTTTAAATCTTCCAGTGAAGCTACCCTTCTTTTCGGAGATATTGAGTTCGTTTTTTGTCGGATCAAAATTTATCATACGTTCATACGAGACCATTTTTTCATATTCGTAAGTTGTGCCATCATCTTCGTAGTAGAGCAATTGTGTAGCCTTTACTCCTGCGAATACATGTAACTTCAGCGTGTCACCTGCATTTTCAGTTGTGTTTTGCACGGTGTTCTGCATAGGAATAATAGCTCCTTCACGCGCAAATACAGGTAAATCGCTTAGCGGAGATGCCACGTGATAATCTTTGCTTCCATCGAAAGCTTCGTCATTGGAAAAACGATACCAGCGTCCTTCAGGTAAGTATATATGAGTGAAATTATCCGTACTTCTAGCCGGACAAACCAATAATCCATCTCCGAACATGTATTGATTCTCAAAATCTTTCAGGAAGATATTCTCATCTTTGGTATAGTCTATTGCCAATGTTCGTACAAGCGGTAACCCTGTTCTGGACGATAAAAGAGCATTTGAATATATATACGGCATCAGCTGATAACGCAGGTTTAGATAGTTGCGCACTATGTCCTGATAGTCTTTGGGCAATATCCAGGGTTCACGATAGTTGACATCTACAGCGCTATGATTGCGATAAAAAGGTGTAAATGCACCAAGTGACATCCAGCGAACCATAAGTTCTTTGGTCGGTTCGCCTATAAAGCCGCCAACGTCGGGCCCTGCAAAAGCGAATCCGGCAAGACCTAAGTTTGCAACAAGCTTTGCACTCAATAACATGTGGTCGTCCGAAGCAAAATTATCACCTGTCCATATTGTGGAATATCGTTGTCCGCCGGAATATGTCGCTCTAGTTATTGTCAATGGGCGACGTCCTTCCATTAAGTTTTTGGTACCTTCGTAAGTATCTCTTACCATTTGCATCCCAAATATGTTATGTCCTTCTTTCATGGTTGTTTTGTTTCCTTCGAAGCTGAATTCTACTATGTCCGGAATTTTTTGTCCCCAGGTTGCGGGTTCGTTCATATCGTTCCAAAATCCTTCAACGCCTTTACTGGTAAGTGACGTAAATTTTTCGCCCCACCAACTTCGTACTTCAGGTCGAGTAAAATCAGGGAAATGTGACCTGCCTGGCCATACGCTTCCAATATAGGGCTGTCCGTTAGGATAGGAAAGGAAATAATTGTTCTTTATTCCTTCGTCGTAAGCAGAATATCCTTTTTCAACCTTCAAACCATGATCTATAATTACTGCCAAATGAAAATTCATGTTTTTTAGTTTATCTATCATTCCTTTTGGCTGAGGATAGCGCTCCGGGTTCCAGGTGAATACTTTGTAGTTATCCATATAATGAATATCCAGATAAAGTACATCGCATGGAAATTTCTTTTCGCGAAAGGTTTGCGCAATATTTAATAACTCCGTGTCGGGATAATAACTGTATCGACATTGTTGATAACCCAGGCTCCAGAGCGGAGGAAGTTTAGGGCGACCGGTAAGCCATGTATACTGCTCAATAACATTGCGAACACTGCTCCCAGCAAATAAATAATAGTCCATCTCACCACCAACAGCCCCAAAATGAGACATTTCGTCATCTGTAGATGCTCCGAAGCTGAAAGTGCTTTTATAGGAGTTGTCGAAGAAGATTCCATAGGTCATTCCGTCGTGAATTCCCATGTAAAATGGAATTGATGAATAAAGTGGATCTTTGTCGAGAGCATAAGCAGGAACATCCGAATTCCAGTTTTCATAAGCCATGCTTCGTTTGTTGAGCGATCCTGTTTTTTCCCCGAGCCCAATGAATTTTTCACTGGAAAGTATCTGTTTGAAACAAGTGACATCATTCCCCAACCAGGTCATCCCAAATCGGGAATCATCGGCATTGAGCAATTTGCCATCGAGCGTATAAAAACTTATGCGAATTGGTGATTTTGCTATCTCTATCTTTAGCGAATTGGTTTTTAGCACAAGTTTGGTTTCACCATCGGCTACCGACTCGAATTTGCCCATCGCTTGTTTATCTACTGCATACGAGAATGTCCTCAATGGTTTTTCCCTGTAGGCTCTTACTCTTATGATATCGTCCCTGAATGCTGTAATTTGCACTGTGGCGTTGTCGGCTTCAATGTTAATCGTATTTTTCTCTTGCTTATAGGTTTTCAGGTTCCCTATTGATACTGATGTTTCAGACCATGTATTGAACGAAGATAGTATTAAACAACATGAAATGAAGAAGATTTTTTTCATAAATATAGCTTGTTTTTATATTAATGACAAATTTAATAGATTCTCCTAAGATATGATGAGATGATCTTTTTTGATGTAAATATAATCAGCGCAAACGTTTGCTGAACTCTTGGCAAATGCAAAAAAAAATGAAAGGCCGACTTCTGATTTATTGAAGTCGACCTTTTATTTTTTTTATCGTGTGTTTTATTTATCCTATTTGCTGACGAATGCGTGCCGCAATCTCATTCATTTCTTCAGCACTGAGTTTCAATTTCGGATTTTTGAAGTTCATATCCGATTCCTGATTTATCGGGATTAAGTGAACATGGGCGTGAGGAACTTCCAGTCCGATTACTGCTACTCCAATTCGCTCACACGGAATAGCTTTTTCAATTGCATGAGCCACTTTTTTTGCAAAAAGCATCAAACCATTGTATGTTACGTCATCCAAATCAAAAATATAATCTTTCTCTTCTTTAGGAATAACCAATGTATGTCCTTTTGTCATGGGATTAATGTCCAAAAAAGCGAAGAAGCGTTCATCTTCGGCAATTT
>Ga0302215_10003103_pt1 | contig 11252 bp, 6 predicted proteins | sample II_Fen_N3_1_FD_194580 | JGI IMG/M metagenome (GOLD analysis project Ga0302215, IMG submission 194580) | Peat permafrost microbial communities from Stordalen Mire near Abisko, Sweden - II_Fen_N3_1 | ecosystem: Environmental > Terrestrial > Soil > Wetlands > Permafrost | place: Sweden: Abisko... | reverse complement strand
TTGGCACATGTGCTGCCCAACGGGAAAGCGAACTGGAACATCATGAAAAAAGATACTTCCCTCCATCAGCCCGATACTGCCATGAGTAGTTTTAACCTGAAATTAAAGGATTTTGTACTGAAAAACGGGGATATTGTGTATTGGGATGAAGCGGGAAAAATGAAAGCCGAGCTAAAAAACCTGAATCACACGACCAGCGGTGATCTAACTGCCGACAGTTCCTTGTTGGTGACCCATACCACCGTTTCACAGATCAATTTCCTGATGGACGGGGTAAATTATTTATCCAATGCTGATGCTGAATTGGATGCCGATATCAATGCAAATATGAATCGGATGCTATTTACTTTCAGTAAAAATTCATCACGTATCAATGCCATTCCTTTTTCACTGGTTGGCTGGGTGAAAATACTGGACAATGGTTATGATATGGATTTGAAACTAAATGCCGACAAGGTTGATTTCAAGGCCATTCTCTCTATGATACCGGCTATTTACAGTAATAAGTTTGAAGGGGTTAAGGCCGGGGGCAACGTGGCAATGAGCGGATTTATGAAAGGTAAAATGATCGGAGACAATTATCCGGCATTCGAATTTAAACTGACAGCCTCCAACGGGTGGTTCCAATATCCTAAATTACCTAAGTCGCTTCAGAATATCAATATTGCTGCACTGATTACAAATCCGGGCAAAACACTGGATGCCACAGTCATTGACATCTCAAAGTTTTCATTTCTGTTGGGTGGTAATCCTTTCGGGACTCAACTGCGGATTAGATATCCCATGTCCGATCCTGAACTGTTGCTGAAAGCCGTCGGGAAATTGAATTTAGGAAATATCCGTGAAATCTATCCGCTGTCAAAGGATACCAAACTAAGTGGCATAGTGGATATGAATCTCAATATGGGTGGTCGTATGTCGTATTATGAAACAAACCAATACGATAAATTCAACTTTGGTGGCAGCATGAGTATCACAGATATGATGACTAAAATGAATACACTTCCACAAGAAATATCTATTTCCAAAGCCAGTATGCTCTTCAATCAACAATATGTGAATCTGGCTGAATTAAAGATCAAAATAGGGCGTAATGATTTGTCGGCTACGGGGAAGCTTGAAAATTTCGTGGCATTTGCCCTGCATCAGAAAACACTCAAAGGACAGTTATCCCTGCAATCCAATTATTTTAATATCAGTGATTTTATGACATCAAGTAACGCAAAGCCCGATGCTGTGGCCACTAAACGGACAGTCATGGTGATTCCGAAGAATATCGATTTTACACTTCAATCTGATTTCAAGCAACTGGTGTATGATAAAATGAATTTTACCAATGCTAAAGGGGTGTTACGGGTGTTGGATGGTGATGTGAAGTTCCAGAATATGGGATTACAGGCTTTTGGAGGATCCATAGCGTTGAACGGTTTGTACAGTACAAATAACCCAAAAAAACCGAATGTGAACTTTGACCTGAACTTCAACGATATTGTCTTTATGGAAGCCTTTAAACAGGTGGAAACACTGCAAAAGATAGTGCCGATTTTCAGTAATGCTACCGGGAAGTTCTCCTCCAGATTCTCATTCCATTCCTTGCTGCAGAATGACATGATGCCCGATATGGCCTCACTGGCCGGTAAGGGTTCTTTCTCCACCAAATCGGTCAGTTTATCGAATGTTCAGGTACTTACCACCCTGGCTTCAACATTAAAAAAACCGGAACTTGCCAATACAACCATCAAGGATATCGCCGTGAATTTTGAAATTAAAGATGGGAAATTAATTACACAACCTTTTGATATTATTCTGGGGAATATTAAAATGAATCTGGGTGGTTCGACAGGGTTGGATAAATCGATTGCCTATACCGGTAAAGTTCAACTTCCGGACAAATATAAATTAGGACAATTAACGACGGTTAATATGAAAATCGGTGGGACTTTCACAAAACCCAAAGTTTCCCTTGATTTGACCGGCACACTGAATAATCTGGTAAAAGAAGCCAAGACAAAAGTGGCAGCCGAAGTGAACAAACAAGTGGACATGGTTAAAGCAAATGCCCTTGAAGAAGTCCGGAAACAAAAGGAAGCATCCTTAAAAAGTGCTCAGGATCAGGCTGATCGCATACAGAGCGATGCAAAAAAACTGAGTGATAAACTCTTATCCGAAGCAAAAGCACAGGGTGACCAGCTGATAGCCAAAGCTTCCAATCCAATTACAAAGAGAATTGCGGAAGCAGGTGCAAAAAAAATACTGGATGAAGCAACTAAAAAAGCAGCGGATATAAATGCCCGGGCGGATGTGGAAGCTAAAAAGATTATTCAAAAAGCTGCTGAACAATAAATAATTGATAATAAACAGAAATATCCGATATTAGAATTTTAATAGAAAGGCGCCCAATACAATGGTAGAAATAATTCAACTGAAAACAGTTTCTACCATTGTGCCTTAATTTAGCCCCTTACCTCTTAATAATTACCGAATCAGGTTAATATTGGTCCTGTAAATGCTCCCTGATGTAATTATTTGACCAAAGTCCCGTTTTTTGAATCAGTAAAAGAAGGAGCTCTATGAGTATTTCATTGACTTTAACAGTGTTAATGAGATTCCTACATGGTGATCATTCAAAAAAAGAATGGTACATTTGGAAAATCAATATTCAGTTCCATTGAACGTTTCCAACCGGAATAAATTTCACCGGAACAACTAAAATCTATTGGCACCTAGAGTAAAAGTTAAACCTTAAATGAAGTACACATTTTAAAATCACACGTATGGTTCATAAAAACCAGGATAATGGACAAACAACATCACCGTTTTATAAAATCATTATACCTCTGATTCTGCTAACCTTTGCTTCGCAGGCATTTGCGGAATCACCCTACAAAAAAAACATCTATAGTGCTTTCATTACCCATGATATGGCAAAATGGGAAGGTGCTATCCGGTTAATGGAGACTTCGAATTCCATCAATACGGTTGACCAGAAACTGGAACTGATCAATTATTACTATGGATATATCGGTTGGCTGATTGGCAAAAAACAGTATTCAAAAGCTGAGATATTAATACCCAGAGGGGAAAAACTGATCAATGAGGTATTGAAAGCCTCGCCTAAAAATGCCACAGCCTATTCATTCAAGGGCTCATTCCTTGGATTTAAAATCGGAATTGACAGATGCAAAGCCATCTTTTTGGGTTCGGAGAGCAAGAGCTTGATCAACAAAGCCATGGTTCTTGACCCGTTGAATATTCAGGCCATTATCGACAAAGGAAATCTGTTGTATTATGCACCCGGTTTTTTTGGAGGAGATAAAAAGGAAGCCTTGAATTACTTTTTAAAAGGGGCTAAACTGATGGAGAAAAACAATGAAACGTACCAGAACTGGGTATACCTGAACCTGTTGACCATGATTGCCAATGCCTATGAAAAGACCGATAAACTGGTAGAAGCAAAACTTACTTACGAAAAAATCATGCGGAATGAACCGGATATCAAATGGATAAAAGATGGCTTGTACCCCAACTTACTGGCAAAAATAAAAGCATAGACTAACCACCACAGACATAATCGTAACCTATCTTAAATGATCATAACCTTAGTAATCATCATCAGCTTAATAAAGAAGTTGTGGAGAAAGTAAAATAAAAATTACTTCGATAAATTGTTCCGGTCTTCAAAAGGCATATCTCCTTATGAAATATCTTTTAATCCTTTAATACCATTCCAAAAAATATTGTGACCATTTATGCCTGTTGTGGTTAAAACTACATAGGATCCACGTCAAGGTTCACCCACAATGACTTGAATTTAGGATCGGCAATCACCTGATCGGTGATTTGGCGCAGAATCTCTTTCGCACGTTCAGCCGATGCTTCATTTTCTATCTTAAGAAGAATGTGCCGGATATACAAGTTCTGAACACGTGAGACAGCGGGTTCGTTCGGGCCAAGTACCCTCACTCCAAAGACTGCACGCAAATCGGAAGCAAGCCTGCCCGCAGCCTGCTTTACCACATTAGGATCACGATGTCGCAACACGATTTGAATGATCCGGTAAAAAGGGGGATACTTGAATAGCTTTCGTTCCTCGCACTGGGTTGCGTACATGGCTTTGTAATCGTTGCGAATGACCTGTCCGATGATGGCATGTTCGGGAGAGGAAGTTTGCAGGATCACCGTACCCCGTTTATTTTTCCTGCCCGCACGGCCACTTACTTGCGCCATTAACTGAAAAGCGCGTTCGTGAGCCCTGAAATCGGGGAAGTTAAGCATGTTATCCGCATTCAGGATTCCCACCAGGCTGACACGTTCAAAATCCAGTCCTTTCGACACCATTTGAGTCCCAATGAGAATATCAACTTTCTGTTGTTCGAAATCAGTAATGATTTTATCGTACGATTTTTTAGAACGGGTTGTATCGAGATCCATTCGGGAGACCCTTGCCTCGGGGAAAATGAGTTTTATTTCGTCCTCTATCTTCTCCGTGCCAAATCCCTTGGTGGAAAGACTTCCCGGGGTTCCGCAGGCGGGACAGATAGTGGGTATAGGTTCGGTGTATCCGCAATAATGGCAAGTCAGGGTGTTGAATACTTTATGCACGGTGAGGCTTACATCGCAATTTTTGCAATGAGGGACAAAAGCACATGCCTTGCATTCAATATACGGGGCATACCCCCGACGGTTCTGAAAGAGGATCACCTGTTCATGATTCTGCAGGGCAGCACCTATTTTCTCCAGCAACAAAGGAGTGAACAGGCTCTCCATTTGTTTTTTCCGGTAGGCCTCTTTGGTATCCACCACCAGAATTTCGGGCATGGCCATTTCCTGGTGACGTTGATTCAACTCCACGAAACCATACTTTCCCGACAGTGCGTTATGATAAGTCTCGAGGGCCGGAGTAGCCGTACCCAGGAGTGTCTTTGCCCCATGCATGGAAGCGAGCATGATGGCGGCGTTACGGGCATGGTAACGTGGGGCGGGATCGTATTGCTTATAACTCGATTCATGTTCCTCGTCCACAATCACCAGGCCTAACTGCCTGAAGGGTAAAAAGACAGATGAACGTACCCCAATGATGACATCATAGGTTTTATCGCCCAGCACATTGTTCCATATTTCCACCCGTTCAGCATCGGAGAATTTGGAATGGTAAACACCCAGGCGTTTACCAAAAACACGTTTAAGCCTGGAAGTAAGTTGAGTGGTCAATGCAATTTCCGGCACCAGGTAAAGGACTTGTTTGCCTTCGGCCAGTACTTTATTGATCAGTTGAATGTACAGTTCCGTCTTCCCGCTGGAAGTCACCCCATGCAAAAGTACTACCTGCTTTTCAACAAACTGTTTTTCAATTTCGGTATAGGCAATCTGCTGGTTTTCGTTTAACTGATATTGTTCGGAGGTTGGTATGTTGGTCATATCCAGCCGCCCTATTTCCTTTTTGTAGATTTCCATGATGCCCCTTTCGACCAGTCCGTTCAGTACAGCAGCAGAAGCCCCGGTCTTATCCTGTAATTCCTTTCGGGTTACTTCACGCTGTTTGGAAGGTGTGAGGCATTTCGACAAATCAATGTACATCATCAACACATCGAGTTGCTTTTTGGCCCGTCCCAGTTCGTCGAAGTGACGGCGCAGGTTATCCTCTTTGATGGCTTCATCGCTCAGCCGGACAAAGGTATCGGTCTTAGCGCGAAATCTTTCGGCCAGTTCCTCACTGATCTCCACAGCCCCTTTTTCCAGCAATTGCTTGAGGGTGGGCATCACATCACGCATCTCGGTGATCTTATTCAATTCTGAGACTAAAATAGGCTTCCCATCGGATAACGCATCCAACAGTTTCCCTTCACGCTCACTGAGCAGGGTCTCTGCTTCATAATCAGGGTTAATACATACCCTTGTTTCGCTCTGCAGTTTTAATCCTGCCGGAACGGCGGCCTGATAAACGTCCCCCAGGTATGCCTGATAATAGGACGAAATCCATTCCCAGAACTTCATTTGTGGCCTTCGAAGGATCGGTTCGTTGTCGAGCAGGCAAATAATATCCTTGGGTTTGTAAATGGCAGGTGGAACCGTGTGAACTAAATGAATGATCCCGGTATACATCTTCTTCTTCCCGAACTGAACCACTACCCGCATACCGATACGAGCCTGCCCGGCCCATTCCTCGGGGACGGAATAGGTAAAGGTGTTACCCAATGGCAAAGGCAAAATGACATCGACGAATTTAGGGGAAGCGGTTAACATAGAGATGATTTCAAGCGTTTCGCAAATTATACTGAATTAAATTTCCCTTTAGAAAGGAAATTGTCATTCTTAATTCTGTAACGCAAAGGTAGAGAATAAAGTTGAGAAGGTAATGGGTGATGTGATGATGTGGTGATGTGATGATGTGGTGATGTGATGATGTGGTGATGTAATGATTTAGCGAAGTGGTGATGTGATGATGTGGAAATTAAAACAAGAAAGGGAATTAAAAGATAAAAGATTCCAAAACATAAATGGAATCTACCTTGTTTAAGTATTGAAAATTATGAATTTCTTAAACTAATTTTATTTTGGGTCAATTAACACACTATGATAGCATTAGAATTAATATTGGTTCTGATGATTTAGACAAAGAAATTAAAGAATGGCTAAAAGAAAGATAGTATAAATTCATTGTCTCACAATATTATACTAAAAAACGTATTGGTTTTCATAAAACTATACTTATTTTTGCGATTGTAAAGATTTACGTTTCGATTATAGCTTATGGCCGTAGATGCACTATCCCCTGATTCAGGGATCTACCGGCTTACATTCACCGGTTGAAAACGTGGGAAGAAACTGATTTTAAAATAAACAGATAACGATTTATCAACCATGTCAAATATTTATGATTTTCAGACATCTTACAGTTTAGTCAAAAGGTATGTCATTTTCGCTTTTAAAAGATTCTATGGTGAGTATATCGTTACCGGGCGTGAAAACATACCTAAAGAAGGACCGGTGATCTTTGCCGCCAACCATTTGAATGCCTTAATGGATGCCCTGGCCGTTATTTCGGTACTCCCGCATAAAATGCCGATTGTCTATTTAGGCCGTGCCGACTTATTTAAAAACAAGACCTTTGCCAGCATACTCGAGTTCAGCAAAATACTGCCTGCTTTCCGCATGAGAGATGGGGCGGAAAATCTGGAAAAAAACCATGGGATTTTCGAATGTTGTGTCGATGTGCTCGACCATAACCATGTCCTGGGCATTATGCCTGAAGGGAACCAGGGACCATATCGCAGACTTCGTCCCCTGGTGAAGGGAATATTCCGTATTGCCTTTACAGCCCAACAAAAATACGGAACCCTGCCCGGAGTGAAAATTGTACCGATAGGTATTGATATGGGAGATTTTGAAAAATACGGCGAACATATTATTATCAACGTGGGGAAACCCATAGAAGTGTCGGATTTTATGGCAGAATACACGGAGAACCCTGTCAATGCCACCAACCTGATACGCGACCGGTTACATGATGACTTAAGCAAGCTGACCTTTGACCTGGCCAGTGAAAAATATTACGAATCTTTTGAAACAGCCACAGAGGTTGCCAATACAACAGCAGATATCAGACAAAACAAACAAAATAAATTCTATACACGATTTATTGCCCGTCAGGAAATAGCAAAACGGTTGATTACATTGGAAAATGAAGAACCGGAAAAGGCTGAAAAACTCGAAGCCCTTTGCCGGGAATATAAAGAAAATCTAAATATATTGAACCTGGAATCGAAGGCATTTGGGGAAAAACCTTTTAATATGGTCGCAATGGCTTTTAACATCTTAATATTGCTTTGTACTATCCCGGTATTTATGGTAGGTGCCCTATTCAATTTTCTCCCGTTCTTTTCACCCGATGTCATACGGAAAGCATTGAAAATAGAATTTCCGGGAGGTATTGGCTCTTTACGATTCGGCATTGGCCTGATTACCTTCCCTTTTTTCTACCTCTTACAAGGAATTCTGATATGTCTTGAAATAAAAGGCTTGTGGTGGTACTTCATTTTTTTGATTCCATTACAATACTATTTTGGGATATTGGCTTTTCAGTGGTATCAGCATTTAAAAAGACTGGAAGTGAAATTTCATTTCCGGTCACTGGAAAAAGAAAAGTCATCGGTATTGGAACGGACAAAGCTTATATATGCACAAATCAATCAAATTGTCTGAGCAAAAAAGAGAGAGCCATAAAGCTCTCTCTTTTATTTTGCCGGTTATCCGATAGAACAACTTTCATTTACAGAATTCGTATCTACTACATCCCACCAGATGATCGTTCACCATTCCGGCAGCCTGCATGAACGAATAACAAATGGTTGAACCTACAAACTTAAATCCCCGTTTCAACAAGTCTTTACTCATAGCATCCGATTCAACAGATTTGGAGGGGACATCCGATAACTTGGTAAAGTGATTGTCAATAGTTTTGCCCTTCGTAAATTGCCAGATATAGGTATCAAACGAGACATATTCTTCCTGAAGTTTTAAAAATGCTTTTGCATTCCCTACCGTTGCCCTTATTTTTGCCTGGTTACGGACAATGGAAGCATCCTGCATCAGCAACTGAATCCTATCCTCATCATACAATGCTATCTTTCGTACATCAAAATTATCAAAGGCACGCCGGAAGTTTTCCCGTTTGTACAAGACAATTTTCCAGCTCAATCCTGCCTGAAAAGCATCCAGCACCATGAATTCAAAGAGTTTCCGGTCATCATGAAGCGGTACACCCCAATCGTTGTTATGATACGCCAGCATGAGTTCATCGTTTGCGGGCCAGGTGCAATCGGTACTAGTATTCATAGTTCTAATGTAGTGTTATGTAATTTGTATTAATTCAACAACATAAATCTCAATAAAGTTATAAGAGGTATTAAAACAAGATTCTTCAAAAAATGTTGTAATTTTGTCTTTTCTACTATCAATGGCAAAGTTAGAACTTTTTTCAAATATTTTATAATTACGAATCGTGCATCATGAGTAATGGAATAAAAATTGATCCTCTTGAAATAATTGAAAAGTACTATGAAAAAGGGAGTAAAATCTATCATATTTTAGTTGATCATAGTGAACAGGTGAAAAACAAGGCACTTGAAATTGCAGTGAATCATCCGGAATTCCAATTTGACAAACAGTTTATTGCCGAGGCAGCCATGTTACATGATATTGGTATTTTCATGTGTGATGCCCCAAGAATTCATTGTCATGGGCCGAATAGTTACATTCAACACGGTTGTCTCGGGGCAAATCTATTAAGAGCAGAAGGGCTGTATAAACATGCCCTGGTCTGTGAAAGGCATACCGGGGTTGGCATCAGCCTTGAAATGATCATTAAGGAGAAATTGCCTTTGCCTCATCGCAATTTATTACCTGTTACCTACGAGGAACAAGTGATTTGCTATGCCGATAAATTCTTTTCGAAAACCAGAATAGGGGAAACCATTTCAATCCAACGAATCAAAACCTTACTCAGCAAGTATGGCGAATCGGGAGTATTGAAATTTAATGCCTGGCACCTCATGTTTGAGGATGGGAAGATGGTTTAATAGAATTTATGTGAAAACCCAACACTCAGTAATTGTTTGAATTGAGGTTTGGCAGGACTCTCACCCGGAGCCAGGATCGCTGAAGTGTCATATCGTGGATTCAAAGAAATACGGGTAGACATAAACCGGTTTATGACCATATTGCAGACTACTTCCCAATCGATAACCACCGATTGATAATTGGTGTAAAAGTTGAGTTTAGAATCAATTTGTATCTCTCTGGTTGGCGAATAACAAAAAGTCGAATTAAATGAGCTACCGATTTCGCTCAATACACGTTTACCTGTTTTGATCCCAAAAAGATTCGGGTCAACATTTCTGCTATCCTGCACATAAATGTATTTATAGGAAACCGGTGCGAGCATGACAGAAAATATCTTCTTGTATTTGTAATCCAACCCTACTCCAACATTAAATCTTACCGGTGTCAAAAAGGTAGCTTTCATTATTGTTGAATTCACACCATTGTAGCTATTAAAAAACTGAGTTGAAAAGTCTACCGACCCACTATAAAACCAGTTTCCACTGGCTTTTATTCCTAATTTGCTGTTGATTTTAAAGACATCATCATTCGTGCTCAACGCATGTAGAGTATCCCCGGCAATGGAGTTAAATCCCATACGCCATTCACCCCTATTTTCCCATTGTATCCCCTTTTTATTATCATAATTCATATGTCCGGTTATAATCCCTAAGATTGCCAGATTGCTGAATCCACCCTGATACCAGTTTGAAGATACATAATTTTGAGAGAACTGTGCATCTGCTTTGGCTCCATGTTGCCACGGACCAAGTTGTTCCCGTCTCACGACTAACCGACGGCGTCGTAATGTCAGATCGTCAGTAATCACCCATTGCTTATTAATTGATTTCCCTTCAATCTTGTGACTCTTGTAGATTTCCGGGTCGGGCAGTTCATCAAAGGTCATGACATATAAATTCGCAGCATTCCGGATAATTTGTTCCTGAGCATATTGACGTAATTCAGCAATTATTTGTTCTGCACTTTTATGTATAACCGGAACCAATTGATAACCGTATAAGGTAGTGGCTTTTCTACCATAATAAAGTTCCTTAAAATCGGGTTGGATGTTCCAGTTAAAATCAAAAGGCAAGCCTTTATAAACAAGCTCTATAAAAAAAGGATTCGCTAAGAATAGCAGTGAATCAATTCGTACCTGAATTGGTCTGGTTGGAATAATAAAAGGGACAATGGTATCCACCTGCTCGATAGGTTTATCGACAATCTTAGACTGTGCAGGCAGGACAATGGCTTTTTTTTCATTGGCATTAATGGTCGTATTAATATTCAATGAAGGAATTTTAGGTTTTGAAATGGTGTCCGAAAACAAACCATGCATCAGGCTATCGGGGTTAATCTGTTCGGTGTTTGGTGAATTTTCAGAAGAGGAGTATTGACTTGGTTGATTAGCTGTAACTTTCGTAATAAAAATAAAAAAAACAATTGATAATAATACCTTAAGCTTCATTTTTCAAGATTTTAATTTATTCTAATCGATTGCAAAATTACAAAGAATAGTTGACCGTCAAAAGTCAAAAATTCTCAAAACCTGTAGGAAGAGCTTTATTTCCGGTTTTAGCACCCAGTTCCTTTATTTTCTCCGCAGTCCGGATAATATTTCCCGATCCGTCTTTCATTTTCTTCATGGCATC
>Ga0302215_10003100_pt1 | contig 11259 bp, 10 predicted proteins | sample II_Fen_N3_1_FD_194580 | JGI IMG/M metagenome (GOLD analysis project Ga0302215, IMG submission 194580) | Peat permafrost microbial communities from Stordalen Mire near Abisko, Sweden - II_Fen_N3_1 | ecosystem: Environmental > Terrestrial > Soil > Wetlands > Permafrost | place: Sweden: Abisko... | reverse complement strand
GTTAGCTCAGCTATGAAATAAAATGCGGTGCAGATTCTAACCATGCAAGTTATTTTATATTCATTGTTGTTTGGTAAACCTTATAGATAAAACTTTGGAAGAGTGACTGGGCTAATACCAGTTCTCACTTCGTTCGAAGCGAAAAATCTACTCCTTTTTATCGGACAACAATGAATAATAATATATAAAGTCGTCTTGACTTTTGATGGAGTATTACAATATAAAAAAAAAGAAGGGACCGTTCTGTATGCGACATAACCCCTATTTGAATATATTATTGAGCCTAATGGTTAGTCAACCGCCAATGTATCCATCTCTTTGTTTTGCAGGTGGCATAGATAGTCCCCGAATAAATCATCAACAGTATCGAAGTAGACCATCGACAGTACAGAAGAAGATTGTTGACTGCATGCGCATGAAGTTTGCTATAAATATTAACTTCAACATGAGACAAAAGCTCTGTAGGCGCAACATTATTAAAAGTCAAGATGGCTTCTATATTATCCTGGATGGAGACAAAAAATGATTTTCCACAGCCCCAAAGATCCGGTTCATTGGGGGGCATAATACTAAACAGCCTTTAGCCGATAAAAATATTCTACGTTTCCGGTCATCGAGCTCTTCAACACCTCGTCTTTCCAGTGCGCAACCAAAGACGATTGGCAGCTGGATATATCACCAAGCACTTGCATTATCTCACTGGTCTGATAAACTGCTAAACCTTCCAACTTCAATTTATATTCAGTTAGCATTTCTTCCTCTTTGCTGCTTATCTCAGCGTTTAGAGAGGAATACTTAATTAATTCGTCAGATACTGAATCAGCAGTTAACTTCATCGGTATTTCAAACCACAGAGTAGTGCCCGAGTTTAACACCGAATCTGCACCAATTACTCCTCCGTGAGCCTCTACAACGAATTTGCAGAATGTTAGTCCTATTCCTGTAGAGCGGGTGACACCTAAATTACGGGCACCAGCCTGATAGTGCTTCTCGAATATCCGACCGATATCTTTAGAATCAATCCCTGCACCATGATCTACAACCTCCACCCTGACTTTGCCGCTAATACTCGTTACATTTATTTCAATGGCACTATTCTGCTCTGAGAACTTAATAGAATTACTTAATAAATTCACAAAGACACGAATAAACAATTCTACATCTACATCGATGACTGGATTTACAGACAGGTGAGTCTCAAAACGGATGTTTTTCACATCAACCATATATTTCACCTGACCGAAAGCCTCATCGATGATGCTACCTACATCTCGAACCGATAATTTCAAAGATACTTTTGAATCTTCCATTTTACACACATCAAGAATATTCTCAACTATCGACCGTATTTGCTCACTTGGCTGAATTATTTCATCTTTTTGAACGACATCCATCTTGCTGGCAGCCAGTATCCTGTTAATTGGATTCTTGATATCGTGTACAATTACATTTAGCATCCAGTCTTTTAACCTCAAGAGTTCATTCAGTTCCTCGTATTGCCTGCTGAGCAACTGAGCCTGATCGCACAGTTTAAGATAAAACAAACGAGTGCTACTATAAGCAAAATAAATTATAAAAGAAATACCAACAAAAAATACAGTATCCAGCAAAAGGATACTCCATAAGAAAGAGTCATTTAAATAAACAGTGAAGATCCATATCCACACAATGGAAATAGCACCAACATAAAGGATGTTTCGCTCATTGCTAACTAAACCACCAAAGGATATAAACAAAAGAAGGATAAAGTGGGTATGCAGGAAAAAGATATTAATCAGCTCATTTCCCTGAATCAGAAAAAAGACATCCTTTACAAATAAATTAATGATAGGAAGATATATGAACAACAAACCGGCAAGGTTCGAAGACAATTGCTTTTTTTTGATCAGTGCGCAAGAAAAAGAGATTACAAACGATACAGAAGCCAAGGCCATCAGATAATAGTAGCCTGCCTTGAAATACCCGAAAATAACAACCATGTAGACAATAAGCAAAACTACAAATTGAATACGAATTGTCAATTCTCTAAGTCTTTTGTATTTATCGTCAATAAAATCTATCTTCAGATCTTCAAGCCCAATCATTTTGTAAATATAATTTAAAACAAAAACACTCATATATACAAATATCTTACACGTTTTCTTACTGATAACCAAACGAAATCAACTAGTAAACACCAAAATAAACAAAACAAAATAGAGCACAGACAACACAAATCGGGATTAGAATATGCGCTTGAAAAGTACCTTTAAAATCGAGCCTTGTATATAAGGATGGAGAATCAAATGCAACACGACAATTGAACAGGCTGGTCTGATTAGTCTCTCTATGAAAACAAGTCAAGATCAAGCATTACGACCAATGCAAAAAAACTACATCGGCAATAAGTTACTCACACCAACTAACGATCAATTACAAAATATTGACTATTCCTCCGTTGCCACAAAAATACAAGCATAATCTTGCAACTGATTTTTTTTTCATGGTACATAAAGGGTACACACAGTAAATGAAGTAATTGAATTAACCAATTAGGCTATTTGCAAAAGAGAAAGAAACTAGAATGGAATGGGAAGTAACCGAAAAAACACAGAAAAGAAATCACTAAAGAAAAGATTATCAACAGCATGCCTCCAAGCAGAACAAACTTACTAATAATAAATTTATCAAAATGGATAGTTCTCAGATTGTACGCTCAACCTCAAGACTACTACCAGAACCATTTTTGTACAAGATCAAAACTGGGAAGTCAATAGAAATCAACAGATATTGAGATTCAAAAAAGATTCGATGCCTTAAGCTTCCGATGTATCGGGAAGGCTATTGAATAAAGAAAAACCCGAACCTTGAGAAGATTCAATAACGCACATTTTTGATATTAAGACAACATTCGGAGTTCACATTCTAATTTTCACCTTGCCACACGAAGTTTTACAAGTCATTTTATTGATAAGATTATCCAACAACATCAGATAGAAGGTGTAGACAGGAAGAATATAAACAGTAGACGAGAATAAAAGGAGACGACATTCAATCAACACAGACTCATCTAACAGGCTCAAACCTACATAATATTGTACGACGCTTTCTACGGAAAATATGTTACCCCAAATTTATATCTGATAACAAATATCATCGCATACAGAGCTTGTGAAAAAGTAGTCAAAACAAGCTATTCTCTATTATTATTCAAGACAGAATGCATATTCAACCATTATACCTCTTTTTTTTATGTATCGTTTGTCTAAGGTTCCTGTAAGGTTTCTGTAGCTTCCTCTAAGGTAGCCCTATTTGTGAGTATTTATGCAGAGCACGATTCAAATAACAATTGCTAAAACTCAAAATGAATATAAAAAACAACCTATTTCCAACGGAGCCAAACAGGTCTATATAACAATTAAAGAACAAATACGCTATCAGAATTCATATATTTGCAAGATCAGAAAAGCGTCAGCACAAAGAAATAAAATAAAAAAAAACAGAAAAATACTGGATATAGAGCAGAATAATACAGATCCATATAACAAACAGAGATGCGTCCTTGTTAGATCGAGCAGACAAGAATAGCAGACAGCCCACACAAACCTACTTATCAAATCTTTGAGCTTCGCAATTTGATGATAAAGGCGAATCTGCTTGATGATCGTTTGAGTCTTCAGACAACTTCCTTAATTCATCAAAAAGCTCTGCATCCCCCATCATAGAACATTTAACAACCTCATCTTGCCATCTAAACAACTCTGGCGAATCGTTCAAACAGCAATACTTAAACACATTAAGAATTTCACTCGTCTGATAAACAGCCACACTAGCCAACTTCAACTTACACTCAAGCAACACCTCTTTCTCTGCACAACTAAGCTCCACCATATTTTTAAAACAATTATCATCTTTCTCTTCGCAGATCAACCCACTTACCGAAACTACAGGAAGTTCAAACCAAATCAAAGTACCCTCATCTAATTCCGACTCTGCACCAATAGAACCTCCATGAGCTTCAATAGCCAATTTACAAAAAGTCAAGCCAATACCCTCCGAACGAGTATATCCCAGATTTCTTGCACTGGATTGATAATGCTTATCAAATATCCGGCTAACATCTTCAGGAGGTATTCCGACACCCTTATCAATAATTTCAACACGGACTAATCCATCTATCTGATAGACTACAAGCTCAATAAAATTATTAGAATTGGAATATTTTACTGCATTACTCAGAATATTTATAAACACGCGGACCAATAGATCCTCGTCAATTTCAAGAACAGGCACTATTGATATCTGTTTAACCAGAGTGATCATTTTCCCATCCAAAAGATACCTTACTTGATCATAAGCCTTATTAATAACAACATCTATTCGTTGCAACGACAGTTTCAACGACATATTGGATTCTTCCATCTTATAAACATCAAGAATGTTTTCAACTATTGATAGCATATATTTACTAGGCTCAACTATTTCTTCTTTTTGAATAACATCCATTTTACTAGCAGACAGAATTCTATTAATTGGATTCTTGATGTCATGCACAATTACATTAAGCATCCAATCTTTTAAACTAATGAGATTATTCAACTCCTCATTTTGGCTGACAACTAACTCTGCCTGCTCACTAAGTTTAGAATTAAACAAGTGCACACAGCAATACGCAAAGTATATTATTAAGGTGATTCCAACAAAAAAAACGGTATCTAAAACTATTAAACTCCACAGAAAAGAATCATCTAGACAGACAGTGAATATCCACACCCAAACAACGGAAATAGCACCTACAAAGATTATATTCCTATGATTACTAACCAGGCCTCCAAAAGATATAAACAATAAAAGCATAAAATGTGTATGCAAGAAAATAGTGCTGATCAATGGATTGCCCTGAAGCAAGAAAAAAACATCTTTAACAAGAATATTTACAATCGGAATGTATATAAATAACAAACTTGACAAATTAGAAGACAAACGCTTATTCCATTTACGCCCAAAAAGAAATACCAAAATAATCAAAGAAGCTAGAGTCATATTCATCAAATGCCTATAACCAGCCAAATAGTATCCTTGAGCAATAACAACATAAGCCAAAAATGATACAACAAACTGAACACAAATCATCAGTTCCTTAATCTGCATATACTTCTCACTCACGAGACGTATCTCCAGATCTTTAAAACCTACTATTTTGTGAATTTGTTTGACAAGATTGAATTTATTAGTCATTAGCTATCAAATACTCGTTTAATACTGCAAAATATAAACACACACCATCCATGTAAAGGGTACATATAGGGTACCTGATCATTAAGATTAAGATACAACAATCAGACGTGACTCTCCAAAAAAAGAACATCCACAGATACTAAATATACTAATTACCAATATATGGAAACAGAATTTATCGACTCAAGCCTCAAGCCTCACTCACTTCACTCTATTTGCTTATATATTGCAAATTTGCTTTATTTATTAATATTGTATACCTTTGCTTAACAGTAATATAAATGGGCAGCAAAGTTATACTCATTATGCGTACAATCCAAGTAAAAGTTAGTTCTTTGTGAAAAAAAAAATACATGAAGCAACCCAGAACAAAACAACAGAAATAATCAACAAATTAAAAGCTCATTACGACATAAAGTCGGATGCCAAATTTGCTGAATATCTAGGGATTGCTACGACAACTTTATCAAGTTGGAAATGTCGAAACAGTCTTGACTACGATTTAATATACGCAAAATGCGTTGATATCGATGCTAACTGGTTACTTTCCGGTCACGGAGAGATCGTAAAACAAACGCACAAAAAAAACAACCAATCAGCAACTTTCCGGAGAGACAAAAGCGAAGAGAAGTACATTTTGCAACTAGAGAGCGAAAACAAAAGACTAATTATTGACAACCAAAGAAAACAAGAGCTCATAAGCGCCCTACTAGACAATCTAGCTAACATAAAAAAACAAACGCATTCCATGGATTCTTGATCCCTTTACATTGATCCAAAATTGATCCATTTCTATTCTAATAAAAGAACAAAAAACCCCTCTTGATAATATTATCAAGAGGGGTTTTAGTACCCAGAGCCGGGATCGAACCGGCATGGAAGTGAATCCACTGGTGTTTGAGACCAGCGCGTCTACCAATTCCGCCATCTGGGCAATTGCGCTGCAAAAGTAAGTCTTTTATTTGGTAATTACAAACTAATCACGAATAAAAATTCGGCAGCGATAAATAAAACAATATAAATAATTGAATTTCAACAAACGAAACATCATGAATCATTTCGTTTTCTCGCAACAAAGTCATTTCTTTTACCTGCAAAAATATCGTATCGACAATACCAACAATCTAGAGAACCATTTAAAAGTCTGATACGTTCCGTTGGTTTCAGTCCTATTTTATCGAGACACTCCTCATGCGAACTAATAACCCAAACTGTACTCCCTGTAAATTTATGCTTCACTGTAGTGCCTAATGCAGCGTACAAGCCGTAAATATCATCGGATGTTATACGCTCACCATAAGGTGGATTTGTTACCACCATACAATTTTCAGCAGGAGCCTCTAATTTTTGAACCGGCATAACCTGCAATTCTATATATTTACTTAAGCCCGTACTTTTTACATTTTGCTCAGCTATTTTTATTGCTCGTGGAGAATTATCAGAGCCATAGATTTTAAAATTAAACGGACGTTCATATGAATCGTCGTTGTACAAATTGTCAAAAAGCTCCTCATCAAAATCATTCCACTTTTCAAAAGCAAATGAAGAACGATAAATACCAGGTGGAATATTTAATGCTATTAATGCCGCCTCAATTAATAAGGTTCCGGAACCACACATCGGATCCACAAAATCTGACTGTCCTTTCCAATCGGCCATCAGGAGCATACCTGCAGCAAGAGCTTCGTTTATAGGAGCCTCAGTTTGAGCTATCCTATAACCCCGTTTATGAAGTGATTCCCCTGAACTATCCAACGAAAGTGTACAACGGTGTTCAGCAATGTGGATATTAATCATTAGTTGAGGACTATCTATACGAACAGAAGGGCGACGATCATACTTTTCTGTAAACCAATCGGCAATAGCATCCTTCACTCTATAAGCCACAAATTTAGAATGACGAAACACCTCAGAGAAAACAGTTGAATCAATAGCAAAAGTACTATCAACAGACATATAATCACTCCAGTTTATTTTTTTTACTTGTTCGTAAACCTCATCAGGATTTGAAGCATCAAAGGATAAGATCGGCTTTAAAATACGTGAAGCTGTCCGACTGTACAAATTTGCTTTATACATCATAGCTTTATCGCCGGTAAAACTAACCGCCCGTCGTTGAAGCTGCACATTGTTGGCACCAATATTTACCAATTCGGTGGCCAACACCTCTTCTAACCCACGAAAGGTTTTTGCTAACATTTCAAATTCCATATTTTTTTTCTCTTGTTATCAGTAGCCAATCGTCACACATCGCTCAAAAAAAAGTGATGACATAACGTAGAGACTTATTTAATTGTATTACTATTTACTTATTTTCTTATTCTGTGCCAGTTTTGCATTGGCGGGTACATCTGTATCTATCCAAAGATTACCACCAATCACTGCACCATCACCAACTTTTATATTACCCAAAATAGTAGAATTGGAATAAATGATAACATTACTTCCTATATGAGGATGTCGGTCAATTCCTTTAATAGGGTTACCGTTTTCGTCCAAAGGGAAACTTTTAGCACCAAGCGTAACCCCCTGGTACATTTTTACACTGTCACCAATAATAGCCGTCTCGCCAATAACCACACCAGTCCCGTGGTCAATTGTAAAATAATCACCTATTGACGCCCCTGGATGAATATCAATACCTGTTTCTGAGTGAGCCATTTCAGTAATAATCCGCGGTATTAGAGGCACATCAAGCCCTAGCAGAGTATGCGCAATTCGATAATTACTAATCGCTTTTATACTTGGATAGCAGAATATTATCTCTCCAAAACTTTTGGCTGCCGGATCACCATTATATGCAGCTATAACATCAGTATGAAGACTCATACGTATCTCTGGCAACTGAACAACAAACTGAGTAGCTTTCTCGGTTGCAGCCTTTTCTATTTCAATACCACGCTGGCCACTATGACAACTAAAGCAAATTCCAGCCTTGATTTGCTGAGCAAGTAACAAATGTAACCTATCAACGTTTACACCAATGTGATACATCATCGTTTGCGAATTTACAGCTGCATCACCAAAATATCCGGGAAATAAAATTGAACGAGCCAATTGAACGATTTCTTGCAATACATCCACCGACGGCATCGGATCGTTATTACCCTGCTCATGGCAGACATCCTTAAACTCTTCGAATTGTGATAGTTTTTTAATAGCGCCTAGTAAATCCTTATTCATGATTTAATATTTTGAGAATTGTTTTATCGTAAGTAGCTTTCAACAAACACCTGCAAGTTGCGAACCCTCCTACCAGTAATCTAAGTTCAAGAAGCAGATCATTAAATATCATTATTGCTATTCTTATGCCGCTCTTCAAACCTTTTAAGAGCTTCAATCGCATTCTCAATTCGCTTACGGCCATTCCCGCAAACCACAACGTAAGGCTTACCTGTTTGTTCAATTTCCTTTTTATACCAATCAAAGAAAAACTCGCGATCTGAACCATGCTCCCGAACCGAATCCGGCTCCCATGGTAAGTCGGGAACACAAAGTAAATACAGGTCGAAATAATTCACCTGCATATGTTCTGTGAGAAAATCGGGAATTTTATCAAAACAGTAAGAAAACCAAACCTTCGTTATAATCAACTCAGTATCAAAAAAGATAAATGACTGATCTACAAATTGACTTTCGAGCAACCGTTCCTGTTCAATTTGTTTTAATGCGATATTACAAACATCATCATAAGTATACGGACGATTTAGCCTTTCAACATATGCACGGGCATATTCTGGAATCCAACTAGAACCAAAATAGTCAGCCAACTGACTAGCCAGATATGTTTTACCGGTTGATTCTGGTCCGACAATTGCGATTTTGAACATTTAGTTGATATCGTGTAAGCTCTTACTATTTTATAATACTGTTGTTGCGGTCCGAATTGGATTAGAGCTACTCTGAATTAGCAAAGTCGAACCATTTGATAAATTATAATTATCTTTGACCTCAAAAAATATGCACAAATTTACGACAATTATTCTACTTTGGAGCGTTTTTTCGTTTTTTAGTATCCAAACAACTGCACAAAATACAGATATTGAGCTATTAAGAGAAATAAATAGGTCTTCTTCAAATGAACTGCGTCAGTACTCCAAGTTTATTTCAAACTCTACCACAGCTATTTCAATTTCTACCCCCATTATTATGGGAGCTATTGCGCTTATTGATAAAAATGATGAGCTACTGAAGAGCTCACTTTATATTGGAGTAAGCATAGGAGTGGATGGCATACTTACATACTCTATGAAAAAAGCCATACAACGACCACGACCACACACCTCCTATCCCAACGAAATAGCCGCGTACGAAACCGAAACATCATTTTCATTTCCTTCGGGTCACACCTCGCTAGCATTTACTACCGCTACCGCACTCAGTTTAAAGTATCCAAAATGGTATGTGATTGCTCCGAGTTATTTTTGGGCTTGCTCTGTTGGATATTCTCGCATGAATCTGGGAATGCATTACCCCTCTGATGTTATTGCCGGAGCCATCTTGGGTAGTGGAAGTGCCTACATAACCTATAAGGTCAATAATTGGTTTTGGAAAAAGCACAATAAGAGAAAATTAATTAGTTTGCAAAACTATAACCTGCAAAAACTTTAAACTCTCTAAAATTGCTAAAAAATCGATTTTACATTTATCTTGTCGAAAACAGATAGTTACCTGAGCATATACAAATCACATCAAGCTTTAAATTCTGGCATTATCCATTTAAACTAAAGCAGCCTAAAAAAGCTTCTTACTTTTTAGGCTGTTTTAAGTTTATTTCTTCGTTTAAATAACTTTTATTTATTCACCTTATACTTCTCATTACCGTTCTTTATAAAGTCGACAATTTGTCTAGCAGCAGCAATACCTGCGTTGATATTGGCTTCAGAGGTTTGAGCTCCCATTTTCTTAGGTGTTGAGAAATATCGAGATCCAACCTTTTCTTTCATCACAGCATCATTAGCCGGGAGGATATCAGTCACATATTTAAAATCTATATGTGATTCCATAAACTCAAGGATTTCTGTTTCATGTACGACCTCTTTACGAGCTGTATTAACCAGAATACCACCTTTAGGCATCCGACCCAGCAATGCAGCATTGATCGATTGTTTAGTTTCTGCTGTGGCAGGGATGTGCAATGAAACAATATCAGAGATACTGTAAAGCTCTTCTACCGACGATAAGGCTTTTACACCATCCTTTTCTATCACTTCGGCAGGGCAAAATGCATCAAAAGCAAACAGCTCCATGCCAAAACCTTTTGCTATGCGAGCCACATTGCGACCTACATTACCGTAAGCATGAATACCTAGTTTTTTCCCCTTCAACTCTGTTCCAGAAGTGCCATTATAAAAATTGCGAACGGCAAAAACAAGTAGTCCAAAAACGAGTTCCGCCACTGCATTTGCATTCTGCCCCGGTGTATTCATCACGCAAACGCCAGCTTTGGTAGCAGCTTCCAAGTCAACATTATCGTATCCGGCACCAGCGCGAACTACAATCTTCAACCTCTTGGCTGCAGCAATAACTTCCGCATCAATAATATCACTACGAACAATAATGGCATCAGCATCAACAACAGCATCAAGAAGTTGTTGCTTTTCTGTATATTTTTCAAGAAGAGCCAACTCAAAGCCAGCTGCCTCAATTTCCTGACGAATACCGTCCACCGCTATTTTTGCAAACGGTTTATCGGTAGCAATAAGAACTTTCATATGATAGAGTCTTTAAAAAACAATAGACACTAAAGTGTCTATTGTTAAGTTTATTTCTAAGCGTTTAATTTTTCGAGTTCCAACATACAATCAACAAGTGCCTGAACACTATCAATTGACATAGCATTATAAATAGATGCACGAAAACCACCAACTGAACGATGACCTTTGATTCCAACCATACCACGATCTGAAGCAAATTTTTGGAAATCTGCTTCCAACGACTGATATTCAGGTTTCATAACGAAACAAATATTCATGCGAGAGCGATCTTCTTTTGCTGCCGTACCCACAAAGATTTTGCTGTTATCAATTGTATTGTAAAGCA
>Ga0302215_10003099_pt1 | contig 11259 bp, 9 predicted proteins | sample II_Fen_N3_1_FD_194580 | JGI IMG/M metagenome (GOLD analysis project Ga0302215, IMG submission 194580) | Peat permafrost microbial communities from Stordalen Mire near Abisko, Sweden - II_Fen_N3_1 | ecosystem: Environmental > Terrestrial > Soil > Wetlands > Permafrost | place: Sweden: Abisko... | reverse complement strand
CTGCTCGAAAGATCGCCTTTGATCGTGTTCGCAAAAAAGAATATATTCAAGATCCAGAGATTGCAGAGATTGAAGAGAAATTACAAGAATCACTTGGTACTCGTGTTCACATTGAAAAGAAAGATAATGGTGGTTACATAACTATTGATTTCTTTACCAATGATGATCTTCACACCATTCTTGATCTTATAAAGCCAGGTGATGCAAGTAATTCGAACAGTATGCTTCACAAATATATTGCTAGCCAGGATAAAAAAGAAGCAGATGCTCTTTTATTAGAAAAAAATTCTGATCTAGCTCTAGCTCCTGATGTGATAGAGGAAGAACATCTTATCGATGATAGGACAGGAGATGAGATAAAGAAAGCTGAAGAAGAAGTTGATCTCTATAATATAAAGAATTTCTCCTTATAATAAAATTAAAACCACCCAATGGGTGGTTTTAATTTTTACCAAATGATAAGAATTTTGAGAGCAAGCTATTTGACTTCATGTGGACATTTATCCTTTTTCTGGCAAGGCTGGTTTTTGTAAAATCTAACCATTTAGAAGAAGGCTTTGCATTTTTGTTTGTCTGTATTTCCACGATATCATTATTTTTTAGCCTGGTATTTAAAGCTGCATTTTTACCGTTAACTTTTGCTCCCTGAGTATGATCACCCACATCGGTATGTATCGCATAAGCAAAATCCACAACAGAGGAATCCTCGGGCAAATCTATAATATCTCCCTTTGGAGTAAATACGAAAACTCTATCATTAAAGAAATCCATTTTAATGGTTTTTAAGAATTTTTCTGGATTTTCTTTTTTCTCCTCAGTATTTAATTCGTGAAGTTGGTTTATCCACTCGAGCTCTTTTGGTATTGTATTCTTTTCTTTATACATGAAATGTGCCGCGATACCATTTTCAGCTTTTTCATGCATCTCGTGTGTACGGATCTGTATTTCCACAATTCCACCCGTACCTGTAAATATTGTTGTGTGTAAACTTTGATATCCGTTTGTTTTTGGAGAAGCAATATAATCTTTTATACGGTTTGGTACGGGGGTCCATTCACCATGTATTATTCCAAGGATATGATAGCAATCTACAACAGAATTTACTATGACTCGTAAAGCAATAATATCGTAGATCTTTTCAATATCCATATCATATCTTTGAAGTTTCTTCCAGAGAGAATAAAGATGTTTCTGGCGATAATCTATTTTATAATTTTTTATTTTTGCTTCTTTTAGTTTTTCTTCAATCTTATCTTTTACTTCAATTAAATATTTTTCTTCCGCATCTTTTTTTTCTGCAAGTAATTTTTTGACATCTTCGTATTCTTTAGGATAAGCGAATTTGAATGCAGCATCTTCAAGTTCACCTTTTAGGCGACCCATGGAAAGTCTGTTTGCAAGAGGGGCGTATATTTCAAGAGTCTCAAGAGCTATACGTTTTTGTTTATCTGGTCTGACATGCTCCAGAGTCTCAATATTGTGAAGTCTGTCTGCAAGCTTTATCACAAGCACACGTAAATCTTTCGCGACAGAAATAAAGAATTTTCTTAAGTTTTCTACGTTACGCTCGATACCTTTATATTTAACCTTACCAAGTTTTGTAACTCCTTCTACCATGCCCACTATTTCACTACCGAATTCTTTTGTAAGTTCTTCTTCTGTAACATCTGCATCTTCAAGTACGTCGTGAAGTAATCCGGCAGAAATAACTTTTGAGCCCATTCCAAGGTCAGCCAAATTGCGCCCCGTTGTAGCTACGTGTAAAAAGTATGGGTCACCACTTTTTCTTAGTTGGCCCTCGTGAGATTTTTGTGCAAAATTATATGCCTTTTCAATAAGGATTCGGTCTTTTGCTTTTAGGTCTTCATTCAAAGACATTATTTCATCTACAGTTGGGATCATAGATTTTATTATAGCACTATTTCTTATTGTTTTTTATGTTGTCACCGAGTTTATGAGGGTTGTGGTTCCTGCACATTTTATTGGAGCATCTTTCTGGAATAGTTTTGGTCCCTTCCATCATGAGTGATTGGCAAAGGTCACAAATATTCCCAGTTGGTTTTGCTTTTATGGCATTTTTACAATCAGGGTAATTACTACAAGAATAGAATATTCCAAACCTTCCTTTTCTTTCCATCATTTTTCCTTTTTTACAAACAGGGCAGGTGATATCTGTCATTTTTCTTTTTACTTCTTCCTCGTCTTGTTTTATAAATTTACATTTTGGATAACGAGAACAAGAGATGAATGTTCCTGTGCCATCGCGTCTTGTACGAACCACAAGTTTTCCTCCACCGGATTTTCCTTTCTTTTCTCCACAAGTTGGGCACATCTCTCCAGTTTCTTTTGGTCCTTCAAGCTCTAAGCCTTCCATAGTTTTTGCACCAGTACACTCTGGGTAGTTACTACATGAGTAGAATTTACCTCCACGTGCAAGCTTTACGATCATTTTACTTCCACATTTTGGACAGAGCACATCATCTGGGGCTTCTCCCATATTTGTTGCTTTTGCGAGTTTATCTTTTTCTTTGACTTCTTTTTGGAATGGAGTATAAAAATCTTTCAATGTTTTTACATAATCTCTTTTTCCATTCGAGATATCATCGAGCTCATCTTCCATCTCTGCTGTGAAAGTATCACTAATATAATTTGCAAAATTATCCTCAAGGAAGCTTGAGACCACATCTCCTGTATCAGTAGGGAAAAGTGTTTTACCTTCTTTCCTTACATACCCACGATCCTCAATTGTTTTCATTATAGATGCGTATGTGGAAGGACGCCCAATATCTCGAGCTTCAAGTTCTTTTACGAGCCCAGCTTCTGTATAGCGGTTTGGTGGCTCTGTAGCTTTTTCTGTACTGTTTAATTCTATCAACTTTAATTCTTCTCCAATGTTTACTTCTGGAAGTTCTACATCTTCTCCACGAGCTCCAGTCTCACATATGAGCCAACCAGGGAAGAGTACACGAGATCCATTGGCTTGGAAATCAGGAATAGACCCCTCTTTTATATTTGCAGTAATTTTTGTTTTCAATAGTTTTGCATCAGACATTTGAGAAGAAACAGTTCTTTCCCATATGAGACGGTAAAGCCTGTTTTGTTCTTCGTTGTGTCCGGCTGACATTTGCTCCACGTGTGTAGGGCGAATAGCTTCGTGAGCTTCTTGTGCGTTTTTTGATTTTGCTTTATAAAAATGTTTTTCTGCGTATTCTTTCCCATACTTTTTTTCTACAAGTGCGAGGATCTGATTTTGAGCAACGGCGCTCAAGTTTGTACTATCTGTACGCATATAAGTTATGTATCCAGACTCGTATAATTTCTGTGCAACTCCCATTGTGCGAGAGGGGGAGAATCCAAGTCTTGTACTTGCTGTCTGTTGAAGAGTAGAAGTTGTGAAAGGGGCACGAGGTTGTCTCTTTTGCTCACTTGTTTTTAAATCTTTTACAAACCATTTTTCTTGTTTACCAAGTTTTAGTATATTGTTTACAACTTTTTCGTCGCGGGGTTCTTCCACGCAAGATAAAGTAATATGGTTCTTGTTCTTTGTATTAAAAATTCCTTCAAGTGTCCAATATTGCTCAGGAACAAAAGCACGGATTTCTCTTTCGCGTTCCATAATGATGCGAAGTGCAGGGGATTGTACGCGTCCCGCAGAAAGACCGTAGCGAACTTTTTTCCAGATAATTCCAGAGAGATCGTATCCCACTAGTCTATCGAGTACTCGGCGAGCTTCTTGAGCTTTTACCATGTTGTCATCAATATCACGAGGGTTCTTAAGTGCTTCTTCTACTGCGTCTTTTGTGATTTCGTGAAATGTAACTCTTTTAATAGGAGATGTTATTTTTTTATCTGCGTCGAGCAGTGTTTTTAAATGCCAAGATATTGCTTCTCCTTCGCGGTCCGGGTCAGTCGCAAGCATTATCTCTGTAGCACGTTCTGCTAGTGATTTTAATTCGTGGACGACTTTTTCTTTTCCTTTTGAAATTTCATAACGGGGAATAAAGCCACCAGGAATATCGATAGCGTCTTTGTTTGATTTTGGTAAATCACGCACATGCCCAATAGAAGCACGTACAGTATATGCGCCGTCTAAATATTTCTCGATTGTCTTTGCTTTTGATGGTGACTCAACAATTAATAATTTCATATTGAACTAAGTATTACACGAAATTACATTTTTTAGCAAATATTAGCCAAAATATAACAGAAGTGAGATAATATATTTATGGAAATATTTTTTCAAATAATTGGTTGGGTAGGGATGGCACTTGTTATCCTGGCTTACTTTTTACTCGTTAGTTCTGAAAAGATAACAGAGAATAGTAGAATCTATCAAATTTTAAATTTATTGGGTGCCATTGGTGTAGGCTTCAATGTTTTTCATCAGCAAGCTTGGCCAGCTTTTGCCCTTCAGGTAACTTGGGGAATTATTGCGGTCTTATCATTAATAAGAAGGAAAAAATAATTTAGGCTTTTCTTATTTCTCCCATTTCTTGTTTTATAAGATCTTTAATTTCCATTATGGAAAGTAGGGCGTTGGCTTCGGCTACATTCATACCAGAATCACGGACTAAGTCGTCGCGCTCCATTCCTTCACGAAGCAAAGAAAGTATTTTCATTTCTTCTTTTGAACAGTCGGCATATTTTTCTTTATCCGTCTGTTCTTCTTTTTCTATTTTAAAACCGAGAGCTTCCAAGATCTCCTCACTTTTTGTTATGGGTGTCGCTCCTTGCTTGATGAGGGAGTTTGTTCCATTTGAATTCTGAGATAAGGCAGAGCCGGGTACAGCAAGAACATCACGATTATAATCGAGTGCCATACGTGCAGTTATGAGTGTTCCAGACTTTTCTTCAGCTTCAATTATTAATACAGCCTTTGATATTCCAGCCATGAGCCTGTTCCTCTGAGGGAAAGAATAAAGCATGGAAATAAAATCTGGAGGGAATTCTGAAATGAGACATCCACCCGCATCCACAATTTCTTGTGCGAGTTTAATATTTTGTCTTGGATAGAGGATATTGTTATCAAGTCCAGAACCAGGAAAAGAAATTGTAATTAATCCATTTTGAAGTGCCGCTCTGTGTGCAATAGTATCGATACCCATGGCAAGTCCAGAAACGATAACTATTGGGTATCCTTTTAATCCTTTTATAAGTTTTTCACAAATTTCTTTTCCATAAGAAGTATATTTGCGTGAGCCGACAACAGCGAGATATATGAGATCTGGTGATGGAAGCCTGCCTCTTATATAAAGAATTTTTGGAGGCTGGGGAATCTCGAGCAATGGTTTTGGAAATTGCTCTGGTTTTAATTTGTAAATATCTTCCATCTAATTATTTATTTTAATAAAAGATTCAATAATAGCTCTCCCCAGAGGACACGGATATTTTCTTGCTAGAAAATTCCTCGTGCTCGGCTCGACAGCCTCCCAAGTTCCTCTGGAAAGACTATTATTGAATCTTTTGTTTTTTAAAAAGGAAAATGGTATATATGAGATTTTGTGATGTCGTGTAGGCCCCAGTAATCTGGGTTAAGCGCGAACAAAAACTTATATATACCATTTTCCTTTTACATTTGTTAATTGTAGCATTTTTATATATACTATAACTAATATGTTAGACATTAAATTCATAAGAGAAAATAAGGATATTATAAAAGAAGGAGCAAAAAAGAAGCACATGGAAGTAGATGTGGATGCTCTTTTGGCTTGCGATGAAAAAAGATTAGAAATCCTTTCTCGTGTTGAGGCTTTACGTGGAGAGCAGAATAAAGTCAGTGTCTCGATGGGCGGCACTCTTACAAGTGAAGCACGCGGGCAGCTTATCGAAGAGATGCGTCTTGTAAAAGATGATCTAAGGGCAAAGGAGGAAGAACTTCGTACTGTGATGAGTGAGTGGCAGTTGCTTATGCTTTCTGTTCCCAACGTTCCTGATATTTCTGTCCCAGAAGGAGAGAGCGATGCAGATAATCAAGAAATAAAAGAATGGGGAGAAAAACCAAAATTTGATTTTGAAGCAAAAGATCACATCGATCTCATGACTACTCTTAAAATGGTAGATTTTGACCGTGGTACAAAAGTTCATGGTTTTCGCGGGTACTTCCTTACTGGCGACGGAGCAAGACTTTCTATGGCCATTTGGAATTATGCATTAGAATTTTTTTCAAATAAAGGATTCACTCCAATTTTACCCCCTGTAATAATCCGCAGAGAAACGTTCATGGGCACAGGTTATTTACCTCAAGGTGAAGATGATTTATATAAAACACAAGATGGAGATTTCTTGGCAGGGACAGCAGAAGTTCCAATCATGGGTTTTCATTCCGATGAGATGCTTACAAAAAGTGAATTACCAAAAAAGTATTTAGGTTTTTCTCCTTGTTACAGACGCGAAGCAGGAAGCCATAGTAAAGATGTAAAAGGTTTGATCCGTGTTCACGAATTCTACAAGCTCGAACAAGTTGTTCTTTGTGAAGCATCTCATGCAGAAAGTGTAAAATATCACGAAGAGGTAAATCGTAACACAGAAGAATTTATCGAATCGCTTGGTATCCCTTATCATACTGTTGTGAATTGCGGCGGTGACTTGGGTATGGGCCAAGTAAAGAAATATGATATTGAACTTTGGGTTCCAAAAGAAGAGAAATATCGTGAGATATCTTCTGCTTCATATTTCCATGATTTTCAAACTCGTCGTTTGAACATACGTTATAAAGACGAAGAAGGTAAGACCAGATACGCACACTCACTTAATTGTACAGCTATCCCTACTCCTCGTATTCTTGTTTCTCTTGTAGAAAATTTTCAGCAAGCAGATGGCACAATAAAAATCCCAGCAGTTTTGCATAAATATTTAGGCAAGGAAATAATTTCCTAATAAAATATATGAGAGATATTCCTACATCTCCACGTATTATAGAAATAAAGCGCAAACGCCGAGCTCTTAGGATCAAGTTAGGCATTCTTTTTGTAGTTCTTTTTGTTGGAATTGTATGGTTGCTTTCTTTTTTATCTAGCATTAAAAATATAACAATAAATGAGATCACCATTATGGGTACTCATATTGTGGATCAGACAGATATTGAATCTGTCGTGCGTAAAAATCTTTCTGGTAAATATTTATATCTATTTCCAAAATCAAATAGTTTAATATATCCTCATAATAAAATTTCAAAAGATTTAATAGCAACTTTTTCAAGAATAAAAACACTTTCAGTTTATATTGATAGTTTGAATACCTTACGTATTGAAATTACAGAGAGAAAAGGTGAGTATCTATATTGTGGGGCAACGGTTCCAGAAAATAAAAATGAAGTAGGAGAGAATTGTTATTTTATAAATAATGATGGATTTATTTTTGATAAAGCACCTTATTTTTCAGGAAACGTTTTCTTTAAATATTATGTAAAAGTAGGGGATGGAGCGGCAGATCCACTTGGTAAGCAAATGCTTTCAAAGGATGAATTCCAGACGATGGTGAGGTTTATTGATTCTGTGGCAGAGCTTGGTTTTAGGCCAACATATTTAGAAATGAATAGTGAGGAAGGTACAAATTATTTATATTTAAACCATAGTCCAAGTGGAACAAAACCAAGAATTATTTTTAAAAATAGTGATAATCTTGTTCTTTTGGAAGAAAATATGGCTATTGCAATGAAAAAGAAAGAATTTGCAGATGAAATAAATTCTAAGTATAATGCGCTCCAGTATATAGATTTAAGATTTAAAAATAAGGTTTTATATAAGTTCCAATAATGACTAATTTTTGGAAAAAATTAAAGAAGCCATTTTTCTGTTTGGCACCGATGGCCGATGTCACCGATGCTGCTTTTCGAAGTATCCTAGCGAAGTATGGCAAGCCCGATGTGATGTGGACCGAGTTTGTCTCTGCAGATGGCCTTTCTAGTCCAGGGAGAGAAGTTCTGAAGAATAATTTAATTTTCAAAAAGAATGAGCGCCCAATAGTTGTCCAACTTTTTTCTTCAAATAAAGAAAAGATGCGTGAGGCTGCAAAGTATTGTGCACTACTCGGATTTGATGGTATCGATATCAATATGGGTTGCCCGGATCGCTCTGTGGAGAAGCAAGGAGCAGGAGCTGCCATGATGAAAGATATGAAGAAGGCAGGGGAAGTTATCCAAGCAGTGAAAGATGGAGTAAAAGATGCAAAGCATGATATTCCTGTCTCAGTAAAAACTCGTATTGGTTACAATAAGAATCAGATTAAAGAGTGGATTCCATTCTTATTAGAGCAAGATATTGCTGCCCTTACTATTCATGCTCGTACAAGAAAGGAAATGTCCTTGGTCCCTGCAAGATGGGAACATGTGAAAGAAGTTGTGGAGATCAGGAATAAAATGGGATTGAAAACAAAAATAATTGGGAATGGTGATGTGGAAAATATTAAAGATGGAAAAAGATTAGCAAAAGAAACCGGCTGTGACGGAGTGATGATCGGCAGGGGAGTTTTCGGAAATCCATGGATTTTTTCGCAACGCGAAAAAATCCCCACAACCAAAGAGAAACTCAAAGTCATGCTTGAGCATACCAAACTTTTTGAGAAGTTACTTGGTGGCCACAAGAATTTTGCAGTTATGAAAAAGCATTACAAAGCGTATGTGAATGGTTTTGATGGAGCAAAAGAATTACGTGTAAAACTCATGGAAACAAAGAGTGGAAAAGAAGTGGAAGTTATTGTGAAAGATTTTCTCAAAAATCATTAATTTGCTATACTTATGAATATGAAAGATAACAAGGATCAGAATATTGCATTATATAGAAAGTATCGCCCAGAGAGCTTTGAAGAAGTTATTGGGCAGGATCATATAGTAAAGGCTATTTCTGGTAGTTTGAAGCAAGGCAAGGTGGCTCATGCATACCTTCTTTGTGGTCCACGTGGTACAGGGAAGACAACAGTCGCTCGCATTATTGCGCACGAGCTTGGCACATCGGTAAATGATATTTACGAGATGGATGCTGCAAGTAATCGTGGTATTGATGATGTCCGTGAGATTCGCGAGAATGTCCGTACTCTTCCTTTTGATTCTAAATATAAAATTTACATACTCGACGAAGTTCACATGTTTACAAAAGATGCATGGAACGCACTTCTTAAAACTATCGAGGAGCCACCAGAGCACGTCATCTTTATCCTTGCTACGACAGAGCTCGAGAAAGTTCCAGAAACAATTATTTCTCGTTGTCAGAGTTTTATTTTCAAAAAGCCAAATGATGCTATCCTTTCTCAAGTTATTACAAACACAGCAAAGAAAGAAGGATTCAAACTTGAAGAAGGTGGAGCAGAGCTTATCGCCATACTTGCCGACGGAGCTTTCCGTGATGCACTTGGTACACTTCAAAAAGTTATTTCATTCTCAAAAGATAAAGTTGTAAGTATAAAAGAAATAGAAGAAATAACAGGCGCTCCAAATATCACATTGGTAGATAACTTTTTAAATGCTATTGCAGAGAACGATATTGAAAAAGGTTTCGCTTCTATAGAGAGGGCAGTCAGTCAAAATATTGAAATGGAAGTATACATAAAGATGATTCTTTACAAGCTTCGCTATGCTCTCATGCTTCGCTTTGTCCCATCTACAAAGGAAAGTATTAAAAATGCTATTAGTGAAAGAGATTTGGAATATTTAGAGGGTCTTGTATCTTCGAAGCCAGAGCATATCTCTTCCGCTACACTTGCTACACTTCTTGAAGCTTATCAATCTCTCCGCAATTCTGTTATTAGTCAGCTACCACTTGAGCTTGCTCTGGTCAAAATTCTAAATGTCGAGAAATAGTAAAATCTGGGATGTAGTAATTATCGGCGGTGGAGCATCGGGTATGATGGCGGCCTCTGTCGCTTCTTCACGATCTCTTTCAGTTCTTATACTTGAAAAGAATAAAAATCTTGGTGAGAAATTAAAAATAACTGGTGGGGGAAGATGCAATATCACAAACAACGATCCAGATATTCACAATATGCTAAAAGTGTACGGAGAAGGGGCGCCTTATCTTTACACACCCTTTTCTATATTTGGAGTAAAAGATACTTTTAAGTTCTTTGAATCTCGCGGGCTTCCTCTTGTGATAGAGGCTCGTAATCGTGTTTTTCCGGCTACTCAAAAAGCATATGATGTGTACAATGTTCTCTATAAAGATTTACAAAAGAATAAAGTAGAAATAAAGTCTAATTGTGTTGTGAGAAAAATTGTAAAGAATAATGATGAAAGGATTGTCAGCGTCAGTACGACTCAAGGTGAATTCTTTGCAAAGAATTTTATTCTTGCTACGGGAGGGATGTCTCATCCGGAGACTGGCTCCACAGGTGATGGGTTTAAATTCTTGGAAAGTCTGGGTCACACTGTGAGCGATCCGACTCCAGATGTGGTGCCTGTAATGGTTCGGGAAAATTGGGTAAAAAAACTTTCGGGAGTTTCACTTTCTTTTATGAAGATATCTTTTTATTTGGATGGCAAGAAGCAATTTTCTAAAACAGGTAAAATTCTTTTCACACACTTTGGGCTTTCTTCTCCACTTATTTTAAATAGTTCAAAGAGTATAAAAGCACTCCTGGATAAAGGGGAAGTGAAGGCTTATATCGATATGTATCCAGACACGACTATTGGAGATCTTGAAAAAAAGATTATAAAAGTTTTTGATTTGAATAAGAATAAAATGTTAAAGACTATTTTGAAAGATATTGTTCCAGATGGTGTATCAGAATCTTTTGCTCATGTTTTAGATTTTATGGATATTGAGAAAAAAGTTCACAGCGTAACAAAAGAAGAAAGAAGAAAAATAGTAGATATTATAAAAGCGATGCCATTAACCATCGAAGGACTCATGGGGTACGAGAGGTCCGTCGTTGTAGATGGAGGAGTTTCCCTGAAAGAGATAGACATGAAAACAATGAAATCTAAATTAATAGACAACTTATATGTTACGGGTGATCTGCTTCATTTAAATAGAAACTCAGGAGGATATAGCCTCCAGATATGCTGGACGACTGGGTATATAGCAGGGAAATCTTGTTAGTTTAATTTTGCTTCTTTTCTATATATAGAAACCAAAGTATAAAGTAGACTTAGGACGAGTGGTCCGATAACTATACCCACTGGACCCATCAATGAAATTCCACCCAAGATAGCAAATAATATAAAGAGTGGTGACACTTCTGATTTCTTTGAAATAAGATATGGTGCGAGTATGTTGTCTACTGAACCGACCAATACTCCGCCCCATATTAGAAGACCAAGTGCTTGGA
>Ga0302215_10003098_pt1 | contig 11260 bp, 4 predicted proteins | sample II_Fen_N3_1_FD_194580 | JGI IMG/M metagenome (GOLD analysis project Ga0302215, IMG submission 194580) | Peat permafrost microbial communities from Stordalen Mire near Abisko, Sweden - II_Fen_N3_1 | ecosystem: Environmental > Terrestrial > Soil > Wetlands > Permafrost | place: Sweden: Abisko... | reverse complement strand
TCCCGGTTTGAAAAAGTTCCCATCAGCTGCCGATGGCAAAGGATTTAAATCGCTTGCGGACTATGTACATTCTAAAGGGCTAAAATTTGGCATCCATATCATGCGAGGAATTCCTCGTCAAGCTGTTAAAAAAAACACTCCTGTTCTCGGCACATCTGCTAAGGCTCAGGATATTGCATTAACCAATTCGCGCTGCGCTTGGAATCCCGATATGTATGGTGTGGATGCTACCAAACCCGAAGGTCGGGCTTACTATAATTCAATTGTGCAGATGTATGCCGACTGGGGCGTGGATTTTATCAAATGCGACGATATTTCGCGTCCGTACGACAATGTGCAAAAAGCTGAAATTGAAGCTTTACGCAACGCAATAGACAAAACCGGTCGGCAAATTTTATTAAGTTTATCGCCTGGCGCCACGCCGGTAAAAATGGGTGAACATGTTATGAATCATGCTAATATGTGGCGTATTACTGACGATTTTTGGGATCGTTGGGGGTTGCTGCAAGCCATGTTTGAGCGTCTGGATGTTTGGACTCCATTTCGTGGTGCGGGTCATTTCCCCGATGCAGATATGCTCCCGATTGGTATTGTTGAATTCAAACGTCCTACAAATTTCACTAAAAATGAGCAATATACACTAATGAGTCTTTGGGCAATTGGCCGCTCGCCTCTAATTTTTGGTGGCGATATGACCAAACTTGATGATTTTACGAAGGAAATGCTTACTAACCCCGAAATGTTGAAAGTGAACCAGCGCAGCACCAACAATCGTCGGGTTTCGCGCGACAAAAACCTTATTGTTTGGACTGCCGATGTGCCTAACAGCAAAGACAAGTACGTGGCACTGTTTAATGCGCAAAGCAAAGGGGATAATATTGATTTCAACAATGCCAACTACGCAAGCCCTCTTATTGCCGGTAAGGGTAGTTCGCAAAAGATAGAGGTGTCGGTGAAAGACGGAAAGAAGCTTGTCTTATTCGTAAAAGATGGTGGCAATGGTTTCGACTGGGATCATGTGGTATGGGTTGATCCTGTGCTTCATGGACCAAAAGGCGACCTTAAACTTACCAACTTGAAATGGATTAGTGCTAGCGCCGGTTGGGGCGAAGCTCATGTGAACCGGACGTGTGGCAACGAGCCGATTGTTATAAACGATAAACCTGCTGAAGGTATTGGCACTCATGCTGAATCCATTATCATTTACGAATTGCCCGAAGGTTATGATACTTTCACTGCAACCGGGGTGGTTACTCAGGACAAAGGTTCGGTAGTTTTTGGTGTGCTTGTTAGCAAAGGTGGAATGGATCTTCCTAAAACGGCTAGTGTAAAAGTAAATTTTGAGGCCATTGGCATAAAAGGAAAAGCACGCGTGCACGATTTGTGGAGTCACAAAGATTTGGGAACTTTCAGCGGAACTTTCAGTCGTGAATTACCGCAGCATGGTGCCGGACTGTATCGGATCAGTCCTTTACGCTAATGTGATTAAGCTAACAAGAAGACAAGATATTACGCAATAAAAAACACATAAAATGCAGCTGGATAGAAATATACGAACAGAAGCCGAAAATTCAATTTCTAAAATTATTTTGATATTCAATATCTTGGCTTTGTCATTTTTATTTCCTCCAAAGCTATGTGCCCAGATTAGTACTACTGGAAATAACGGTAATATCTATCAAGATTTCAAGACTGAATTTATATGGGAGGCAAAAGTAAAAATTGCCAATATGATAAACGTGGGCGAAAGCAAGCGTGGTGTTAGGAGAGTTATTCCGATTATCGGAGGAACATTTGCCGGCACCAAAATAAAAGGCGAAGTTTTGTCGGGTGGAGAAGACTGTCAATTGGTTCGTCTTGATGGAGATACAGAACTGAATGCCCGTTATCTGCTAAAAACCGATGACGGCTATGTTATTCAGGTTACTAATAAGGCTTTGATTCATACCGATGCAAAAACGAAGGATTTTTATTGCAAATCGGTTCTTGATTTAGAAGCACCAACAAATAGCCCGTATGATTATCTTAATCATGCAATCTTTATTGGAACTTTGACAATGCCTGAATTGAAATCCAGCGAGGAGCCTTATGTAGTGATCGGAGTTTATAAGTTGCTGTAAATAAAACGAATAAATATTTTAAAATAATAATCAAATAAATAATTTATGAAGAAAATCAATTTAATGCTGTTGTTACTGTTGGTTCTAGCTATTGGTACTCAGGCTCAATCGTATCAAAAAATAGATTTAGGTATCAAAACCAACATCAACTCAACAGATGTTGAGATTCAATTCTACGGACCGACCACGGTGCGAATATTAAAATCACCGGTTGGAAAAACCTTTACCAAAGAAAGCTTAACGGTCGTAGAAAAGCCACATGCTACAAAGTTTACTGTCAATCAGCAAGGAGATATTATTTCATTGAAAAGCGATAAGTTGAAAGTTGATGTCGATGTAAAGTCAGGTAAAGTTTCTTATTTTACTCTCACCGGAGTACCACTTCTAAGTGAGAAAGAGTCAGCATTTACTGATTTTAATGATGCCGGATCGAAAACCTACTCAGTCAATCAGTCATTTACGCTAGACAAGGACGAGGCTATTTATGGTATGGGTCAACAACAACGAGGTAAACTGTCTTTGCGCAACGCCAAACTCAACATGGTACAAGGCAACACCGACGACTATGTTCCTTTCCTCGTTTCAACAAAGGGTTATGGATTGTTCTGGGATAATTACTCGCCAACTCAATTTGAAGATACCCCGGAAAGCACTTCATTCAGATCGGATGTTGGAGATTGTATTGATTACTATTTTATGCTTGGTGGAAATATTGATGGCTCGATTGCCGATATGCGCGAACTTACCGGGCAAGCTCCCATGTTTCCATTGTGGACTTTTGGTTACTGGCAAAGTAAAGAACGCTACAAGAGCCAAAACGAATTGGTAGGTGTAGTCAGTAAATATCGCGAACTGGGCGTGCCACTTGATGGTATCATTCAGGATTGGCAATATTGGGGCAACAATTACCTTTGGAATGCTATGGAATTTCTTAATTCAGATTTTCCGAACCCAAAGAAATTGGTAGATGATATTCACAACATGAATGCGCATTTGATTATTTCCATCTGGTCTTCTTTTGGTCCTCAAACAAAACAATTTCACGAAATGCAACCGAAGGGTATGCTTCTGAACTTTGGTACATGGCCACAATCGGGATTGGATAGTTGGCCACCAAACCGTGAATATCCATCAGGAGTGCAACCTTATGATCCGTATAACCCCGAAGCTCGTGATATTTACTGGAAATACCTGAACAAAGGTCTTTTCTCGTTGGGAATCGATGGTTGGTGGATGGATTCTTCCGAACCTGATCATTTGGATTTTAAACCTTCCGATTTCGATCTGAAAACGCATCTTGGCTCATTCCGTAAGGTACGCAACGCTTTCCCATTGATGACGGTAGGAGGAGTTGGGGAGCACCAACGTGCGGCAAGTTCCGATAAACGTGTATTTATACTTACTCGTTCAGCTTTTGCCGGACAGCAACGCTATGGATCCATGACTTGGTCGGGCGACGTGAATTCATCATGGCAAACATTGCGCAATCAAATTCCCGCAGGTCTTAATTTTTCCATGAGTGCCATTCCTTATTGGAATACTGATATTGGCGGTTTCTTTGCCATGGCGTATAATAGAGGTTGGAGTGATGGAGCTAAGAATCCGTCTTTTCAGGAATTGTATGTTCGTTGGCTACAGTTTGGGGCATTTACCCCTATGATGCGTTCGCACGGCACGGATATTCCCAGAGAGATTTATAACTTCGGAAAAAAAGGTGAACCAATTTACGATGCAATAGCAAAGTCAATAAATTTACGTTATTCCCTGTTACCATACATTTACTCTGCTGCATGGGATATTACAAAAAATCAATCCACTATGATGCGGGCTTTAGCGATGGATTTTGACGATAAAAAAGTTGTAGATATGAGTAGCGAATATATGTTTGGTAAATCAATATTGGTAGCTCCTGTTGTTAATGCTCAATATACACCGGAAACGATTTTAAAATCAGACCCTCTAACTGGTTGGGACAAAAAAGAATCGGACAATGAAAATAAAAGTGCGGCTGTGAACTTTACTCAGCCCAAATCTACGAAAGTATATTTGCCTGCTGGAACTGCTTGGTATGACTTCTGGACAAACATAAAAATCGATGGCGGTCAGGAAATTGCGAAAGAAACAACGATTGATGAAATTCCTTTGTATATCAAAGCCGGAAGTATTATACCATTTGGACCGCAAGTACAGTATGCTACCGAAAAGAAATGGGATAATCTTGAAATTAGTGTTTATCCCGGAGCTAATGGAGAATTCACGTTGTACGAAGACGAAAACGACAATTACAATTACGAAAAAGGTGTATATTCCACAATAAGCTTTACATGGAACGATGCAAAGAAATCATTAACTATTAATGATCGTAAGGGCTCATTCCCGGGAATGCTTACAATGCGTAAATTTAATATTGTAGTCGTAGCGGATGGTAATAAATCAGATAAACTAGTAATCTACACAGGTAAAAGGCTGATGATTAAATTCTAGATCAGCATAAATAAATTTGAAATAAAAGTGGAAAGATTAGGTAATTGTAATAGCATTATATTTCGGGTTATCTCTGTAATGTTTCTTTTCTTCAGTTTTGAAATAGGTGTATTGTTCGCAAGTGCTGCAAAACCATACCGAATAGAACTTACAGAGAATTGGAAACTCGTGTCTTCAAGGGATATTCAGGCAGAAGGTGCTTCCATTTCTGATATTTCCTATCAGGATGAAAAATGGTATCCAATTCGCAGGATGCCGGCAACAGTACTACAAATACTACAGGAAGATAGCGTTTACCCCGACCTATATGTTGGTAAAAATCTAATGGAAAAAGTACCACAAGACTTATACAAGCAGGATTGGTGGTATCGCACAAAATTTAATGCACCGGTTAGTGGTTTCTATACCATCGAATTTCCCGGTATAAATTACAGGGCAGAAATTTGGCTTAATGGCAATAAAATTGCCGATAACAAAGAAGTGGTCGGTATGTATGCAGCTCACGAATTTAATGTTACTCAATGGATCAAAAAAGGGTTGGAGAACGTACTTGCCGTCAGGGTAACTCCTGAGCAAAAGGTTCAGAATGTAAACGGCGTGGAATTGGCTGATAGTTGGTTCGACTGGATTAACTGGAAATATCTGGGATACAATGCTCAACCTGATGACAAAGGCTATGGCTCCATCACGTCTTTCGTTCCGGATCGTAATGCCGGTATTTGGAAACCTGTTTATTTACGGATGACGGGCAGTGTTTCTGTGAATCATTCGCTTGTAAATTCGGAATTGTTGCTTTCCGATTCCATTGCCCGGCTTACCGTCTTTACAAACCTGCAGAATCTTTCGGAAAAAACCGTAAGCGGAATATTAAAAGGAACAATTTCCCGGAAAGGGAAAACATTAATTAATATAGAGCAATCAATTAATCTCTCACCAAACGAAGAACGTGAGGTTGCTTTCGCCCCTGATAATTTTCAGGAACTCGTAGTAAAAAATCCGGATTTGTGGTGGCCCTATACCATGGGTGCTCCGAATCTGTATAACCTTCATTTTGAGTTTGTACAGGATAATGTAATTTCAGATAGTTCACATATTCGCTTTGGTATCCGAAGTATCACGCAACATCGTGATAATAATGAAAAGTTTCCCCAAATGGAGGGCGGAAATTGTTATTTAAAAGTTAATGGTCGTGATTTCCTTGTGCGTGGGGGCAATTATACACCAGACCTACTTTATCGGTATGATCCGGAGCGCGAAGAAGATATATTGCGTTATGTAAAAGACCTCGGCATTAATTTTCTACGTTGGGAATCGAAAATCTCCAGTGAGCACATTATTGATTTGGCCGATGAGCAGGGCATTCCGCTCATGTTCGGGTGGATGTGTTGTAACCAATGGGAGAAATGGGATCAGTGGGACAATGAATGTCATTGTGTGGCTTCACAGAGCCTCCGCTCGCAAATTCAGATGCTACGCCACCATGCCTCGGTGTTTGTATGGTCAAATGCCAGCGATGGTATACCGCCAAAACAAACAATAAACGATTATAATAAGATATTGGATGAACTACACTGGCAAAATGCCAAAGTGAATACGGTTTCGGCCTTTGCCAAAGATTCTGCCGGACACCGTTTGTGGGATGGCATCCGTATGGAAGGCCCGTATTGCTGGCGCCCACCAAGTTACTGGTTTAGTGGAAAATATCCTGCAACCTGCGGCTCAAATGCTGAGCAGGGCGACAACGAGCAAATTCCTACTTTGGAAAGCCTCCGGAAATTCATTCCTGAAGACAAACTCTGGCCAATCAACGACACTTGGTATATGCACGCCGGTGCTTGGGGAAACAATAATTCGCTGGGCGATATCCAACTCGCTTTGGAAAAACGCTATGGGGCTTCAACAAACATTGAGGACTTTGTGCGTAAAGCTCAGCTTGCCCATTACGAGAATGTTCGCTCCCAATTCGAGAGTTTTGCAGCGTGTGGTTGGGCTTCGCATAAAATGGTTGTTTACTGGATGTTAAATAGTCATTGGCCTTCGTTCTACGGAAACCTCATTGATTATTACATGAGTCCCGGTGGTGTTTACTTTGGTGCAAAAAAAGGCTTGCGGCCACTCTCGGTGGTGTTCGATTCTTATGCTACCGGCGACAACAGCCAAGCTAAAATCATTGTTTACAACCAAACTCCCGGCGATGTTCACGGATTGCGTGTTCGGGTACGTGTATATGATCTGGATGGTAAAGTCCGCGATGACCGCTCAGCAAAAGATATTTCAGTATCTTTCAATGGTATAAACCAGGTAATGCTGCTACCGAAATATCCCGAGAGTACACCGGTATTTTTTGTACGCTGCCAGTTATTTGATGAAAGCGGGAAACTCGTGGTGGAAAACACCTATTGGAAATCGCAAAAAGATGACGATGTAGGACCTCAGAAAAATGACTATTACACATCTTTGAATCAGGAGAAATGGTCTGATATGACTGGGTTAAATACCATGCCAGCCGTAAAATTAGAAATTGAAGCACAGCAAAAAAAGGTTGGAGAGGAAAGTCAGGTCACGATTCGTTTGCACAACTCTTCAATGCATATCGCATTTTTTGAACGGGCAACGATTTCTGCTGCCAAAGACGGAAATGAAATTCTTCCAATTGAATACACAGACAATTACGTTACTGTTTTTCCGGGCGAAACCATCGAGATTCACGGAACCGTGCGGAAGGGTACCGAGGCTCGTTGGGTTAAACTCGAGGGATTCAATACTCCGGCAAGTTCAGTATCTATAAAAACGGTTCACTCTACACATTAACAGATGTAATGTTCCAAATGGCCTTTAATTGTAAATTGAATGATGATAATACTATGATAAAGTACCTTAAATTTTTGACAATAGCAATTGCCCTAATAGCAGGTTCTGCTTTAAGTGCCTTAGCCAAAGGGAATAAGGTAATGCGACTTCCAATAAATGACTCTGATTTTAGGAATAGGTTAGGGCAGCATATCTTTGAGGTAGAAGCTGCCAAACTCCTCGGCAGTGCATCTAAAGCATCAGATAGTAAGGCATCAGGAGGATATGTGGTTTGTTTGTCCAAGACAGGAGAAGGTGTTGAATTATCAAATATGCCAGCTGCCAATAAGCTAGCTATTCGTTATGCTTCAGTAACAGTCGGAACAATTAGTGTTGCGGTCAACAATCAACCGGCGCGTAAAATAAATATTCATTCCACTGGTGCTCTTACTGGGTCGTTTCTTTATTCAATCATCGACATAGCAATTCCAAATCATGGTTCGCTGACCATTAGCTTGACAGATAATGATGTTGCTGTGAATATTGATAAAATCATTGTTGGAAAAGGCGATTTGGGTTTAGCACCCGATAGTTGGAATCTGCCGCCATTGCCCGTTGCTGCTGGTCCGTATCCTGCCGACTGGAAAGGATTGAGCCGGATTTATACTGTGCCCGATTGGTGGCGAGAGGCTAAATTTGGAGCATGGGCGCATTGGGATCCGCAGTCAATGCCCGAGCAAGGCGATTGGTATGCTCGTGGCATGTATATGCAGGGCGACAAACAGTATGAATACAACCTCAAAAACTTTGGTCATCCATCGGAATACGGTTATAAGGATATTTGCCATAACTGGGTGATTGACAAATGGAATCCGGAAGAATTGATGGATTTATATGTTGAAATGGGTGCCCGTTACTTTATGGCCATGGGAGTCCACCATGACAACTTCGATTGTTGGAATTCAACTTATCAACCCTGGAATTCTGTCAAGGTCGGTCCAAAACAAGATATTGTTGGCACTTGGGAAAAGGTTGCCCGTCAGCATGATTTGCGGTTTGGCATTGGTTTTCATAACACTCCCGGACGAACCTGGGGACAGTTTATGACGGTTCGTTACACAAGTGATAAAACGGGAGCGATGAAAGATGTACCTTATGATGCACTTCAAACAATTCAGGATGGAAAAGGAAAATGGTGGGAAGGCATGGATCCTGTGGATCTTTATGGACCGATTCATACCGTCAAAGACCCCTTGCATTCACCTTTTGCCAACCAGTTTATGTGGCGAGTGGATGATGCTATCACCAAGTATCATCCGGACATGATCTATTTTGATGAGCATGCTGGCGACTCGCAAATGGATTTGGGTGTGAATATGGGACTGGGTTTTCTTGCTCCACAGCTTATTGCGAACTACTACAACAAATCCATGCAATGGAATCATGGAAAAATGGACGTAGTAATCAATCTCAAAGGCGTGGGTGGACGATATAATAGTTTCCAAAACAATCCTCAATTGCTTCCGCTTGTTGATCGCTCTCTCGTTAAGAGCACTGAGGCTATCATCGAATCGGAGATTACGGCCTATCCATTTCAAACAGAAACCAGCATTGCCGATTGGCATTACCTGACCGGGCAAAAATACATGGACGCTAAAAAGGTTATTGAGTTATTGATGCAAAATGTTTCGCGCAACGGAACCATGTTGCTCAATATCACTCAACATGGACGTGGTGATCTTAATCTTGAAGTGATCCGTATTTGCAAAGACATTGGTGCGTGGTTGAAAATCAATGGTGAAGCAGTCTATGGATCACGACCTTACGAAGTTTTTGGAAACGATTCAATATGCTATACACGCAACCATGGCAATGTTTATGCTACGCTTCTGGATTGGAATGGCGGTTCGATTAATCTTAAATCGTTGCGGACTGGTGGTGCGACACTGGGAAAAGTATCGAAAGTAGAACTGCTTGGTTCAGATATTCCGCTATCATTTGTTCAGAACGATAAGGGACTTACAGTGACGTTAAGTGATTCGGTACGGTCAATGGCTGGCATTGCCGATCAACAATTGGCTAAGAAGAGCCGGGTTCTAAGAATTACCCACGACAAGGGCTGGATCAATGACGATGACCCCGGAGTAAAAGCACCCGGATGGCTTCGTAAATGCAACCTTGGTACAGGAGATTTCAATAACGACCTTACAACCAGCGATACGCCTGGTGATATCTGGACTTGCTCGTTCACCGGTAACAATATCTCAGTCATTGCCCCAAAAGAAGTGGGAGCAGGAAAAATAGAAGTTCTTATTGATGGCAAAACTCATGCTACAGCAGATTTATCAACTATTGGAACACGCCAGCCACAACAAGTAGTGTGCGAAATATCAGACCTAACTCCGGGCGAACATACCGTTAGTATTATTAATATTGGTTCCGGACCGGTAGCTGTGGATGCATTGATGGCACGATAAATAACAGAATAAAGATAAAATTAAATACTATGTTGAAATATTTGAAACTTTTGCCAATAATGTCTGTGCTGCTATTAGCCAGTACTACAAATCTCAAAGCACAGCAAATTACGCACGGAAAACAACTCTTTGATAGTAATTGGAAATTCTTTTTGGGCGATCCTCCGGCTGCCAGCACTGTCAATTTTGACGATAAAAATTGGCGAAACCTCGATTTACCGCATGACTGGAGTATCGAAGGTACATTAGATGCGAAGAATCCGATGGGAAACGATGGAGGATATTTTCCAGCTGGTGTCGGTTGCTATCGAAAAACATTCACACTTCCGGCATCGGTCAAGGGCAAGCTTATTTCTATATATTTCGAAGGCGTTTACATGAACTCAGAAGTATCGATTAACGGAAAATTGCTGGGCGTTCATTCTTACGGCTATACATCTTTTAGCTATGACCTTACTCCCTACCTGAAATTAAATGGTAAAAACGTTCTTTCAGTTCGGGTGGACAATTCTAAACAAAAGAATTGCCGCTGGTATAGTGGTTCTGGTATATACCGACATGTATGGATGGTTGTTACCAACCCAATACATGTTGCTCAATGGGGTTCAACGGTTACAACTCCCAACGTATCCACTAAAAAAGCAACTGTTATAGTGAAAACGTTGGTAAAAAATGAGACAGGATTAGCTCAAAATGTTAGTCTTAAAACTACACTTTGGGATGCAAATGCGAGAAAAGCAGCTGACAATCAATTGGTAGTGCAACTTCCTGCCAACAGCGAGAAAGAGCTTGAACAAAGCATTCAGGTTGATAACCCTTTGCTTTGGACTCCCGAAACCCCTAATTTATATCAGGCACAAGTTCGTATTGAGCAGAATAAAAAAACAATTGAGAATATTAAAACAAACTTTGGCGTTCGCTCCATAAAATTCACCACCGAAAATGGATTTCAATTGAATGGAAAAACGGTGAAGATCAATGGTGGTTGTGTGCATCACGACAATGGTTGTTTAGGAGCAGCCGCTTTTGATCGTGCTGAAGAACGAAGAGTTCAAATTCTTAAATCAGCAGGGTTTAATGCTATTCGAACTTCGCATAATCCTCCATCGGAAGCTTTTTTGGATGCATGTGACAGATTGGGAATGTTGGTGATTGATGAAGCATTTGATGGTTGGAAAGAAAAGAAGAATAATTACGATTATTCAATACTTTTTGATGCATGGTGGCAACGCGACTTAGAAGCCATGGTAAGACGTGACCGGAACCATCCTTCTATTATTATGTGGAGTATCGGTAATGAAGTCATTGAGCGAAAGAAACCGGAAGCGGTTGCGATAGCCAAAATGCTTGTGGATTGTGTCCACAAGAATGACCCAACACGTCCTGTAA
>Ga0302215_10003095_pt1 | contig 11264 bp, 12 predicted proteins | sample II_Fen_N3_1_FD_194580 | JGI IMG/M metagenome (GOLD analysis project Ga0302215, IMG submission 194580) | Peat permafrost microbial communities from Stordalen Mire near Abisko, Sweden - II_Fen_N3_1 | ecosystem: Environmental > Terrestrial > Soil > Wetlands > Permafrost | place: Sweden: Abisko... | reverse complement strand
AACTGTGGGAGCGTTTTGCTTAAAGCATCGATTTCACTCTCCATAGTTAAGTCAATGACTATCTGCGTATGACCATCACCTATTAATTGCTGAAATGTTTCGTCGAGCCGCTCTGCGTTTCTGCCCGTAATCACCACCTTGGCACCCACTTTGCTGCACTCGATGGCCGTGCTGGCACCCAAACCCGAAGAGGCTCCAGTCACCAGAATCGTTTTACCATTCAATGAAAAAGGAGATTGTTCCATAGCTTACAGTTCGTTTAAGTCCAAAATTTCACAATCGGCAATGTTCAACAGCACCGTACCATACGCAAATCCTGCACCGATGGCATTCATCAGCACACTTTCACCCGGCTTCATCAGCGCCTTGTTTTCCACCAACGTCAATGGAATGGACACACCGGCCGTATTTCCATATTTGTGAATGGATTGAAGCATTTTATCCGGATTGGACTTCAACTTCTTGGCAATGTGCTGCATCATGTATTTATTGGCCTGATGGAAGGCATATTTGTCAATATCGTCCAGAGCGACACCGGCATACTCCAACAACCGCTTCACATCCCGCGGTAATTCAGAAATGGCAAAGCTGAACACGTCCATTCCATTCATTTCCACCTGTTCCAGGTTGCGAATGCTACCGTCCTCGAACTCCCTGTCCGTCAAGGTCTCGTGCGAACTCACCATTCGGTAACCACCAGCCGGATTCAGCACCGCCTGCGTATAAGCCCCGTCCGTATTCATGGAAAAATAACTCGGTCCAAACTGATCACCTCTCGAAATGATGGTGGCCACGCCAGCGTCACCCAGCAACATGCCAGTCGATTTGTCACGCAGCGAAATGGCTTTGGACAAGGTATCGCCCACCATCAGCAAAATGTTGTTGATTTCGGGATTCTTCAAAAACGTATACGACATGAGCAAACCATGGATGAACCCTGAACAAGTCATGTTCAAGTCGTATACCAACGTGCTCTTCTTCAATTTCAACCGATCCTGCAAAATAATGGCCGAACCCGGCGATTTGTAGTCCGGTGTTTGGGTCACAAAAATCAGCATGTCGATGTCCTCCCTGTTGAAGTCCGTTTTGTCAAACAGGTTGCAGGCAGCATTGTAGCACAAATCGGAAGCACATTCATCGTCTTTGGCAAAGCGGCGTTCTTCAATGCCCGTCGCTTCAATGAACTTCTCAATTTGATCGGTCGTATAATAATCGGTCAGCTCGCGGTTTTTCACCACATCCTTGGGAACGGTGCAACTAATTGCCCGTATGCCGACGTTGTCGAATTTCAATAAACTCATATATAGTTCGTTTTAGGCAAGTGTATAACCACCATCCACAACCAAATTGATACCTGTGACCCAAGACGATGCGTCCGACAACAGATAAATGGCTGCATAGCCAATATCCTCCGGTGTTCCGAGTCTTTTCAAGGGGTAACGGTCGTACATGGTTTCTTTTAATTGGTCTGCTGAAAACATCGAATTGGACAGTTCCAAAATAGCCGTCGGTACCAAGGCAGGGCAAATCGTGTTGACCCGGGTACCCTGCGCAGCCAGTTCGAAAGCGGCCGTCTTGGCATAGCCACTAATGGCACCCTTGGAGGTGGCGTAGGCAGCTTCACCCGTGTTGGCCGTGAAAACGCCAGAAATGGACGAAATAAAAACAATGGACGATTTCTTCTGAAGTTTCTTTTTCTTGAGCAACAACGAGGTCAGCACTATAGGCGCTACGGTATTGATGTTCAGAATCTCCTCCATCGTGCCCCGGTCCAAATACTTCACCGAGCCCATTTTGGGAATGCCGGCACAATGTACACAACCGTTTAAGGCGGGCACAGCCGCAGCCAACATGTCTAACTCCTCCTGGAGCGACATATCGGCCACAACAGCCGAATGCCCTTCGCCCTCCAACATGGAAAGTGTTTCGAGCAAGCGAGCCTCGTTCCTACCATTAATAACTAGTTTCGCACCCATTTTGGAACACTCCACAGCGATGCCCCTTCCTATTCCAGAAGAGGCACCGGTGACGAGTATCGTTTTTTCTGCCAGCGAAAAAGGATTCGACATACTTATTTCGATTCGATCGCGTTGAATAAATCCTCAATGGTATCGCTGGAGCGAATATCAGCACCCGAAATGCGTTTTTCCAACTGTTCGTCCACCATGGCAATAATGGACAAAGCTGTCAACGAACTCCATTCGTCCAAGTCTTTATAAACGGTGGCAGGAGCAAACGCTTCAATCGGTGTTTCATCAAATTCTGCGGCAAAAGCCTGTACAAATTCATCTAAAGTCATAACTGTTCAATTTTAAAGGTCTAAATTTTTAAAAGGATTAATAGTCGCGTAAACCGGTGCTTCCCAAATGGAAGTCACTATCGTTTCGGGGTACATGCGGGCAACAATCTTTTGCAGCGTGTCGTCCGTTCCGACTTCGTAAAATTCGGTCACACCATCACGTACCATATGGTGTACCATGCTTGTCCACAACACCGAATGCGTAATGTGCACCACCAAATTGTCCTGAATCTCCTTCGGGTCGGTATGCACTTCCCCGTCCACGCATTGGTAGATGGGGCAAATCGGTTTGTTGAACGTGGTATTTCGTATTATCGCGCCGAGTTCCTTTTCGGCCTCCAGCATGTAGGGCGAGTGGAAGGAACCGCTTATGGCCAGGGGTACAGCCCTTTTGGCCCCTTCTTCCTTAAACTTCTTGCAGGCAAAGCGGATACCCATTCTTGAACCGGTAATCACCACCTGTCCAGGGCCGTTGTAATTGGCAAAATATATGGGCTCGCCCGATTCCTCCGACATTTCCTGGAGCCTCCTTTGAATGACCTCATCCGGGAAACCTATCACGGCAGCCATGGCCGTGTCGAACTTCTCACAAACCTTTTGGGCAATCAGTGCCCGGTTCAGCACCAAATTCAGACCATCCTCGAACGAAATGGTCTTGTTCACGACCAATGCGGCAAATTCGCCCAGTGAATGACCGGCCACCACATCGGGCGTGAGGTCCTTCTGCGTCAATGCCGTAGCCACTTGGTACAAAAACACGGCCGGTTGGGTGTTCTTGGTTTCCGTCAGTTCCAGCTCGTCGCCGTAAAACATCACATCCGTAATGCGACGACCCAAAAAATCGTTGGCACGTTCAAATAATTCTTTAGCTTCGGGAAAATGCTCGTAAAGATCCTTGCCCATCCCTTGCCTTTGGGAACCCTGTCCAGGGAAAATAAATGCTTTCATCGTTATAATAGGTGCTCGAATTTCGAGAAATACGTGTTGAAATTGTTTTTGGTCAATAAAAGGAAATGCTCCGTCTCATCCTCGTAAATCAAGTCCGAGCCCAGCAATAAGTTAAATTTGAGCGCCTTTTTGTTATCCTTGTGGATGTTGGCGAAACAAACCGTCAGGTTCAGCACATTGAAAGCCACATCCAGCTGCATAACAGTAGCCAAAATGGGAAGTTCAAACGCACAACCCGTCTTGAAAACAAAACTGCCACCTACAAAACTGTCCTTCCGGATATTGTAGATGCGGTTCAGTCCCAGAGGCTCTCCATCTTTGAAATACAGAAAATAGTAATCCAGGCCCTGCCGTTCTCGTTCCTTGTAGGCGCGGAGCCAAGCCTTTTGCTTTTCAACATCGGCTTCGACCGTGCTCATAAATCGAGCAGAGGTCTGACTACGCAGCGCGATGATGGTTTCAGCATCTTCTTCGACCACCAAACGGGCAAACATCCCGTTTTTGGTCATGGTATAGGTAGAGGGTAAAATCATTCGTTCTTATACTTGATGAATTCATCGTACTCCCGTATGTAATCAGCGTTGTCGTATTTGGCCGATGCCAATACCAAACAAACCGAACCCGAAGAGAACTCAAAAAGCTCTCTCCAAATGCCGGGAACCACGTACAGACCGTAGTTCGGACGGTCCAACCGTATAATTTTCTTATTTTTTCCATCGTCCAGAAGCACGTCAAAACTCCCGCTCGTGGCCACAATCAGCTGTTGCAAACCTTTGTGTGCATGTCCGCCTCGGTTCTCACCTCCCGGTATATCGTACAGATAATAGATCCGTTTGGTCTCGAAAGGAATGTCCGAATTCCCCTCCACCACCGTAATATTGCCGGCTCTATTGTGGACTTTGTTCAGGGGAATGATGCAACAATCATACACGCTACTCTTCATCATATACCCTTATATTGCAGGAATTCATCGTAGCTACAAATATAATCATTTTTTGAATAATTTGTAGAACTTATTACTAATGCTAGGGCATTCGTTGAAAAATTCTCCATTGAACGCCACAATTTTGAAGGAATAAATAATCCATAATATGACCTACTTAAGGAAAATGTTCTTTTTTCATGACCATCATCCACAATTACATCAAAACTACCAGATAAAGCAATAATAATTTCTTCCTGTTCTTTAAAAGCATGTCCACCTCTTACTTGTCCACCAGGGACATCGTAAATCCAATATGTTCTTTTAATTTCAAATGGTATTTGATTAAATTCTTCAACAAAAGATAAATTGCCACGATTGTCTTCAAATTTTGGTAAATTCAATAATTTAACTTGATTTAATTCCATAAATTATTAATATTATCGAAATATATACTAAATTGATTATCCCAATTGTACTTCTCTATAATTGCTTTTCTTCCATTTTGTCCCATTTCATATGCTTGTTTTTTATTATTTATTAAATAACTAATAGTTTCTTGTATTGCCTCGGGATCATTCACGTTAGTACATATACCACATAAGTATTGGTCAATTATGCTTCGGTTAACAGGCACATCTGAACATATAATTGGTAGGCCAGCTTCCATACTTTCGAAAAACTTTAATACACCAAGTGATCCATTAGGGGTTCCAGATTTGGAATCATCACGAAGTACATTGCTCATCGAACATTGTGCTAATATTTCAGACAATTGATTCCGTTTGAAACCATTGATAAATTGAACTTTTGACCAGTTGGGTAGACTGACAATATAATCTGCATCAACACCAAAAATACCAGCAACTAAATATTTTACATTATTTATTTTTTCTAAGGCTATAAGAATATTTTCTTGACGACTTGTAGAATATATAGTACCGAAATAGCAAAGAACATTTCCTCTTTTAACATATTCATCGTATGATAAATGAAAATCAGCATTCACTCGTGGACAATTAATCAATAAATACGTTTGACTTATTTTCCACTTTTGTTTAACAACATCAACAATTTCTGGAGTTACGACAAATATTAAATCATATTTATTTAATGATATTTTCATGTATTGCTCTAATGCAAAGCTTGCAGGTATACGAAAATATTTACTTAGGTAGCTCTTATACTTTAGATCAGCAGAAGAATATTCACGCATGTTGTAAATTATCTTTTTATTCCTTTTTTTTAATTTTAACCCTATGTTTATCAACTCTGGTTCAGAGATTTGATAAATATCTGCATTTACAGCCATAGCATTTTCATAGAGATATTTACTTGACTTTCTTATACGATCAAATCTATTCTTAGGAATAAAACCACAAGAAATAATTTCAATTCCTTCTGAGTTTTCATTTTGCATAGAATCACAAACAATGTACGTCACTCTGTATCCTGCTTGAGCCATTGATCGTCCTTGTCGTTCATATATAATACTATCATATCTAGAAAACATTCCAGTTAAATAACAAATATGCTTCATTAAAATTTGTCTTTAGAGTTTTGAATATTATTGCGAATAAATTTTAATCGCTTAGCATCTTCATTAATTGAATGAAATTCTAAGATAATTACAAACAAAAAAATATAGTTTATCGAGAAAAAACTAGGTCTTTGGTAAAGAGTGAGAATTAGAATTGCCATAAATAATAATAGTTCCTTGCGAACGCCTATACGGTAGCGTCCCAACAACAAGAAGAATATAAGGTAAAATAAACAGGATAACATTCCATAAGTAAGAACAGAATTTTTATAGGAAGCGCTTCCAGAGAAATCAGTTAATAGTTTGTGGTCGGGTGTTCCAAAATAATAAATACTTGATCCTTTAATTTTTTCGAAATATGCATCTAATTCATCTCCTGAACGATTATCGCCAGATATTGTTTTGTTGTCTTGATCCCATAATAACCTTTCCCAAAGCATCTGTTTAAAAAATGGATCTTCTTTAGTATAATTGTAAAATAAAAATGAACTAATTATCACAAGGAATCCCCACAACCATTTTTTATTAAAAACCATATAATAAATCGCAAATAACAGTAATCCTAAATAGAAAAATATTGAGAATGATAATAAACCAGAAATTAGTATAATTATATTCATTTTGTCTTTAAGATCAAAATCATCTGCTAATAGTATCAATAAAGATATAGTACCAATAACTCCAGGTTCCTCAAATGGACCGCAGAATCTTAAAGAAGCATAAACAGATTCTATTGATATTTGGTAAGAATGTGGAATAACTAATAACGGATAACAGTCAAAATCATATTCTTTCAGTGAATTTAATGGAGGAATTAACGTATGTGGAATCGGAAGCCCCACAAAAACCAATATCCAAACAATCATACCCAATAATAATACAATCGTATATATATATTTAAAATATCTGAAAGTTTTTCTTGTAAACGTCCTAGTCATGAACGGAATTATGGAAAATAATAAGAAAACAAGTATCCCGAACAGGTTGGAACGCTTGCAAGCTGCCGCCAAGAGCAAAATGGCCGCAAAAAACATGAAAAGCACCGTATTACGAGCATTTAAAACCCGCTGATTGTACCAAAAAATGCCTAGTAACGGTACCGTTACAACAAAAAATAACATCGACTGGTAGGGCCAGGTTATGTAAGGGTCCAACAACAAAAACAACAGCAGACCGGAAAGAAAGGGCTGCAGTTCAAACTGCTTAGTCTTCATCTCCATTTAAGCCTTCATGAATTCGTTCAACATTTGTTCCAGCATTTTCAAATTAACCGTATAGCCGGCGTGCAAATCCTTTGAATCCGGTGTTCCCAGACAATACCGCATCGAACAGTTCAAGGCGTATGCCAGGGTGGAAAAGGCTGGAATATTCAATTCCCGAGACACAAAACAAATAATCCGACAACCCTCCTTACAAAACAAAAGATTGGAAAAGGCAGCGCCTGAAGCCCCGATAATGCATTCAGCTCCCTGAAACAAAGCCATTTGATCGAATAAGTCGTATTCTTCCGGGCAGATTACCGTGAAACCGAACAAGGAAACCAGGGCAATCACTTCCGCTTCATTGTATTGTCTGTTTTTGGAACTTTTGCGCGAAAGAAATATACGCTTGGGAAATGCTCGTTGCGAACGGAATGTTAACAAGCGACTTCGCATCTTCAGCGTACCCTTCAAGTCAAAAAATAGATCGTTGAGCCCATCATCCGTAAAATCAACCTTGAAAGGTGGTATCATGTTGACTGCCGAAAGGCAATACAGTGTATCAAAAGCTACGATTTCCTTGGGTCCTATCGTCAAAACTTCCCGACCGCTTTGATTCAGGCATTCGAACACCTCCCTGAATGAGGGCACCAGAAACACCACCTCGTCAATGATCAAAGGCACCATGGCCGGTATGTCCAATCCATCCAAGAGCAAAAGCTTGATGAGAATTTCATAGAGCTCATGGTAATAATTCAAACTGAATTTGCCGGAAAGCATAATGCCCGAACCTAGCGTTCTGTCAACTCGGTGACCATTGTAACGCATCAGCGCCAAATTATTCTTTTGTGTGAGTAAGGCACCGTCCACATTCGCATACTTTGGGTCCATATTGAAACCGAAATCGTTGATGACCACCTGTTCCGCAGGGACGATGACAAAATCTGAATTGCCCTGAATCCGTACATTTTCGAGCCTTGACAACCGAATGTCCGGGAGCGGCGACGGCAAAAGCTCAAACGGTTCTTCCGCCATCCCAAAAACCAACTTGCTGGTATAACCCACTCGATTGGTTTCCAAAACAACCTGCGAGGAAGCATGCCCCAATGAAAAGGTCGCATGATCCGTCAACTTATAGGGTGTCAGCGGAATGCACTGCAACATGCATTTGACTCCGTCGTACAGCCAACTATAAAAGGGCCTTCCATCCAGAAAGCTCACCACCCTTAGAATCCCGACTATGCCAAAAATCTTAATCTGTTTGATCCAATAGTTCATCGTTCCTTCTTCCTCCATTTTAAACGGCTTTGAACCAACTCCTTAATCCCCATGCGGTTATCCAAGGCCTTAAACGAATAATACGTCATTGCCCCGATGAGCAAAGTGCCTAGCACATAACTAATCCCGTTGCCGGCAAAAACCCGCAAACACAGGCAAACGGCAGAAACCAGCACCATCAGGAGAAACATCCGTAAAATCTTCGGGTCAAACGAAAACTGGTATTTCTTCCCCGTGATAATCCACAACTGGAAAAAATACAGAAAATACGTTAGACAGGACGACATACCCAGGCCCGTCAACCCAAAAAAGTGATAGCCCGCCAGATTTAGACCGAACCCATAAACAATGGTGGTCATCTCGTTCCAGAAGAACGCTTTTGCATCACCTTTGGCTAACAAACCGTACGACATAGCCCAACTCATCGCTTTAAACAAAACCCCGCCTATTGCCCAATAGATCATACCCTGAGCAGGCAGAAATTTGGAAGAATATAGTAAAACAACAATCCATTTCACGTATACAATGAACCCCAATATCAAGGGTGTTAGCAGCAGCAATGATATTTCCGCCTGTTGGTTAATCACCATCCTGAACTTCGAGTTGTTGTTGCTCACTTCCGACAAACGCGGATAATATGCCGTGGCCATCGATGCAAACACAAGCCCCACATAGGTATTGACTATGGTGAATCCGGAATTAAATAGACCCACATCCGCTACACTGCCCGTTTTGGAAATGAAAATCTGAATGAGATAAGCTACCAATGTCGCAAAAATACCCTGTAAGCCTATGAGTATGCCCATCTTGGCCATATCCTTCCCTTCGTGCCTAATTTCCCCGACGGTTAATTTCATCTGTTTGATAGCCACTTTCCGTGCAAAAAAAAAGGCTAACGTAAAAGCCGAAAGATTAGCCAACACCAGCACAGGAACAATAGCATCCACACCCCAGAAATAATACAACGGGACAGCAATGAACAAGCCAATGGTATTTCCCAACACTGTCGATTGCGCCAGAAACTTATATCGCTTCAAACCCTGCAACAAAGCGTTCTGCCCCGATGTCAACTGCATCAGCAACACATTGACGGACAGAATGACAAATGCAAACGTATAGTCTGTATTCCCAAAGGTCAGCCGGCTCCAGTATGGTGCCAGCAGCATGCAGACCAGCATCCCGAACAAACCAGTGAGCCAAACCAATCTCCTGAATACCGAAACCACCATTGATACCCGTTCTGAATCGCCCGTTGCATTAGCCTCCGCCATGTTCTTGACTGCACTCGTACCCAGCCCCAGGTTGGTAAACGAGGAAATCAACCCCGTCGTCGAGTTCAACAGACCCATGATGCCCATACCGGAAGGACCCAACAGCACAGCCACCAGTTTGGAACGGACAATTTGGATGAGAATGTTATAAATCTGGACACCCCCGAACAAGGAGGTCGTCTTTAGACTTTCCCGATAAACTATTTTTTGGTTGTTATCAATCATCAATATTTATAGAAATCAAGTTTTGCAAACAAAATATAAGCCGCCTTTGCAATATCCATCTTCTCAATGTTTATATAAAGTTTGAGAATTTTACTCTGAGTAATAAGTGCATCAATCACTCGTTTCTCGTCAGTTATAAATAAAAAGTTACAATTATGATGAACTCATAAATAACAACCCCTTATGCATTAGGTAAACGAAAGTTAAATGACATTTTCGGTCGCCTAGTTAAAAAGTCCTACGATGGTTTAATAAGCGGCGAAACACTAGACCGCATTTAGAATGTTGTATTGAAAAACTTTAACTGAGATGCTGGCTTAATGTACGAAAACAATTAGTAGGTGAGGTTATAACAGGTATTGGATATTAATAAACCCTTGACAGAGACATATTTGCTCAAAAAAGAGATACGGTTGTTATTGATACAAGAGAATAGTGTCAACGCTGTACTTTATCTGGTCTATTGGGTAAATATAGCTTGGGCAACTAAAAAACAACAATATTTGTCAAGTCGGCAAAACTGTTTTGGCTTTTAGTAATATGATTATGAACTATTACGATCACCCGATTTTCAACTTGGAAACTATATTTGATCAACAACAATATAAAAACAAAAATAAAACAGGATTACGAACTTTGTGACATGGTCTACATTAAAATTAAATTCGATGCCCTTCATGATAAAAAGCATACTTAAGTTAGATGAGCCTAAATAATTAGCAAAAATTAATTTTGCTTATTATCTATCCATTTTACTTTTATGTTAACAATAAAATATTTTAAATAAATAATAAACAATCCAATAACCCCACCAAAGACTATAAAAGCTATTACTTTTTTTGACCGGCTTCCATTATCTTTGTTTATTGGAACAGATACGGGTTCAATAATTGTGAATGTTGGGGTATCTTTTTTTACTTGTATCTTAGCCTGTTCTAATTGTTTGGCTAATTCAAGATAGACACTGTTCGCAATATTATATTTGATTTGTAGCCTATCATTACTAACTTGGGGTAAATTACTTACTAAATTCTTAAATCTGTCAGCATTTGCTGCAACATTGTAGTTATATCCTTCTGCTTGTGCTTTAGCAATATCGAAACGTTCTTGAATAAATTGTAATTCAGCTTGTGATTTTTCAACCTTAAAGTTTATAATAAACTCTTGAAGCATTTTCTGTGCCTTAAGTGTCAATTCTGCGGCTACAATTGGCTCCTCCATTGTTGTAGTCAATGTTAAATAGCCTTCTTTCTTTTCAACGTTTAATTGCACTTGCTGATCAAGCATTTTCTTGATTGCTAACTGTGTGCTTGTGATTGTGATGGGTAAATTAATTCTATTCCGATTAGTATTTTCGGGTAATTTTTCTTTCCCTTTTATTGCATTGATGATAACACCTGGTAGTCCAATTGTATATTGCTTTAACTTTTCGACAATGGTTTGCTTCTTGCATTTAACATAATAATCATATACAGAAACTGCAGTATCTACTTTAGCAAAATGAACTCGAGTGTTCATTAATTCCAACTTAAATGGGATGCTGTTTAAAATTTGAGGATAAATCAACGGGGAAATGTCTGCG
>Ga0302215_10003094_pt1 | contig 11264 bp, 9 predicted proteins | sample II_Fen_N3_1_FD_194580 | JGI IMG/M metagenome (GOLD analysis project Ga0302215, IMG submission 194580) | Peat permafrost microbial communities from Stordalen Mire near Abisko, Sweden - II_Fen_N3_1 | ecosystem: Environmental > Terrestrial > Soil > Wetlands > Permafrost | place: Sweden: Abisko... | reverse complement strand
GATGTTTTTGGTTATGATGTAGATATATAGTTTATTACGTCCTTATTTGTAGTCTCTTAAAAATGGAAAAATAGTTTTCGAATGAGAAATTGAAGTATCTAAGTATCTTTTTTTCTGTCAATCTACTGAAATTGTTACAAATTGTAATGCACTATTCTCCGAAAGTCAACTTTCAAGCAAGGATTTGTTCGGCATGCGTTTTAGTATTCACTTCTTTAGGCAACATGATACGGGTAATAGTTCCCGTTTCATCAATAATAAAAGTAGTGCGAAACATTCCCATATATTGCTTGCCGTACATAGATTTTTCGCCCCAGGTGCCCAATTGCTCCGATAGTTTTTTGTCGGTGTCAGCTATCAGGTTGAATGGTAAATTTTGTTTTGCAATAAATTTCTGATGCGATGCTGCACTGTCGGCACTCACACCTATCACTTCATAACCCGCTTTGCGAAGTTCATCATAATTGTCGCGCAAACTGCATGCCTGAGCCGTACAACCCGGCGTGCTATCTTTGGGGTAAAAGTACAAAACCACTTTTTTACCAGCAAAATCTGATAGCTTAATCTCTTTGCCATCCTGGTTTATTCCTAATACAGCTGGTGCTTTATCGCCTACTTGTAATGCCATAATAAATTATTTAATGTGTAATATTTAAGTTCTTTATATCTTTAACGGTTTAGTCGGAAAATTGTTTATTGGAAATCAATAAACTGCCTCAGTTCACATCATTACTTTTTTCTGAAGTGTTTTCCCTGCCATGTGTCACGCTCAATTAATCTTTTTTCAATTTTTGCAGCAAACTCAAAGTTCTTCAAACCCCACTCAGGAGCAATGATAAGGCTTGGAGGTGACTGAGAAATAAAACGCTCAATGGCAATCTCCGGGTTTAATCTTTCCACAAAATCAATCAGCAAATCAATATATTCATTGGCTGTATAAAAATTAAACCATTCGGGATGTTCTATATATTGCTTTGCCATAATTGTTTTTCGTACCAATTGAAGTTGGTGTAATTTGATGGCTGTCAGTGGTAATTTCGAAACTCGATCGGCATGATTTAAGATCATTTCTCGGTCTTCTCTGGGTAATCCAAGTATGAGATGAGCTCCGGTTTTGATACCTCGTTTGGCTGTAGCACGTATGGCTTCCTCAGCACAAGCGTAATTGTGTCCACGGTTGATAAACTCCAGCGTTTCGTCGTTGGTCGATTCAATACCATATTCAATCATTACATAAACACTTTTCGACAGTTCCTCAAAATAGTCGAGCAGTTCATCATTTACGCAATCGGGGCGGGTTCCTACCACAATCCCTTTTACCTGCGGGTGGGAGAGGGCTTCTACGTAAATGGCCTTCAGCTTATCCAGCGAGTCGTAAGTATTTGTGTAGGATTGAAAATAAGCCAGATAAAACTGGTTTTCGTATTTGTGTTTAAAGAAATTGATACCCTCTTCTACTTGCTGGCTAACTGTTTTTATCGGTTTACAGTATTCCGGACTAAAACTTTGGTTATTGCAATAGGTGCAGCCTCCACGTCCTTTATTACCATCGCGGTTGGGGCAGGTAAATCCGGCGTTGATGGATATTTTTTGAATGCGCTCAGCAAATTCTGATTTCATAACCTGGTTGTAATTCAGGTAGCGTTGCTGGTCGGGGAGTTTTATAGGTTTTATTATTGTCATTTCCTGTTATTCAGTTTGCAAAGATACTTATAACCTTATTTGCCACAAAATAGTTTTTGATCTGATTTTTATTGCGGTTGTTTATACTCTTTTTCTTATTTTTGTCGAAGAAATATGGAGCGCTAACTATCACTTGTCAATTATCAACTGAATACATGTATTGGTCAAATTATCATAGTCATTGCGCGTTTTGCGATGGGCGAAGTTCAATGGAGGAATTTGTCAAATTTGCAATTGCTAAAGGAATTAGAAAGTATGGGTTCTCTTCGCATGCACCGCTTCCTTTTCTTACCAAATGGACTATGCTTGAGGATGATTTTGATGATTATCAATCTGAATTTTATAGATTGAAAGATAAATATAGCGAATATATTGAGTTGTATATAGCCTTGGAAGTAGACTATATTGATAATTGTTCGAGTATAAAAAAAGAATTTTTCAGGAATAAAATTCTCGATTATTCTATCGGGTCTATTCATTATTTGGATCAGTTATCTGAAAATAACTACTGGACAATCGATGGTGATTTTTCCGAATTTGACAAAGGATTAAATAAGCTTTTTGGCGGTGATATAAAATTGGCGACGAAACGGTTTTACGATGTTACTTCTAAAATGATACAACAAGGCGGATTTGATATTGTAGGACATCTGGATAAAATAACTCTTCATGGAGTCAATTATCGAGATTTTGATATATCATCTGGTTGGTATGAAAACCTGATTGGAGATGTTCTTCAATTAATTAAATACAAGGGCCTTATATTAGAAATTAATACTAAATCCATGACTCAAAAAGGAGTTACTTTTCCGCAACAGGAGATTTACTCATTAGTTAATGAGTTGAATATCCCAATTGTAGTTAATTCAGATTGTCATTATCCAACCAATGTGATCGAAGGCTTTGAAGTTGTTTTTAAATTACTGAAACAAGCCGGATTTAAAACTATGCACCAACTCATTTCGGGCAGTTGGCAAGCTGTTGAATTTAATAGTGAAGGACTATTTGAGTAATAATCAGCACGTATTATACCTTGATTTAGTTATTGGCTAAAAGTTTTAACGTGTGGTCAAATACTGAGGTATTGCCAATTTCTCCATGTCCGGGTATTACAATCATTGCATCCGAGTATTTCTTCATTACTAGTTCTACGCTTACAGGCCATGCTTTCATATCAGCATCTTTGATGTTTCCTTTATCTTTTGCTTCCAATGATTTTAGCAGGCATCCACCAAATAAAATTTTGTCTTCTGGTAACCATATTACTATATTATCAATAGAATGCCCGGCTCCTGGATAGAATAACTCAAGATGTAAGGTTTGTAAATCAAGTGCAAGAAAACTGCTAAAAAGAAAATCAATATGTTTGTTTTGTGATTTTAATAAGTTGCCTGTTTTATTTAGCCCGAACGAGTTTATTCCAAGCTTACTGATTTGGCGTAAACCACCTGAACTATCTTCATGAAAATGAGATACAATTACTTTCGTCACTTTTCTTTTAAACTTCTTTTCAATACAAGAGAGAAGAACTGAAGTTAATGAATCATTCACAGGAGTGTTAACCAATACAAGATCCTTTGTATCGATAATTAGTAAGTGATTGCAATCCAATTGACCATTTGCTGAGAAAGACGATTGAATCAAAAAAGCATTGTTTGTGAGTTGGGTTATAGCAAAGTTTTTATCAATATGATCTGCCTTATTATCTGTGAGCAGAGTATTGTTTTGAGCGCTTAAACCTGTGAAAAGCAACAAGAAAATGCAGAGAGCAAGGTGGATTTTTGGTTTCATGACTATATTAGATTAAAAGGATATTCAGGTAAAACTAAAAACAGCTTTTTAAAACGACTCTCTTTAGGCATTATTAGTAATAATTTAACTCCTAATATGCTCTGTACAGAATATTGAGAATGGGAAGCAATAATGTGATTTATAACAACAAGTCAATAATAAAGCTTATCATTCTTCAAGTTATTTCTTTATTGGAGTTTCAAAGTTTAAGTTTAATCTTTAATTTGTATAAATTATAAACATCTGTTATTTGTATATTATAATAAATAAACCTCAAAGTTACAAATTATTTTTAAATTATAATCAATTATTAAATGCAATGAGATTTTTTGCTACATATTTAATGGCGCCGCTGTATAGGATATAAGATAAATATGTATATTAAAACTTAAGATTCAAATAAAAATCTTGAGCTGCATACACCTTTTTTTGATAAAATATATCATTAATTATCCTGTTTTACCAATAAATGAGTATCTTTGCTATTGTTAATAATGCTTGGATGGAACTATCCGTTTGAGCATATAAACGTAACTATAATTAAGATATAATATTATGAGAAAAACAACAATCTTTCTAGCCTTTATGGCATTATCTATGTCGCTTTGTGCAATGTCTGAAGAAATAACAACAAATGGTTTTATTTTTCCGGAATATCAAAAGGGCAAGGTTTATTTCAAAAATAAGCAAGTTGTTGAGGCTTTATTGAATTATGAAATGATTTCTAAGCAAATGCTTTTTAAACAGAATGATCAGATTTTATCTTTAGGATTGCCAGAAACAACAGACTCAGTTGTTATTACCGGTAGAGTTTTTGTTTTCTATGAGAATGTTGAGTTTTTCGAAAAAATAACTGTGGGTAAAGGATCCCTTTACATACAGACAAATTCTACCATGGTAATAGATGGAAGAGAAGCCGGATATGGAGGTTATTCACAAGTTTCGAATACAAAGTCGGTTAATTCATTTTCTTCTGATGGCGATGGAGGACAACCGCTGACTCATTTAGCAGGAAATGTTCAATATAGAGCCAAAATGAATTATACTTATTGGGTTAAGCAAGGAAATAAATTTTCTAGAATTAGCTCAAAAAATCAGGCATTGAAAATATTTTCTAAGCAAAAGCAAGATGTTCAGGCTTACCTCGATACACACAAAGTTGATTTTGATGCGCTTAAAGATGTTAAAGATTTACTGACTTATTGTTATTCACTTCAATGATTGATAAATAACTTCTTGTATTTTAGTTCTTATTCCCATTCTGGCTAATTTATTCGTCCCATCTGAAGGATAAGTTCTGTTACTCAAAAAGACGTAAATCAGTTTATTTGTGGGGTCAACCCAACAACACGTTCCGGTATAACCTGTGTGCCCATAAACAGTTGCTGGAGCGGAGTCACAACAAGGATTATTAAGCATATGAGGCGTGGGCTTGTCAAAACCAAGACCACGCCTTTTATTTAAAGATGTATTTGTAGAAAACAGATAGCAAGTCTCTTTGCTCAAATAGCGTTTACCATTCAGTTCACCCTGATTAAGCAACATCTGATATACACTTGCAACATCTCTCGAATTGGCAAATAATCCTGCATTACCCGATATACCGCCTAAAAGTGCAGCATCTGGATCATTTACAAATCCCTGTATGATTCCATTCCTCAAGAAATCCCGTTTCAATGTCGGAGCAATATTTTCTTTTTTAAACTTTCGGATAGGAAGATATGCTATGTTGTTTAATTTCATTGGAATATAAAATTCGTTGTCAAGATAGACATCTAATGGTAAACCATTAATGGCTTCAACAATTTCTTTCAGTAGAATGAAATTTATACAACTATAAACATAGGTTTTGCTTTTCAGGCGGGTATTTGCAATCATTTGCATGGCAGCTTGATAAAAACGTTTCTGTAAGTAAAAACTGTCTGAAACTTGCAGAGAAAATTCATTAGTAGGAATATTTGATACCCAGTCGTATTTATATTTCATTGTTTTGCTATTCAACTTAACTGGTTCAGATGGTTTATTTGTTGAATTCAAAACAGGATTGACATTTTTTTCAACAACCAACTTATAAAATGGAAGTCCAGCAGGTAATCCTGATTCGTGAAGCAGTAATTCGGAAATAGTTATGCTTTCTTTGTCTGTTTCTCGAAGAAATTTAAGGTAATAAGATGCTTTGTCTGTTAGTTTGAGTTTGCCCTTGTCGTAAAGCTTCATGATTGCAAGCAGCGTTCCGGTAGTTTTCGATAGCGATGCCAGATCATACATGGTTGTTGCTGTGACTTTTTGAGTACTCTCGTAGGTGTAGGTTCCAAAGCATTTATCATAAAGAGTTTTACCTTCTTTTATAACTAATACCTGACAGCCTGGAAAAGCTTTTGACTGAATACCGCTTCTTACAATAGAGTCAATACGCTTAAGAGCTTCGGCATTAATTTGTATCTCTGAGCTGGAATTTGATTGAGATATAGTAGCCGTTTTAATGCGGGCTGACAAATTACACCAATCTTGATTAATGATTATTGGCGTTATAAAAATGCACAATATAAGTATTTTCTTTTTCATATAAAGATGTTTTATTCTCTCACAAAAAGAGATATTTATTTTTTCAACTCTACATTTTATACAATGTAATCAGCCAAAATTTCCGCCAATACGACTGTACATTCTATTAGGCTTGCAGTCAATGTCTTTCCCTATAATCATTCTTGTACCAATAGATGTTTCTACGAAACCATTATTCAGCAAAAACTCACGTCCACTAATATTCTCAAATGGGAGCACAGCTTTATCTGTTTTGGAGTATTTAAGCTTCATGAGTTCTAATCCTGCCTTATCATTAATGGCAAAGATTAATCCTTCTTTCAAATCAGGCAAGTAATATCCTTCAACAATATTATTGCTAACATACAAAATTGACTTTTTGGCGAATACTTCAAGTAATATTTCTCTATTTTCACCGGAAATTTCTCTATCTAAGTCGTATATAGCGTTTCTGTATTTCTCATCAAAAGGAATTATTTTATTTGAAAAATCGGATTCTATCCAAGGTTTCTCTCGTTTAAAAAAAAGATATTCTGATGCTACCTTAAATCCTACCTTAGCGTATACAGGTTTTCCTAAGCTTGTAGCAATAAGTGAGCATGTTTGAATATACTGTTTTTTTAATGTATCCAACAAATGATTCACTATTTGAAATCCTATGCCGTTGTTTCTATATTCATTTCTAACAATGATATGTGCTATCCATGCCGTATTTTCGAAAACAATTTTTGTTCCTATTCCAACTATTATATTGTCAATTGTAGCTTTAATTGGTTCGCAGAAAGATGAGTTAATGTAGAATTCAATATCGGGAATTATGTCATCCCAATCTGGAGGTTGCAATTCTCGTATTTCATTTAAATCTACTTTTGTTATCTTTTTATATAGCATACGCTAAAACTATTATTCGGATTAAAGAGGCAATAACTCGTAGATTTTTCCTTTTACAGCGGGAAATTCCAGTGTATATAAACCATTTTTTTCTGTTGGTTTGACTAATAATCCGTTTATTTTTAAGGCGCAAGCAGAATGTATAACACACTTGTTAGTCAAGTTTGGCTTAACCACGACTTTTTGAGGTTTTCCGTTTCTCCACTGAATATCCAGAACATAACCACCCCGAGCTACCAGACCTTTTACTTCTCCGTTTTTCCATGCATCTGGAAGGGCCGGAAGTAATTCAATATAGCCGTTTTGACTTTGTAATAACATCTCTGCAATACCTGCAGTACCGCCAAAATTTCCGTCAATCTGAAATGGTGGGTGAGCGCAAAATAGATTAGGATAAGTGCCGCCTCCGTTCGACATGTTTAGATCGGCATTGTCGGTAGATTTTAGCAGGTTTTTCAATAACTGATAAGCACGATTACCATCTTTCAGGCGTGCCCACAGGTTTACTTTCCACGCCAACGACCAACCTGTACCGATATCCGTTCTTACATTCAAACTTTTTCGGGTAGCTGCAGCCAATTCTGGCGTCGTTATCGGATCTATCTGAGACCCGGGATACAGCATATACAAGTGCGAAACGTGTCTGTGATCTATTTCTGTTTCTTTAAATTCTTCGCTCCACTCCATCAGTCTTCCGTCAGAACCGATTTTTGGAACTGCCAGATTTCGTAATGCTTTATCAATCTTAGCCAATAATGGATCAACGTTTTTTAAAACTATAGAAGCAGCCAGCACGTTTGTAAAAAGCTCATGTATAATTTCCTGATCGTGCGATGGTCCCATGCAGATTGACCCCCTCGAACCATCCGGAGCTATAAAAGAATTTTCTGGAGAAGTGGAAGGGCCTGAGACCAATTTACCTGTTTTAGGATCGGTTACCAACCAATCGAGATAGAATCGAGCAGCATTCAGCATAACTGGATAAACTCTTTGTAGATAATTCCTATCAAGTGTAAACGTGTAATGATCCCAAAGATGACGGCAAAGCCAACCGCCTCCGGCTACATATAGACCCCAGTTTATTCCTTCACCCGGAGATGTGTATCCCCAAACATTGGTGATTGGTTGTGCGCACCAACCCGAAGCGTTGTATTGAACGGCAGCCGATATTTCTCCTGGCTTTACGAGTGATTCAATCAGGCGAGATAACGGACTAAAACATTCACGGAGGTTTACAATGTCCGCAGCCCAATAATTCATTTGTATGTTTATATTCGCGTGATAGTCGCAGTTCCATGGCGCCTGAATTTTGTTACAACAGATGCCTTGCAAATTGGCCGGAAGTGAACCTTCGCGGGAAGAGGATATTAGCAAGTATCGACCAAACTGGAAATAAACTTCCTGCAAATGAAGATCATCTGGATTTTTAGCCTGATTGCGTAATCTTCTGTCCGTCGGGATGGTATCGGGTTCATTACCTGATAAATTGAGACTAACTTTCCCAAAAAGAGCGGAATAATCTGCCGTGTGATTTTTCAGAAGAGTGGGATAGGGCTTCGATGCTGCTTTTGAAAGTTGATTCTGAGTTGTTAATCGCGGATCATCGCCAACAAAGGTTGGATATTCCTGTTTGTAATTAGTCGAAGCTGTTAGTATCATAATCACTTCATCAGCTCCCTGCACACTAATTTCGTTGTTTTTGTAATTCACCTTTCCGCCTTTCGTTGTTGCTTTTAGTCGAGCGGAATATTGCATACCATCCCCACCTTTGCCATTGGTAAGCGTTCCGGTCATCAGTAAGTGGTTGTTCTCTACATGTGTTTCGGATCGCTCGGGACGGGTGAGTTCGGTTCTAAAGCTCAGTGCTCCTTTCTTATCAGCGGTAAGGTATATAATCAATGCACGGTCAGGGTAGCTGGCAAATATCTCCCGCTTGTATCTGATCCCATTCTGTGAGTAAGAAACCGTAACTACACCCCTGTTTAGATCGAGTTCTCGAACGTAATTTTCGTAAGGAGTTGTTTTGCCAAAATCAAAAAACAGATTGCCTAATAATTGGTACGATCCGTACGGAACATTTGTTCCGCTTCCTGCTCCTGAGCCCACTCCTTTACAAATTTGTGTCTTATTCGTTAGTGCATTGGCTTCTTTGTATTTTCCTTCAAACAGGAAATTTCTAATCTGACTCAATGCCTCGGCAGCTTGTGGATTATTGTTATCGGTGGGACTGCCTGACCACAAACTCTTTTCGTTTAGTTGAATCAATTCTTGATTTACATTACCATATACCATGGCACCCAGAAAACCATTTCCAACAGGTAGTGCATTTAGCCATTCGCTGTCGTTCTTCCAACTGTTTTTTATATCAGAATTTAAAGCGGCTGCTGGCTTGTCGTACCATATTTTAATCCTTTTTGTTGCTTGTAAGTGACTGTTTGTAAGGGAAACGATAAACAGAATAAGTGCAAGTCTGATTAACCCTGATTTCATTCTTGTGATTTGTTTTTCTGATTGTTCGATTGGACTAAACTGAACCCCAAATGAAATTTATTAAATGATAATGTTCTATTCTTTACGTATTGAAAATTTATAAATTGTTCTTGATTTCATTTTTACTCCAGGGTTTAAAACTGTAGTAGGAAAGGAGGATTGATTGGGGCTATCTGGAAAATGCTGTGTTTCAAGTGCAAATCCTGAGCGGGTGTTCACGCCTTTTGTTCCACTCTCTATAGCTCGTTTCCATTGCATACTATTGCCAGAATAGAATTGTAATCCAGGTTCATCTGTAATAACTTCCATTACTCGTCCACTTTCGGGGTCATAAACGGTAGCATCTACTTTCTCTTTATTGTCGAGCACGTAATTATCATCATATCCCTGAAATGCAGAATTCTCGTATGATTCTCCTATTTTATAACCAATTGTATGAGGAGTTGTGAAGTCGTAGGGTGTTCCTTTTACCTGTTTGATTTCACCTGTTGGTATTTTGGTGGAATTTAGAGGAGTATAAGCAGAAGATTTTAGAGTGAGTATGTGATCAAAAATATAGCCTTTGCCTGCTCCATGCAAATTAAAATAGGCATGGTTAGTCAAGTTTATAACTGTTTTTTTGTCAGTTGTTGCAGCATAGTCAATGATAATTTCATTTTTGTCCGTCCATGAGTAAGTAACCGACACCTGAACAGTTCCCGGAAATCCTTCTTCCATATCAGGACTAGTGTATGAGAATTTAACTGTAGCTGATTTGCTTTTTACTGTTTCTGCATTCCAAACTTTTGTATACCAACCGTTAGGACCTCCATGTAGAGTGTTGGGTCTGTTATTTATAGGTAAATTATATTCCACTCCGTCTAGTGTAAACTTTCCGTTAGCTATTCTGTTGGCAAAGCGCCCAATAGTAGCTCCTCCAAACTGGTCTCCTTTTACAATTCCGTCAAATTTATCTGAACCAATGGTTACATTGTCAATATTCCCATTTTTATCAGGGACGTTGATTTGTACAATCTTGGCTCCATAATTCGTTACTTTTAATACGTTACCGGCTTTATTTGTAAGCGTATAAAGAATTACTTCCTTGTCTTTGTAGTTACCCAGTACTTCTTTGTTGACTTTTAGTTGCTGACCGAAGCTAGCGCTGCATATTAATAATGCTGCTGAGATTGTTAGTAGTTTGTTTTTCATGTTGAAAATTGAGTATTTAAGATTATATTTATTTAATTGTAGCTTTTATTTTGCAGATGCATATATTTATTTAGAAAATATAAATTTGGATTGATGCTTATAAGTAGTTGAAACTATATAATGTCGTATTTCTTAATTCTTCCACTTTCGTGTAAATTTGTGCAATTAGCTTCGCTGACCGTTGGTTCGTGGTTTAATGATTATTTAAAACCACGAATTGCACGAATTCCCACAAATTAATTCGAGAAATAATTTGTGGGAATATGAATTGTCACAAATGAATATACGACATTTAATTGTTCGTCCTACTTAATTCGTGATTCTATCCAGTATGTATTTTCTAGAACTTTCTGTTTATTTCAACGTCAAAGATAAAAACTATTTTATCGTTAACCTAATGTTCTACTGTATTTAGGGGCAAAAAAAATAAATTATTGATGCTTGTTGTCAGAATTTCTTTGGATACGTGTCCATTTCCCAATCTACCTTTGATCAGGTGGCTGTGTACAACAGCAAATTAAACGTGGATTTGTTTATTGTCAGCAACGGAATTGAGCACTTTTGCTGTAAAGTAAACACCAAAACAGCACAATATGAGTATTTTTCTCAAATTCCGGACTATTTTGCCATTAAAGGCTGTTAAGTCTTTGCGTTTGTATGATACTGATAATAAG
>Ga0302215_10003093_pt1 | contig 11265 bp, 9 predicted proteins | sample II_Fen_N3_1_FD_194580 | JGI IMG/M metagenome (GOLD analysis project Ga0302215, IMG submission 194580) | Peat permafrost microbial communities from Stordalen Mire near Abisko, Sweden - II_Fen_N3_1 | ecosystem: Environmental > Terrestrial > Soil > Wetlands > Permafrost | place: Sweden: Abisko... | reverse complement strand
AACTTTAAGTCCTAATTCGGTTGCGATGTCCTTCAATTCGGACAGTTCTTTCGCATTCAATTGCAGAATGTTGTAATTACTCATAAAATGATGAATAAACGTTTTGGTGAGATTTCCCCTAAGGGAAAAACGTTGTGTGTATGTTTTTTAGATTGTTGAAGTAATAACGGGAATGTTATCACGATTTGAAAACCTTGCAAATTTACTACTATATTTTGATTGAGCAAAAATAAACGTATTTTTATTTAATATTTTCGATTATTTTATACTAATTTAAACGAATAGTAAAGGTTGATAATCAGAAAATAATATTATTGTTTTATGCTGTTTGATAAGTAGCTTAATATTAGCTCTTTCTGTTGGTCGGTGATTTTGGCTTTATATTGCATGCTGTTCAGTATTCTTGGCCATCGTTGAATGTTGTAGTCTGATGCAGCATAAAGCTTGTGACATTTTGCACAACGGTTTTCATATAAATCTTTGCCTTGTGCAAGGGCATCCGAAGGTGTTTTCTGAGGTTCTGTTATCGTAGTGCTTGTAACTTTTTTCGCAGTTGTACAACCCAACATAAACAGGAGTGAAAGCATAATTAATTGTTTTGATTTCATTTGTATTCCTTTTGGGGATTTATTCGGGATGTTACAAGTTGTGCAAAAATTGAGTAAGTCTAATTATGTCAACGAATATAGTTTGTTATTTGTTCATTCATTTCACCTAATATGACGTTAATTTATTGATAGCTTGGGCTATTCGTTCAACTTTCAAATCATCGTTTTTAATTGAATAAATCCAATCAGTCAGTTTTTTCTGCTCATTAGGAGGTAAATTCTGGAAATTTCGGAACGCGATTGGCTCATCTTGTAAACAAGTAAAAAAATCAGTCAGTTCTATTTTCGGTAAATCCTGTGAGTATAAAGTAATGTGTACCCAATCTCCTTCATTTTTCCCAATTTTCTTTCTAATTTCACTTTTCACGGGTAGCATTAACGTCCCATTCCCCATAGGCATTAAGTGATAATTATCTATTTCGTAATTATCAATAGTACCACACACTTTTACCCACCCGAACCAAGCGTGTTTATCTTGACTAATTTCGGATATAGCCGCAAAAGTCCAACCGCCTTTTCCCGGATATTTTTGCAAAAGATAATCACTGTCCACTAGAGGAGGGGATTGAAATTCGTTATCTAATTGCATATTCTCAACTGTTTAATCGTTAAAAATCACTTTTCTGCTGCTGTTTTATCAGCTCTTTGGTTGATAGAAGTCCGCATGCTGCAAAAATGTCTTCGCCGCGAGACGCTCTAACAGTCACTATAAGTCCCTTAGCCTTAAGTAAATTCTGAAAACTAACTATTCCGGCTTCTGATGTGCCTTCCAGCGGAGTGTCAGGGATTGGATGGAAGCGAATGAGGTTGATGCGGCATTTTATTCCATTTAAAAGTTTTACGAGTTCAGTTGCGTGTCTTGCAGTGTCATTTACACCTTTAAACATAATGTATTCGAACGATATACGTCTTTGGCGACCCAAATCCCAACGCTTTATTTCACGAATGACTTCAGTAATTGGATAAACATTTTGAATAGGCATTATTTGTCTGCGTTCATCATCAAAAGGTGAATGTAGACTAACCGCTAAATGCGCTTCGCTTTTCTCAAGAAAAGTGACCATAGCCGGTATAATGCCAATGGTTGAAACCGTAATGCGCTTTGGACTCCATCCATAACCTTTATCGGAAGTCATAATTTCAATGCTGTCAAGCACGGCATCTACATTATCCATAGGCTCCCCCATACCCATATAAACGATGTTAGTGAGTTTGTCGAACTCTGGAAGTGATTGTATCTGATTTAGTATTTCTCCAGCACTTAAATTGCCCTGAAAGCCCTGCTTTCCTGTCATACAAAACAAGCAGCCCATTTTACACCCAATTTGAGATGAAACACAAAGCGTAGCCCGATCTTGGTCAGGAATATAGGCTGACTCAATAAAATTGGTTGTTTGAGTAGGATAAAGGTATTTTTTTGTTCCATCTATCGACGTTTGTACTTTTGATGGTAAATTTACATCGATTTTAAATTGACTTTCAAGTATTTCACGGGTATGTCTAGATAAATTAGTCATTGCCGAAAAGTCTGTTACACGCTTTTTATACATCCAGTCGGCAAGTTGTGTGCCGGTAAATGCTGGTAATCCTAGCTTCACAACAACTTCTTTCAGTTGATTATGGGTGAGCCCGAAAAGATTGGTTTTCATAATTATTTAGAAATAGGTTTCGGAAACAATATTATTAAACTGAATTCCTTTTGAAATTAAAATATCTCTTACCTGAACAACCATTTCGGCACTGCCACATAGATAGTATTTGCTGTTTGTTGGTAAACCTTTCTGATTATTGAGCCATTCGGTTAGTCGACCTTCAAAATAGCATGTATCTTCCTGCTGAGAGCAGCAACGAATATAGTTTTCGGAAAATAATTTATCCAAAACCTCTGAAAAATAGAAATTTTCGTCGTATCGGCCACCATGAATAAGCGTTTTATTCTTGTTTTTGCCTGAACGAGCCATCGATACAAAAGGAGCAATACCTGTTCCGGAAGCAATCCAGTATCCATTTTCGGCAGTACATCCAAATGTTCCGAAAGGCTCGGACACATAAATAGTATCTCCAATTTTCAGTTTGGATAAAAGCGGAGTAAGCTGACCATCTTTTTTCTCATCAAAAAGTATATCAATGTTTTGTTCCTGTTCGCCACTGGCAATGCTATACAGTCGTGGAATTCCGTCGGGTACTAAATCTATAGCTACAACTTGTCCGGCCGTGAAAGTAAAGGTACGTGTGAATGAAAGTAGAAATACTCCGTCGGCTATAGCGCTTATGGCTGTAACTTGTTTTTTATGTAGTTTATGATTGCGTGACACTGAGGATGGGGTTAATTTTCAATGCCAAAAACAACAAATATCTCTAATTTGTTCATTTCTGCTATTTTTCGTTACTTGCAGCACTCAGCTATTTTGTAATTATTTGATTTTCAGCTCAACTATTTGAACTGAAAATCAAATGTATGGTCATTAGTTTTCTTCAACCCCCAGTTTCGCTTCGCTCACTAGGGGTTATTCATATTTAGCCCCTATCGGAGCAAAGACTTATTTTGTTGTGAATCAAATAAATGAACTGTTATTTAATTAAATAAAGAGGTGCTGAGTTAGTTGTATTTTTTATGCTCAATGGTTGTGAGAAAAATAGCTGATTATAAGATGCTTAATTCAATAACCTCTTTGGTGTTTTCATTCACCCTAAAACGGTTGTCAGCTCGCAATCCTATAATCCAGACAATCTCATTTTCTCCGGAAATAAGCACACGAACTTGTTCTTTTTCAACCAATGATAGTTTATTGTCAATAAAAAAATCGCTAAGCTTTTTTCGGGTATTCATTCCGAATGGATAGAATGTATCGCCTTCTGTCCATGGTCTTACTGTAAGTGGAAAACTGATTTTTGAAGCATCTACATGAATTCGGTTCTTCAATTTTGAAATCTGAAAATCGTTGTCGATGTTGAGTTTTCTAATTATGAGTTGAAATGGAACACAATTCACTGTGTCAGGTTTATATATGCTGTATTTCTCCTCAAGAACTTCATTCTTATCAGTAATAATCAGTTGTTCCCGATCTTTAATTAGACGATGAGTTTCTGAATAAAATATTTTGCCGGATTCACTGTCGAGATGTTCACAAATTTGCTCAACTACTTTAGAATTGAAATTGTAGGGTTGCAAAAGTTCGTACAATACAGTGAGAGTATGTGCTTGTTTTTTAATTTGTTGAATGTCCATTTTTATGATATTTCCAGCCTTTTCAACAATTCTGCTGGTAATATCTGAAATAGCCTGTTGATAAATAGCCAATGCTCCATCAAAGTGATTGATATTTGTGTGTAATGTTTGCTTAATGGCCGGATTTAATTCGGATAGGAGCGGAATGACCTCGTTTCTAATTTTGTTACGCTTATAATCTGACAGAGCATTGGTTGAATCTTCTACATGAGAAAGCTCATGCTCAATTAAGTAGTTTTCAATCTCCAAACGAGTGCAACACAGCAGTGGCCTTACCACATTATTGTTTCGTGCAGAAATGCCCGTTAGCCCTCGTAAGCCTGTACCACGAACCAGATTTAGCAACAATGTTTCAATGCTGTCGTCGGCATGATGAGCTACTGCAACGGCTTGAGCTCCATACTTCTCGAGTAATTCTTCAAACCACTTGTACCGCAAATTTCTTGCTGCCATTTCAATAGATATTCCATGTTTGTTTGCATGATCAATTGTTTGAAAATCAATAGTATGTAGATTGATTTTGTAATTGCCAGCAAGCTTGCGAACAAAAAGCTCGTCTCGGTCAGATTCTTCCATTCTTAAATGAAAATTGCAATGTGCTATAATACAATCGTATCCAAGAGAAATCAGAATATGCAACAATACAACTGAATCTGTACCACCACTAACACCCACCACAATTGGTTTGTCCGGGGTCAATAATCGGTGCTTTTGAATGTAAGATTGAACTTTTTGTAGCATGTTATGTTGCGTTTTTGAAGTATCTTTGTTGTCTGAAAATGGTTTGACAAAGATATTATTTTTTTATTAACCACTAAGTGAGTTAGTATACAAAGAAAAAGAAAGATTTCGAAAGTTAAATACTAGGTAAGATAGCTTCGAATAATAGATGAATTTTGATTATGAACTCATTTCTTGAATTAGTAAAAGCTCGTCAGAGCGATCGCGCATACCTGGATAAACCGGTTGAGGCAGAGAAGTTAGAGCGTATTCTCGAAGCTGCCCGATTAGCACCTTCTGCTTGTAATGCACAACCCTGGAAAATTATAGTGGTTACCGATGCCGGGAAACGTCACGAAGTTGCCGATGCAGCCAGTAGTAAAATGCTATCTATGAATCATTTTAGCAAACAGGCACCAGTTCAACTTGTTCTTATTGAAGAAAATGCAAATTTTACGTCAACTGTAGGTGGCTGGGCAACCAATAAACATTATCCGCATATCGATTTGGGAATAATAGCGTCGCATATTTGTCTAGCTGCAGCCGATGAAGGATTGGGTAGTTGTATGTTGGGATGGTGCAATGAGAAAAAGGTGAGTAAATCGCTTGATATCCCGAAATCAAGGCGGGTTATGTTGGTCATCTTGCTTGGTTATTCAAGTCAACCACTTCGAGAAAAGAAGAGAAAAACAATAGACGAAATTATTAGTCGGAATAAATACTAGCTATAAAATAATTAAAGTAAACAATTGCATTGTAATATTTAAATTGCAATAAAATAATGACTTATAACGAAACTTTACAATATCTTTACGACCGTTTACCAGTGTTTCACCATGTGGGTAGTTCGGCCTATAAACCTGGCTTGGATAATACTATCCGGTTAATGAAATCATTAAATGATCCCTACCTTAAATATCGCACTATTCATGTGGCCGGTACAAATGGTAAAGGTTCTGTATCCAATTTTTTAGCTGCAATTCTACAATCGGCAGGGTATAAAGTAGGGCTATACACTTCACCTCATCTAGTTGATTTTGGCGAGCGAATACGTATTAATGGTGAAATGATTAGTCAGGAATATGTAATTGATTTCGTGGAAGAACATAAAGCTAATTTTGACGAAATAAATCCTTCGTTTTTTGAGGCAACAATGGCCATGGCTTTTCAGTATTTTGCCGATTGCAAAGTTGATGTTGCCATCATCGAAGTGGGGTTGGGAGGACGACTTGATAGTACAAATATTATTCGGCCAGAGTTGTCGGTTATAACAAATATTAGCTACGATCATGTGGGCTTTTTGGGTAACACACTTGAAAAAATTGCTTATGAGAAAGCTGGAATAATTAAGCCAAATACACCTGTAGTTATTGGTGAAGCATTGCCTGAAACACGTTCGGTGTTTGAAGTAAAAGCAAATTTGGAGAATGCATCCATCTGTTTTGCTGAAGAAGTATATGCTATTGAAAAAGAGGGGTATATAGATGCGAAGATGAAGGTTCTGGTAAATGCTAATGAGTACTTCACAGTTGGATTGGCAGGTATATATCAGCTAAAAAATATTGCAACCACACTTTTATCCATTGATCAATTAAATAAACTTGGCTTTGAAATTTCAGCAGAAAATATAGCGAATGGATTAGAGTTTGTTACTGAGATTACCGGGTTGCAGGGCAGGTGGCAAGTGCTACAGAAAAGTCCAACTATATTGGCTGATACGGGTCACAATGTTGCCGGTATTCAGTGTGTTGTAGAACAGCTCAAAACGCTTAAATATAAAACGCTTCGAATTGTTATTGGTATGGTAAATGATAAGGATATTTCTTCAGTATTAGCTTTATTGCCTGTTGAAGCAAATTATTATTTCACACAAGCCGATATTTTAAGGGCAATGCCTGCAACAAAATTGAGTGAATTGGCCGGAACTTATAATTTAGTTGGAAGCATTTATAATTCAGTTAAACAGGCAGTTGAATCTGCAATAAATGAGTTGGAGTGTGATGATTTACTGTTTATTGGCGGAAGTAATTTTATTGTGGGTGAGGCATTGGCAATTTTTCCGCAGAATAAAATGCATTAAAATTATTGGCATTCAAATTGCTTATGCTAAATTTGCAGTGCAAAAATGAAATTAGAACAGAATTAGAAAAATAAATTATTTTTAAAATGAAAATAGCAAAATCGGATATTGGATTTCTTATAAAACTTATTCTTATTTGGGCGTTTGCAAATCTAACTCTTAATATGTTTGGGTTGTGGTTTACTAAGCTCTTAAACCCGGTTGAGTTTAGTTATCTCGACAGTATCAAATATGAATTTGTCAAACCACTTTTAATTCAGTTACTTCTGTTTAGTGTCAGTACTACAATTGCCTACTTATTGCTCAAAAACAAAAAGTTAGCCTTGTATGTATTTGTTGCTTTGCAGTTTGTTGCTTTTCATGTTATTTTCTTCATGAACGTAAAAATTCATCATGGAATGCACTTTGCAACCACATTTAATAATCATGGATTACAATATCTGAGCTTCTGTGGGCAGTATTTAGTGGATATACTTTATCTTTATTTTCCTATAAATGGAAATTTTGAAAATGGATTATTTGTACCAGACAATATTGCAACGTTTTATATTCATTGGATTCTCTTAAATATAATATATTATGCCGGTTTAACATGGCTTTCAATTAGATTATTGAAATATTTTTCGGAAGATAAGAAAGAAAATGTAGAAGTCGAGGTAGTAGCTGAAAATCAAGAATAGAATAGACATACTTACAAATACAAAAAGCGCAACACATTATTCCAAAGTGTTGCGCTTTTTTCATCTATGTTTCATTCGTTCTTATCTTCCTGATTGAGTTATGTAATTTTTTAATTCGCTGTTAAAGTCATCTTTTTCCAATAAATCTTCAATATTTAAATGTAACCGATAGCGCCAGCTGAATTTTGAATTTGAAGGTACGTTGATCCGCTCTTCATGAGGATTCGTACGACGGACTTTATCCGAAATGCTCAATAAGTCCTGTATCTGAAAAATAGCCCACATGGCCGGAGAATATAAATGTTGTAACACAATATCTCTACAAATCCACCAATCACAAAAATATGGAGCTTCGCCCCAGTGTCCGAGTTGTGAATTGTAAAAACGTTGAGTAACTCCACGATCTTCTTCCCACCAACCACGAATTGTGCTCATATCGTGTGTTGAAGGGGTTACCACAGACAAATATGGGGCATGAGCTGGATGAAAAAACTCAATTTTGTTTGATTTTGGCGCGCGTTGTACTTCCAAACTTAGAATGCCGAGTTCTTCCATTACGGCGGTCACGCAAGGTGTCATCATTCCCAAATCTTCGCCACAAATAAGCATGTTTGTGGCTCGTTTAAGTGCCGGTAGTTTCTCCATACCTGACTGGTACCAGTTGGAATCTTGTCGACGGTAGAAATAATCAACATATAGCTCACGTAGCTTATCTTTTGTGTAATTGTCTAAATCGCGGTAGGAGCGAAGTGATTCCATTCCAAATCGTGGATAGAATTGTGTTCCGTTACTTCCTTCTTTTTCGAAAAATAACACATTAGATATTAAATCAAATAATCCCCATTTAATTTTATCAGTAATTTTTCCTTCGTCAAATAGTTTGTCAACAGCCAGTTGACTTTGATATGGAGCTTTTAGCCTTAATACCCAACCATCTTCAATCTGAAGGCAATTTGCTTTAACCCACGATGCATCTTCACCAAAAAAGTCCCATAAAATAGCATCAGTAATATAAGGTTTACAAAAGCGGTTATAATCAAACCATAGCCCTTTTTTCCCGAACTCATTGATGTTGATGGGTGTTGATGGATTCAAATATCCCATTATACCTTCGACCTGATTTATAGGTATTTGCCAAATTCTGAAAAATCCAAGAATATGATCAACGCGGAATGTATCAAAATAATTTGACATTTGAGCAAAGCGTTTTTTCCACCAATCGAAACCTGTACGCTTAATATTTTCCCAATTGTAAGTTGGTAATTCCCAATTTTGACCTTTTATAGCAAACATGTCGGGAGGAGCTCCAGCTTGCATGTGCATGTGAAACAGCTCCGGAGAAACCCACGTATCGACACTATTTCTATTAACACCAATAGGTATATCGCCTTTAAGCACTATACCATGTTCATGAGCGTAGGCAGTGGCAGCAGACAATTGAATATGTAAATGATATTGAATGAAGTAGTTAACGGCAACGTCATCATAATGAGCCTGATTGGGCGAAATAAATTCGGCTATTTTTTGAGCATCATAATGGGCAAAGTCCTTCCATTGACGGTAATCTGATGTTCCAAACATATCGCGCAAAACACAATAGGCCGCATAAGGTGCTAACCAATATTCGTTGTCAGAAAAGTACTTTTTGAAATCCTTATCTTTTAAAAATGAATCTTTTTTTGATAAGTATAACTCTTTAGCATAACTTAGTTTAAAGTTAATAACATCCATAAACTGAACTAAATCAGATGAATTCAGCTCGGATTGTTTTGTTTTATAAGCCTTCTGTAACGGATGACTAACTGGCAATTTACCCATCTCAGGTAAATTGAGAAAAAGAGGATTAAGAGCAAAAGCTGAAATAGCTGCATAAGGTAATACATCAGCATCTGTATGAGTACCAATGGTATCATTAAGTGGAAGTACCTGAATCAGTTTGAGGTTAACTTTTGCAGCCCAGTCAATAAATAGTTTCATATCGCCAAAATCGCCCACTCCAAAACTCTTTTTGGTCCGAATACTAAAAATAGGTAATCCTACACCGGCACCTCTCCAGGAAGTATTCGAGATATTGACAAAATTATCTGAGATTTGAACCAATGTTTTTTTTGATTTAATAATAGGTGCAATCCGGTCCTGACCAGATTCAAAATACAAAAACTGCTTATCTTCTAAATCATAAATACCATATTTATAATGTAGTTCGCTTGTAGATTTACTTAAATCCACTTCAGTGCTCCACCAGTCAGCTTCTGAACTATTGAGTATTATCGGACTATTTGTTGACCAATTGCCTAATGCTTCACAATCTCCAATCAAACAAATGACTTCATTATTTTTCAATAATGGCATTTTTACTTTAAAAATGTGAGTGTGCACAATTGAAGTGCTGGTTGTTTTTGCTAATTTATCATGATGCAACAACACTTTTTGAAAGGGTGTAGACAAAAATACATTATCAATGCTTGCAGCTGAATTCCAGCTATCTATACAAAAAATATGATCAGTAATAGTTGGATTAGCACTAACTTTTCGGTCTTCTCCCCATTCTTCAGTATACTCTCCGATTTGCTCGTTGAATAGCACATATTTATAGCGAAATTCAATGATTTCTGTTTGATTAATGCTTATTTCAATATGCCAATCTTCCAGAGATTGGAAATTTAGCGCTAATGCTTTTTTTACATCTCCATTTCCTAGTTCTGGGATATTTCCACTTACTAATAATCTCTGTCCCCAATAAGTATGATAAGGTATCTTGAAGTGAATTTTCATAGGGCGCTGTATTATAGTATTTTAACCTGACTGTCTAAATTAGAATCAAAAGTAGTGCTATTTTTAGTCCCTAGTTTTTCAGATAACTGAAAAAATGCTGAATTTGATTTCAAACGTTTGCACTACTGTTAAATTTGAGTTGAGCAGTAGTGATTTAGATACAATACGCTTTTAGAATATAGGTTGGATACATCAATTGGAAACTATTTGGTTTTAATATAACTTAAAAATCCACCTCCTTTGGGCGTGGTTGTTTAATATTGTAACTTCACTGCTGTCCGTTTATAAATCGAAGATAGTCAATTGATTATAATCTTGAGTAGTATTGTTTTTGTATTTATTATAAATAGTTCATTTATAGGAGTTTTATTAAAAATAGACAGGCTAAAAGTCTGCAATAAAGTGTAGAGGTTCTGCTCCAAATTGAGTTTATTTTTTGTAATGGCAACAAGTAAATAAGAACGGAACAACAAAGATTGTACAACTCGATGGTTGTTGGGGTAACACCCTCAGAGGCTATTTGAAACAAATATGTTCTATTCTCAATCTGGCAATTGAGGCCAAAGAAGCAAGTCTTTCCACTACTCCATTCTGCAAAGGTGGTTTTGAAGTTGCCAAATTGGAAGAGTAAACAGATTAGACGTTATTTTTCGACTGATTATTTGGCTTAGGTTAAAGCAGATATTCCACTAAAAAGAACTGAAATTTGATAAGAATTTTAACTGACACAGTTTATTTTACGCTACCTAAAAACTATGCAGCTGCCACACAAACTAAATATATTTAATGGCCTCTTTTACAGTCATTTTCCCTTTGATGTTTCTGGATTTTGCCAGTTGATTACAAACAGTGATAATGCCATTATCAAGTATGTCCTGCCCGTTAAAAATTTCTGCACTCATGCAGTCAACAGTGCATGCAAGGATTCCGGCATCACACAGTGAGTCAAGACTTTTTATTCCGGCATTATTTTTACCGATTCCGGCATCGTTAAAGAATACTGCTTTAAGGTTATGTTTCTGTGCATAATGTCCTGCACTTACACCACCATGCGATCCACAGACAACTATATCTCCTGCATTGTTTTCGTTTAAGAAAGTAATGCTATCAGTTACAGTGACGCTCACTCCATCTATTTGTACTTTTGCCTGTTTTTTTAGGTTTACCTTGCTA
>Ga0302215_10003091_pt1 | contig 11268 bp, 4 predicted proteins | sample II_Fen_N3_1_FD_194580 | JGI IMG/M metagenome (GOLD analysis project Ga0302215, IMG submission 194580) | Peat permafrost microbial communities from Stordalen Mire near Abisko, Sweden - II_Fen_N3_1 | ecosystem: Environmental > Terrestrial > Soil > Wetlands > Permafrost | place: Sweden: Abisko... | reverse complement strand
TTTGCTTCTCAAACTTAAATCTATTGGATCCAATGATCCATGTTGAACATACTAAAAAATGAAAAATCAATTTAAACGTCTTATCCTAATGACTGTGTTGGCATTTTCGGTGCTAATGAGCAGTGGTCAAACTATAGATTCTTTATCGGTTCATTTTAAAAATCCGCCTTCGGAAACGAAGCCGTGGGTATACTGGTATTGGATCAGTGATCATATTTCAAAAGCAGGAATTACAAAAGATCTGGAGGCAATGGCCAAAGTGGGCATTGGGGAGGCATTGATTGGAAATGTGGATCAATTGGAAAAAAAAGGGAATGTGAAAGCCCTGACCGAAGAATGGTGGCAAATGATTGATTTTGCCATCCGGGAGGGAAAAAGAACGGGAGTAAATATAGGTGTATTCAATTCTCCGGGTTGGAGCCAGTCGGGGGGACCCTGGATAAAACCGGAACAGGCCATGCGTTACCTGACAATGTCGGAGGTGAGGGTAAAAGGACCGGTAAAGTTCTCAGGAAAATTACTTCAGCCGACTTCCCGGTTTCAGGATGTGGCAGTCATTGCGTATGCAGCCCCAATGAATGATCAGGATAATATTGCCACTTCCTCGGCCAATATTAGTTCAGTACCCGGGATACGTAATCTGTCCTACTGGTTTGACGGGAAGCCATCGACAGAACTTTATATTACTCCTTCGCAGCCTAATACGTTTATCCTCGATTTTAAAAAGACTGCCCCTTATACCGCACGGAGCCTGACGCTATTTCCTTCACAGACATCGTTTAGTGCAACCTGTGATGTACAGGTCGCACAGGCGAACGGTGAGTATAAAACTGTAAAAAGCTTCCGTATTGAACGTTCAAACAACAGTACAAATGTTGGTTTCATTCCTTTCGGACCTATTTGTGAAACCTTTGCAGCTGTATCAGCCACTCAGTTCAGGCTTGTATTTTCGAATATAGGCGGAAAAGCAGGATTTACAGAGATCTCCCTTTCGGGGGCTGCCCGTACGGAACGGTATATCGAAAAGCAACTGGCTAAACTCTGGCCGACACCAACCCCCCTGTGGGATGCCTACTTATGGAAAACACCTGCTGAAAACACGGAGATGGACCTTGCCGTCAATCCACAAAAAGTAATCAACATCACTGCTCAGCTTTCAAAAGATGGACGGCTGGAATGGGAAGTGCCCGAAGGCGAATGGATCATCCAACGGATCGGTATGACACCTACCGGTCAGAAAAACGCACCGGCCTCCGTGGAAGCTACCGGCCTCGAAGTGGATAAAATGAACAGCAAATGGCTGGGGGAACATTTCGATGCCTATATCGGAAAAATATTAAAACGACTGCCTGCCGAAGACCGGACAGCTTTTAAACATGTTGTGGCCGACAGCTATGAAACAGGAGCAGAAAACTGGACAGACGGACTCGCCAGAGATTTTAAAAAACGGTACGGGTACGATCCGCTTCCCTTTCTTCCGGTTATGTTTGGGCGCGTATCAGGCAACGCCGATTTGTCCGACCGTTTTCTGTGGGATTTGCGCCGCCTGGTAGCCGACAGGGTTTCGTACCAGTATGTGGGAGCTTTACGACAGCAAGCAAATAAAAACGGACTGAAGCTGTGGCTTGAAAACTATGGCCATTGGGGATATCCGGGTGAATTCCTGCAATATGGCGGACAATCGGATGAAATCAGTGGTGAATTCTGGACCGGCGATGGGAATGGCCTGGGGAGTATTGAATTGAAGGATGCTTCGTCGGCGGCACATACCTATGGAAAAAACACGGTTCATTCTGAATCATTTACTTCGGGAGGCCCCCTGTGGTCGTATGAACCCTGGAGTCTGAAAAAGAGAGGTGACTGGGCTGCCACACAAGGAATTAATCATTTTATACTGCACGTCTATATACATCAGCCTGATGAAGATAAAATGCCGGGGGTTAATGCCTGGTTTGGTACTGAATTTAACCGTCATAATACCTGGTTTTATCAATCGAAAGAATGGATCGACTACCTGCGGCGGTCGCATTATTTGCTTCAACAGGGACATTATGTGGCTGATGCGGCTTATTTTATCGGTGAAGATGCCCCCAAAATGACAGGTATCCTTGATCCTCAATTGCCGGATGGATACAGTTTTGACTATATCAATGCGGAAGTGATTGAAAACAGGCTGCAAGTAAAAGATGGCAGGTTCGTCCTGCCCGATGGCATGTCATACCGGGTCCTTGTATTGCCTCCGCTCACTACAATGCGTCCTGAACTGCTAAAGAAAATAAAACAACTGGTAACTTCGGGAGGAATTATTGTAGGCCAGGCGCCTTCTAAATCACCTAGTATGGAAAACTATCCGGCATGTGATAGTGAAGTAAGCAAAATGGCACACGAGATCTGGCAAAATTGTGATGGGTTGAAGGTGAAAAGAGTAACCTTTGGAACAGGGACGGTCTATGCCGGTACGGATATGAGAACAGTGTTCAGTGATTTAAAAGTACCTTCTGATCTTGGCAATCTGGATAGTAAAAGCTTTGTGTGGATACATCGCTCAGCGCCCGGTTCGGAGATATATTATATTTCCAACCAGACCGATGCAACGGCACCATGTTCGCCTTCATTTCGGGTTGAGGGCATGCAACCTGAATTGTGGGACCCGGTAACCGGTCAGAACAGGGATTTACCGGATTTTACTTCCCGAAAAGGGAGTACTGTCGTTCCTTTGGAATTCGCTCCCCGACAATCTTATTTTATCGTTTTTCGCAAGAAGGCAATAGAAAAAATGAAGAATCCAATCAACTTTGTACGTAAAACAACCGTGGCTGAATTGAACGGAGCCTGGATTGTGGGCTTTGATGCAAAATGGGGTGGCCCCGAAGCGGTAAAGTTTGATCATCTGGTAGACTGGACCACACGGCCCGAAGAAGGAATTAAGTATTATAGCGGAACAGCCGTTTACCGTAAGAACTTTAATTTGCCAAAAGGATACAGGAAAGGACAACTCCTTCTCAACCTGGGAGAGGTGTACAATATGGCAGATGTGAAGATAAACGGCAAATCATTGGGGTTGGTGTGGGCCGAACCAAGGGTTGTTGATATCTCCGGTTATGTGAAGAGAATAAATAATCTGCTTGAAATTGAAGTGACCAACACCTGGAACAACCGTTTGACAGGTGATGCTGCTCTCCCGTCAGATAAACGCATGACAAGTACAATGCTGAATGTGAATGTCAATAACCCTTTGCTGCCTGCCGGATTGCTGGGACCCGTAGTGCTTGAAACCTACGACCTGGAACCGTATGTTCAAAATACGGTGATTGCAGCCGACAAAACGTCCTTTGAAAAGCCGGGCAGTGCTTTAGTTACCATCACCTGTCCGACAAAGGATGCCCGGATTTATTATACACTGGATGGGTCTGTTCCAACAGAAAAATCGGCTGTATATAGTCGAACGCTCAAGATTGTAGATTATTCGGTAATAAAAGCCAGGGCATTCCTTAAAGGACTGGTAACAAGCGAAGTCTCAGCGTTGGATGTTGAAGCCTATGACCCTGAAATAAATGGTTTAAACTATATGTATTACGAAGGCGACTTTAGCCTGTTGCCCGATTTCTCTACGTTGCAGTTTCTAAAAAAAGGTACTGCCGTTTCACTGAACCCTTCAGGACTTAAAAACCGTGAAGATCATTTCGGACTGAAATTCACCGGTTCTATCAACATACCGGCAACCGGGACCTATACATTCTCACTGATATCTGATGATGGAAGTAAGCTCTACATTGATGATAAAACGGTGGTGGATAATGATGGTAATCACGGAGAAAAAGAAGAATCCGGCACCATAGAACTACCCGAAGGAAAACATGAAATCAGGATCGGGTATTTTGATAATACAAGTAGCGAAACCCTTCGTTTGAAATACAGTATGAATAATTCGAAATCGAAAGAAGTGCCTGTCAGATGGCTGACCTTAAAATAAAATTCATATATGGCAATTGATACAGATGATTTATCAGACAATACTTATTAGGTGATCATGGCTGAAGCAGGTAAGTTTGATGAAAACTTAACATTGAGATTTGGGCTACTATCATATCGATGCACTGATGAAAAGGATTTTATAGATAAATCAGTTATTCTGATTCATGAAATGCTCAGATTTGATGACGCTGAGATGGATGATATGTTTTTTGGTGAACCTCCAACCAGGAAATCGTTTTATAGAATACTGAATAAAATTTTGAAGAATATCGGTGCTTTATAAATTTCAACAGATTCCGTTGGCCTGATTAAACATTCAGATTCCATGAATATGAATTCGTCAGTTGCAATTCAGTTGTTTCAGGGGATAGTCGGTTGGATTTATTCAAACAAAAAAAACGAATATTAGTATGGAAGTGTAGTGCGTAGCAGAATCGAACTGCTATCTTCGGAATGAGAAACCGATCTCCTAACCATTAGAGGAACGCACCGGAATAATATGGTTTTTTATTAAGACATGCAAATTTATAACATTTCTTTCGATATCTAACGTCTTAAAGATCCTTTTAGTTTAGATTAACGTTGGGAAAAACCGAAATCAGTGAAATCGGGATTCCTATAGAAGGTAAGCTAAAAAGCATTCCATGTGAAAAGTCCTCGAATTTGAATCTATTGAGTTAAAAACAAACACCTGTTCAGCTTACTGAACAGGTGTTTGTTTTTAACTCAAGACTGGACCTACGTTCCTTGTGATGGGTGTTGTCAGGTTTCAATCCTACTCCCGAAGCTAAGTTCATAGTGATTCGAACTGTTATGAATACCTGTTTTGTTACAATAGCGAAAGTATTTGGTAGCAGGGGGAATTCTGAGAAATTACAAAACTATAAATTTGCAGACTCAATTTTACAGGTATTAAAGTTTTTTGTTTCTATCGTATATTTATTGATTCGATAGCATGGTTGCACTGAAAGTTCCCTTACAACGAATATCAGGAACAGGATTCATGTAACAAACAAAAACTTTGGAATGATGAATATGAATGTCTCAAATAATAAGGATTATAGGTTATGAAATTATCACACGAAAGTCTTTTCCCCCGAATTTTATTGTTATTGGTATTTGCTTGGTTTACCGGATATTCAGATGTGCTGGCATTCAACAAAATTGATTTAAGCGGTACCTGGTCTTTTAAAACAGACAGTGCAGATGTAGGCATTAATCAAAGATGGTACGACATTCCGTTAAACGGCAACATTAGTTTGCCTGGTACTACTGATGATGCCGGCCTTGGTATTCCTAATATCCTTTTACCTGAATTAAGGCGTCCCCAGGTTTCTCATTTAACCCGCAAAAACAGCTATCTTGGTGCAGCCTGGTATAGCCGTACTCTGACAATCCCTGCGACATGGAAGAATAAAAAGATGACACTTACGCTGGAACGTGTTATCTGGGAAACCCGTGTATGGATCGATGGGAAAGCAGTTGAAGGGAAGCAACATAGCCTGACAACTCCACATTATTTTGATTTGACAAATTTATTAACTCCCGGGATTCATACCCTCTCGATTCGTGTAGATAACCGGAAGCAATACGATATTTCCGTGAACGACATGGCTCATGCCTATACCAACGAGACTCAAATCATGTGGAACGGGATCATCGGTGAGATAAGTTGCATAGCCGAAGATAAAGTTTCAATAACTTCAGTTCAGATTTTCCCGGATGTGACAAAAAAGCTTGCAAAAGTAAAGGTGGCAGTTGGTAATGTGACAACAAAAACTGCTCAAGGTGTACTTACGGTTTTTGCCACCTCCAACAAGACTAACGAGAAGTTGCCGGTGCTCTCCGTTCCCTTTCAGGTTAAAAAATCAGGTACGTCGATCGAAGTCAACTATCCCATGGGGAAGAATCCGTTATTATGGGACGAATTCAAGCCTGATCTATATACACTTTCTACTGAAATAAAAGGGACCGGATTTGTGTCATCAAGAAAAGAAACATTCGGAATGCGTTTATTATCCAATAAGAACGCCCATCTGCAAATTAACGGACATCAGATATTCCTCCGGGGCACACTTGAATGTTGTATTTTCCCGTTGACAGGACACCCGCCGATGGATAAGAAAGGCTGGCTTAAAGTATTTACTTCGGCAAGGGAATGGGGGTTGAATCATTTAAGGTTTCATTCGTGGTGTCCACCTAAATATGCATTCGAAGCAGCCGACGAAATGGGTTTCTATTTACAGATTGAGCTCCCGTTATGGAGCCTGAATGTAAATAAAGACCCCCAGACAAGCGGGTTTCTGTATTCGGAAGCCGATCGTATTATTAAGGAATATGGCAATCATCCTTCGTTCTGTTTCTGGAGCATTGGAAATGAGCTTCAACCTGATTTTAATTTCCTGAATGCTTTTGTTGACAGACTCAAAACAAAGGATACCCGCCACCTGTACACCAATACTTCCTATACTTTTGAAAAGGGACACGGAGCATGGCCCGAAAGAAACGATGACTATTTTATTTCTCAAACAACCAGGAAAGGCTGGGTCAGGGGACAGGGTGTTTTTGACAGTGAAACCCCTTCCTTCAATAAAGATTATTCAGCATCGGTTGATAGCATGCCGGTACCACTTATCAGCCACGAAGTAGGTCAATATGCCGTGTACCCAAATATCAACGAAATAGAAAAATATTCCGGCGTGCTTGATCCGTTGAATTTTAAAGCGGTTAAGAATGACCTGATAAAAAAGGGCCTGATATCGAAGGCGAATGATTACCTGATGGCTTCCGGTAAACTGGCGGCTATCCTATATAAAGAAGAAGTTGAACGGGCCATGAAAACGAATGGGATCAGTGGATTTCAATTGTTAGGACTACAGGACTTCCCGGGACAAGGGACTGCCCTGGTAGGTTTGCTCGATGCTTTTTGGGACAGCAAGGGGATACTCTCAAATGAAACATTCCGTCAGTATTGCTCTCCTGTTGTTCCCTTAATCCGTTTCCAAAAGGCAACTTATGTAAACAACGAAACCTTTGCTGCCAGTGTTGAAGTTTTAAACAATGGCGGTTCAACTCTTTCGGGAAAGAAATTAAACTGGAAAATAGTTGATGCCTCAAATCATTCAATAGCAGAAGGAAAAATACAAATGCCGGAAGTCGCTGTTGGAAAGCGAGTCGTTATTGGGAATATAGAGAAAGATCTTGCTGCCATAAGCCGTGCGGGCAGTTTTACCATTCAGGTTGAAATAGAAGGAACTCCTTATAAAAATAACTGGCAAATATGGGTATATCCTTTAGAACTTGAAATCAAGGGTGGAAATGTGATGATAACAGCGGATCGTATGGAAGCATTGAAGGGCTTATCTGAAGGTAAAAAGGTGCTGTATAGTCCAAAAACAGATGAAATTAATGGCCTTGAAGGTAAATTCGTTCAGGTATTCTGGAGTCCCGTTCATTTTCCTGATCAACCCGGTACAATGGGATTGTTGATGAATCCGGAACATCCGGCATTAAGTAATTTCCCCACAGAAATGCATACGAACTGGCAGTGGTGGGATTTATGCAAAAAATCGAAAACTATCTGTATTGATAGTATTCCCGGGGCAAAACCAATAGTAGAAAATGTCGATAATTTTATGAAAAACCGCCGTTTGTGTTCCATCTTTGAAGCAAAATCGGGAAATGGTCAGCTGATCTTTTCTTCGATGGATTTACTTACTGATATTGGTAACAGACCTGTCGCCAAACAGCTTTTATATAGTCTGGTCGAATATATGAACTCAGAGAAGTTTAAACCTGAAAAATCCATCACGGATACCGGGTTTATGAAACTACTGCTGAAGGGGAAATGAACAATTGATTGATTCATTGAACTGCGATTTTAATTAACTTGTCATTAGGATATACTATTCTTGTGAAATAATGGAAAGCTGCATCGAATTAGTCAAAGAAAATATTTTATTTATTTAAAAGAACTCAATAAAGATATAGTACAATTCTTAACGAATAGAATAGTACCATATGATCCATGATTATTCGATAACTTAAATTATAAATATATGTATATTAAAACTATGCATATATTTTTTTTGTAATTTCAAAACAAGTACATTCGTAAGATAGTGCAAACTAATCGCAATAAAGTTATACGTTTTTACCAAATAACATTGTGATATTTGTACCCGGTTTAAAGAGAATGAAATAGTAAATGTCCTGTTAAGATAATAAGCAACCATACAGGAATCAATATTCCGAATCTGTCGCTTATTCCCCTGAAACGGATGTCAAACAATCGAGTTTTGGAGTCGATAAATTAAATCTGATAATCACTACATTATGAATTCATTTAAAAGGAATATCGGTTACGTTATTATGTTCTTTTGTTTGCCCGTCAGTGCCGTTTCAGGAATCCAACACAACAGGTCTAAAATAAACACGGGGTTACATACTGAAATCATAGCCGACCAGCGGTTAAATGCAGTATCCCAAAAAGCAGAGAAACTTATTGAATCGGGTCTCAATGCCGGTGATGGGTATTCCGAAGTCTGGATTCGTGATTTAAACACCTTTATAGAAACGGCATGTAAAGTTTCTGATAAGAGTAAAATTAAAGAGGCGCTTCGGACATTCTTTATATTTCAGGGAAAAGGTGGTGATATCAAAGATGGTTATGCAACAATTAAAGACGCATTAAAAGACTATTCGGGTTATTACAGTGATTTAGCTCCGGGATTGGCGGCACATAAAAATACTGTAGAAACCGATCAGGAATCTTCACTCATACAGGCAATCTATAAATATATCTCCAGTACCGGTGACAGGGCTTTTCTTAAGGAAGTAGTGGATGGGAAGACTGTTCAACAAAGAATGGGCGATGCCCTGGCATTCCTGATGAATGAAAGGTATAACAAAAAATACGGTCTGCTGTGGGGTGCGACCACAGCCGATTGGGGAGATGTCCAACCGGAATCATCCTGGGGTGTGGTGTTGGATGAATCTTCACACCGGAGCATTGATATCTACGATAATGCTATGTTTTTGATTGCTATAAAAAATTTCGTTGCATTGACCGGCAATCAGCATGAAAAATCATACTGGACTTCCATTCATAAAAAAATTGCAACGAATACAATGAAATTCTTATGGGACAAGTCAAACCATAAATTTATTCCCCATCTTTATATCAATGAATCACCTTTCCCTTCGGGTTTCAATGAAAATAGTATCTATTATCATGGCGGAACAACCATTGCAATCGAAGCGGGTTTATTAAGCAGGAAGGAAATAATCATTGCCTACCATAAAATGCAGGAGAATGTAAAGGCAGCCGGTGCACAAACAATTGGTTTGACACTTTATCCGGTTTATCCGACAGGTTACTTTAAAAATACAGGAATGAATGAATACAGTTATCAAAATGGTGGTGATTGGACCTGGTTTGGTGGACGCATGATTCAACAATTAGTTGCAAATGGATTTTATAAAGAGGCATATGAAGCGATTTCACCCATGCTCGACCGGGTGATAAAACACGATGGCTTTTATGAATGGTGGACGCCAACCGGCGAACCTAAAGGATCAGGAAAGTTCAGGGGATCTGCAGGTGTACTGTGGAAAGCAATTGAAATGCTGAAAACGGCAAAGTAGTAAACTGCTTGTTTGGAAAAGGAACTGTTTTTCGATTTCGTTAAATGGGATGTAAAAAATAAACATATTAAAAATCAGTTGAATCTGTTACAGCAACAACCTGTAATCAGTTTTTAATTTACTAATGTTGTTACTTCAAAAGAATCTGAAAAATTTACATATGAAAAAAGTCTGTTTTGTCATCTTTGTAATTGCTTGCTGGTGTTCGGGATATTCATCTGCCACTCAGAAAAGCAATATTCTCTGGAGTATTGGAAAAGCTGATAAATCAGCCTCAGAATTTGCATTAGCTCCCAATGGATTTAAAAACTTTGTCGGTCATGATTTCGGGTATGAAGATAAATTCTATTTGATAGGGCATTCAAAAGAAAAAAATGATTTTCCGTATGTCATTCCCGGGCCTGTTGATACATGGGGTGGAACCTGGCCTACATCAGGATGGAGAACCAGTCAGGTTACAGTCTTATTTGGAATTGAAAATTTGCCTTCAAAAGGGGAGTATAAATTAGTCATTGACCTGTTGGATTATGCCAAAAAATTCCTGCCCTTGTTGAAGGTGAGCATCAATAATCAGGATGAAAAGATCCAGTTGGGAGCTGTTGGTTATGATGTATCAAAGCAACCGTCTCCGGGACAAAATGAAGCCTATGTTGATACAGCTTCTATAACCGGTGATTTAACTTCCATAACCCCTAAATCCATTGAAATTCACTTAAACAGGAATACTTTATTAAAGGGAGGCAATTCAGTCACAATTACTGTATTACAAGGTTCCTGGATCATGTTTGACCAGATACGACTTGAAGGGTCAGCTAAAACTGTATTGGAAACTGCCGGTCAACTTTTTATTCGTGAGGTAAAACCTGCAAATTATCAACTTGAACAGGATGGTAAAAAAGTGCAGCCTTTATTAATCAGGGCCGAATACCTTAAAGGATCACCAAAGCTGAGCGTTGAAATGGATGGAATAAATATATTTAATGAAGTCCTTGAAAAAGGGCAGTATGAATTTGAAGCACCTATGCCGGCAGTCGAAAAATCCGTTAAGAGCAAGTACCGGTTGCTGGAAGATGGTAAAGTTTTTGAAGAAGGGGTTGTCTACAGATCAAAACAAATAAAGCAAACCCTGGCCGGTTATGTGGATACGCGCATTGGTACCGCTCACTCACGTTGGATGATTGCACCAGGCCCCTGGATGCCGTTTGGAATGGTCAAAATGAGCCCTGATAATCAGAATGCAGGATGGCAGGCCGGCTACCAGCCAACTTATGAAAGCGTAGGTACTTTCAGTCATATCCATGAGTGGACATTGGGTGGTTTAGGAATATTTGCAACGAACGGAAAATTGAGAACCAATATTGGCGACGAACTGAAACCCAACTCAGGATATCGTTCTCAGATAGATAAAAAGACGGAAGAAGCTCCGATTGGTTTCTATAAAGTTCAACTGGCTGATTACAATATTAAGGCAGAGGTCACCGCAACGACCCGTTGCGGCTTTGAAAGGTTTACTTTTCCTAACGATCGCGATAGTTCAAGGATTCTTGTTGACCTGCATATCCCGACAGAATACGATTACCGGCTGAAAGAAATAAAACTCAAAAAGGTAAACGACCACAGAATAGAAGGTTTTGCTCACCAACTGTC
>Ga0302215_10003090_pt1 | contig 11271 bp, 11 predicted proteins | sample II_Fen_N3_1_FD_194580 | JGI IMG/M metagenome (GOLD analysis project Ga0302215, IMG submission 194580) | Peat permafrost microbial communities from Stordalen Mire near Abisko, Sweden - II_Fen_N3_1 | ecosystem: Environmental > Terrestrial > Soil > Wetlands > Permafrost | place: Sweden: Abisko... | reverse complement strand
CAGCTCGCCAGTCGAATTCTCGCGCGTGACCAGCGGCTTTTCGATGCGCTTTCACCCCATCCTGCAGCAATGGAAAGCCCACTTGGGCACCGACTTTGCTGCCAGCACCGGCACCCCGGCCCGCACCGTCGGCGATGGCGTGGTCGAGTTTGCCGGTGTGCAAAACGGCTACGGCAACGTGGTCTTCATCAAGCACCAGAACAGCCACGAGACGGTTTACGCTCACCTGAGCAAAATCATGGTGCAGCGCGGCGAAAAAGTCAGCCAAGGCCAGACCATAGGCTTGGTCGGCTCGACCGGCTGGGCCACCGGCCCACACCTGCATTTTGAAGTCCGCGTCAACGGCGTGCAAAAAGACCCGATGGCCGCCGCCCAGCAAAGCGGCACCGTCCCCGTCGCCAGCGCCGCCCTGCCACAGTTCAAGCGCCTGGCCGCCGACGTGCGCAGCCAGTTGCAGGCCGCCGCCACCATCAACCAGCCCCAGAGCCGCTAAGCCTGCCGCTGCATGCGGCAAAATAGCCGCATGCGCAACTACACGATTGGCCTGATGTCAGGCACCTCCCTCGATGGCGCGGACGGGGTGCTGGTAGATTTTTCAGGCGCCTCGCTGCAAGTCGTCGCCAACGCCAGCGAGCCGTTTTCAGACGTTTTTCGCACCGAACTGCTGGCGCTGAACACCCCCGGCTTCAACGAACTGCACCGCGCCGCGCTGGCGGGCAATCAGGTCGCCGCCGTGTACGCCAAGGTAGTCAGCAGGCTGCTGGCCAGCGCCGCCCGGCTGGGCATTTCCTGCAATCAGATTCAGGCCATCGGCGCCCACGGGCAAACCGTGCGCCACCAGCCCCAGCGCAACGGCCCCGGCCCGGCAGGCGCAGGCTACACGCTGCAATTGAACAACCCGGCGCTGCTGGCCGAACTCACCGGCCTGAACGTGGTGGCCGATTTCCGCAGCCGCGACGTGGCCGCAGGCGGCCAGGGCGCGCCGCTGGTGCCCGCTTTTCACCAAGGCGTTTTTGGCCGGACGAGCAACGCCGTGGCCGTGCTCAATCTGGGCGGCATTTCAAATCTCAGCCTGCTGCCACCTGCCGAATCGACTGAAGCGCCGGTGCGCGGCTTTGACTGCGGGCCGGGCAACGCGCTGATGGATGCCTGGTGCCAGCAGCACACCGGCCAGCCGTTTGACGCAGGCGGCGCTTGGGCGGCCAGCGGGCGGCTGATTCCGGCCCTGCTGGGGCAGCTACTGGACGAGCCGTATTTTGCGCAGCCGATTCCGAAAAGCACGGGGCGCGATTTGTTCAGTTTGAACTGGCTGGCCGAAAAACTGGCGCCTTTTGCCGCCGAGCGGCCCCAAGACATCCAGCACACGCTGACGGAGTTCACGGCCTGCGCCTGCGTCGCCGATGTTCAGCGCCACGGCCCGCACAGCGCCGAGTTGATCGTCTGCGGCGGCGGCGCTTTCAACCAGCATCTGCTGGCGCGACTGCAGGCAGGTTTGCCCGGCCTGCTTGTCAGCACCTCGGACCAGCACGGCCTGCCGCCGCTGCAGGTCGAAGCCGCCGCTTTTTCGTGGCTGGCGCGCCAGACGCTGCAACGCCAGCCGGGCAACCTGCCCAGCGTGACGGGCGCGGCTGGCCTGAGGGTGCTAGGCGCGATTTACCCCGCCTGACAACACCGCCGCTCAGCAAAAAAACCGCCCCAAAGGCGGCTTTTTGAAAAGGCGGGTTTGATCCGCTTTGAAAAATCAGGTCGAAAAGCTCGAACCGCAGCCGCAGGTGCTGGTGGCGTTCGGGTTTTTGATCACGAACTGCGCGCCTTGCAGGTCGTCCTTGTAGTCAATTTCCGCGCCGACGAGGTACTGGTAGCTCATCGCGTCAATCAGCAGCGACACGCCATTTTTGGTCATCGTGGTGTCGTCTTCGTTGGTGATTTCATCAAACGTGAAACCGTACTGAAAGCCCGAGCAGCCGCCGCCCTGCACAAACACGCGCAGCTTCAGGTCAGGATTGCCCTCTTCGGCGATCAGGTCGGCCACCTTGGCGGCGGCGCTGTCGGTGAACACAAAGGGGGCGGGCATTTCGGCGACGACATTTTCAGCAACTGCACTCATGGGGAAACTCCGTTAGTCAAATAGGTAATCTGGAAATAGTACAGCAAATCAATCAACCTTAAGGCATACGCGCCTTAGCCGGACTGGCAGAGCGCCGCAGCAGGCCGCAAAGGCCCGGTAGCGTCCCAGCCGAAGCAAAAAACCGATGAAAAAAGCCGCCAGGGCGAACCGTGGCGGCTTTTTTCGTCCAGCCAGTCCGGTGAAGGACTGAGGCTGAAATTAGCGCTTGCTGAACTGCTTGCGACGGCGAGCTGAGCGGAAACCGACCTTTTTACGTTCGACTTCACGGGCATCGCGGGTCACGAAACCGGCCTGGCTCAACGCTGGCTTGAGCGTTGCGTCATAGTCGATCAGGGCGCGGGTAATGCCGTGGCGCACTGCGCCGGCCTGGCCGGACTCGCCGCCGCCGTGGACGTTGATCATGATGTCAAACGTCTCGACGTGGTTCGTCAGAAACAGGGGCTGGCGGCAGATCATGATGGAGGTCTGACGACCGAAGAACGATTGAATGTCCTTGTCGTTGACCGTGATCTTGCCAGTGCCTTTTTTGATAAACACACGAGCGACGCTAGATTTGCGACGGCCGGTGCCGTTGTTCCATTCACCAATCATCTCAAGGCTCCTTTAGATTTCCAGCACTTTAGGCTGTTGGGCGGTGTGCGGATGCTCAGCACCGCCGTACACCTTGAGTTTCTTGATCATGGCGTAGCCAAGTGGGCCTTTAGGCAGCATGCCCTTGACGGCTTTTTCCAGCGCGCGGCCAGGAAACTTGGTTTGCATGTCACGGAAATTGGTGGCAGTGATGCCGCCAGGGTAACCGGAGTGACGGTAGTAAATCTTGTCGGTCGATTTGGCACCGGTCACGCGCAGCTGGGCTGCGTTGATGATGACGATGAAGTCGCCGGTATCGATGTGAGGCGTGTAAATGGCCTTGTGTTTGCCGCGCAAACGGAGAGCAACTTCGCTGGCTACTCGTCCGAGGACCTTGTCGGTCGCGTCAATCACAAACCACTCGTGCGTCACATCAGCGGGTTTTGCGCTGAAGGTTTTCATGAGTTTCTCTTTTAAAAAAAGGGGGTTTGTCGGGTTCTTTTCCACGGTCGGCGTTCCTCTGGTGAGAACCTCTTAGGTGGTAATTTGCCGCTCAAAGCCTTTACAAGCCTCAATCAGCAACTCTGTCGCGGAACCACTGTGCGCTGCAGAGCCGATGATTATATGAAAAATCAGGCTATCGCGTCAATTTTTCATGCGTAACTGGCAGTTTTAAGCCTCGACCGACACCCGCACGCCTCGTTCCGCCAGCGGCGTCATCACGAAGCGCACCGGCAGGAATTGCTCAATCACCTGCGCGTTGGTCAGCGCGTGTTGGGTCAATTCTGTCGCCACGTACTGGCCACGCCGCCCCTGCAAGGCCGCCAGCGCCAGCGGAATCATCAGCTGATCGGCCAGATGCGGCCCGACCGGCGCGCTGTGCGCTAGGTAAGCGCGCACCTCTTTCACCAGCCGCTGGGCCACCAGCTCGGCGCTGACGCCCTTGTCGCCGTAGCTGGCGAAGACTTCGGTGATGTTTTCATACTCCAGCACCGCCAGCAACACGTTGCCCGGCCCCTCGTTGGCGCGCAGGCTGCGGTTCAGTAGCTGCTCGTCGGCCCAGCCCAAGGCTTTTTTCAGCACGGCCAGCTCGCGCTCGGCCACGCCTTTTGGAATCCCGGCGTGCAGGCATTCGGCCCAGGCGCGCAGCGGCTTGCCGCGCTCGGTCAAATTGATCGCGGCGATGCCGGACGCGGGCGGGTGAATGCGCGCCTGCGCCTCCCCGCCGCCCGCCGGGTAAAAGCCGTGGCGGCGCAAATCCATCTCCAGCAGCGCCGCCCCGCCGCCCGCCAGCGACGGCTCAACGCGCTGCAAAAACGACAGCGACGGTGCCATCGGGTTGTGCGTGCCGCCGCGCAGCAGCACGGTGGAAACGCCCTGCGCCAGCGCCAGCGGCCACAGCACCGTTTGCAACACCAGCATGCAACTGCCCGCCGAGCCGACGGCAAATTCATACTCGCCCGCGCGCGCTTGGCCCGGCGTGAAGGTCAGGCAGGTGTCGCCCAACTGGGCAGCCCCGCCGTCGCGGTTGCGCGCCGTGGTGTGCGCCGCCCCGCCGCCCACGGCCACCGCCGCCTGCACACACGTCAAATGCTGGCGCAGCAGGCCGGGCTTGGGCCGCTTGGCGCGGATGTTGTCAATGCGAAAGGACTGGCCGCTGGCCAGACTCAAGGCCAGCGCGGTGCGCAAAATCTGCCCGCCGCCCTCGCCTGCGGAACCGTCGAGTTCAATCATTGATAGTGGTTTAATTTTGACTGTCATGCTGAAAAATATTTACTTCGTGCGGAAATGTTGTACTCATGAATAAACAGTTTGATCGAGGCTTCATGATTTTCTTGTGTCTTGGAAAAGGAAAGCGTTTTCCTCACAAGCCGACCCAGCCGCTGGCGCAGCGTATTAATCCAGCGCTCAACGTGTGAGGTTTCTCCCGTTTCTTTGCCAACACGCTTGTGATTTTTTCCAAAAACATTTTTATATGGTTCCAAGAAGTCGCTCACCGTTTGCACATGGCCGTACATCTGTGGAATGCTGGCCTTGAGCTGCTCGCAAACCTCTGTGCCGCGCCCGCCCACAGCATATGCCACAACCTCAAGCATGCGTCGGCACAGGCCGATCCAGAGCCATGACTTGTTGGCCTTCTTCTGCACGAAGGACCAGACTTCATCGAGTTCAAGCACATCATCGGATTGGGCCGGGAGCAGCTTTTCACTCAGGCTGGGCAGGTGTTTGGCTTTTTTTATCCAGCTTGTGATGGTCAGGCGGTTGATGCCAAAGGTGCGCTCCAGGTAGGCGCTCAAAACCTGATCACGCACTTCCTGCGGGTTGCAGGCTGCCGTAGCACCCGCAAGCCTTGCACTTGTATTTTTGCTTACCTGCGCCAGTGAACCCATTGCGTTTGAGCTGATCGCTGCCACAATCAGGACACAGATTTTTGATTTCTTCGATGATCATAGGTTGAAATTCTTCTTTAACCTTCGGTAGAAGTAAAATTAAATCTCTACCAATTTTTGGCAGTTATTTGATGATGGAAGTTATCGCGTATGAAAAAACAAATATTAGCATCAATTATTATTAATCTTTTATCCTATTTTTCTGGAGAGGCAATCTCAGGAGAGAATAAAAAATTAAACAAGGAAAATCATGGCATAGAGCGTGTAGTCACGTCATCTATTTTTCCTTTTGATATTGGTGCAGAAAAGTTACCGCCAAATTACAAAGGTGCTGATGTTTCTCGTTTGTATTCTTTGCTCGTCAAGAAGGCACCAAAAGGCAAAAGTGAATTCGAGACCAAGGAGGAATATGAAAAGAGAATTTCAGAAATTACTTTTGAAGATATTTATGCTTTAAAAATTGAAGAGGCCTATGACTTGCGTGGATTAACAATTAGCACCTATGATGCTGAATTGCAAGTATTCAATATTGCCTTGAGAGCTGAGCCGTTAAGCGAGTATACATCTGATGATTATAGGTCTTCGCTAATAGTTAGAGCGATGAATAGAAAATCTCGCCCCTACATCGGCTCAAATCCCTATGGAGCCACCTTTGAGGTTAGAGATTTTACTGCGACACAGTATGGAGTTGCATTCGTAAATCAGGATGCTTTCGGGGTCAGTGGTTATGATAATAAATATAATTCAGATACAACATGGACAAGTAGAAGAAATCTTGATTTGGTGATTAAAGCTTCACCTGATAAGGCGAAGGTATTGAAAGGAAATATTGGTGTTCTGCTTTTGTGCAAACCAGCTCTATATAAATCGGGTATTGAGAGTTACCAAAGTTACAGAAGTTACCGAGGAATGGGGAATAGCCTAACTTTCGAGAAATCTGATTCATTGAAGGCCACCATTGACAACCTTGAGTCTCACTATTATGAGCGCAAATATTTTAATGTAGAGATGTTGGGTGTGTGGGTTTATGATATCCGTACGGGTGAGGTGTTGTTTAGGTAAGAAAAAAGAAATTGCGAAAAATATGGTAGTGGTTTTATTTAACTGAATTTCATTCATGCAAAAAATAAATTATTATTCCAAAAATTGCTTTCTCTTAGGAGGAAGAATTTCTACAAGCTATAAATTTTTTACAGGACGACAGTCAAAATCAAACCACTACCAAAATGTTTTTGTGGGAAATCACAAGCGTGTTGGCAAAGAAACGGGAGAAACCTCACTCGTTGAGCGCTGGAATAATACGCTGCGCCAGCGGCTGGGTCGGCTTGTGAGAAAAACGCTTTCCTTTTCCAAGACCGAGGAAAATCATTAGGCATCGCTCAAGTTATTCATCCATGAGTACAACATCGCTGCACGCCATGAATATCTTTCAGGGTGACAGTCAAGATTAAACTATTACCAAATCATTTTTTGTAAAGGGCCGCTTCAATTTTTTGTTTATATTCATTGGCTGTATTATTACACCCGAGTTCATTGTGAATATAAATCCAGAGATTTTCTTTTAGGGGCAATTTTTTTGCCTTTTTAAGAATAGAAAGTTCAAACTCCAGTTCAAGCAATCTAAATTTTGAGCTAGATATTTTTTGATCTATGATGCCAACAATTTGGTTTGTCGAGTCCAAAACCTGAAGCAAGGATTCCCAATCGGTCTGAATATTTTCATCATAGAACAATATATCATCATTATCTGCACCAGATATAATACCTGCCTGATGTGCCAAGATACATCGCTGCTTGTAGGCCTTCTCCCATACAGATATGTGCTTCTTAAAATCTATATCTAAAAGTTTTCCAATATAAATAAGTTGCTTATGAATTGTTGACTTCTTAATTACGGGAGCGCCAATCGCCTCTCCGACAGAATTTAATTTAAACTTATCACCTAATTCCGCATATCCATTGCAAAGCAAATATATTAAAATTGATCTCTTTAGATAAAATTCTATATTACCACTACACAAGACCAGTATAGAATTTCTAATTGAGTTTTCATACTCCTTTAGCCATTCCGACATTTCATCTTTATCCAACGCCAACATCCTGCCTTGAAATGGAAGGGTTGCGATTGTTAACGCCAACTTATCTTTTACTCCGATTGCAGAATTCGCCTCCGAAATATAGTTGGCACCCATAAGCGATGTCCAATGCATTTTACTAAGTTCGGAAAGCTTTTTTCTAAATTTTCTAAAGCAGATTGTACTTTTCCAATGCTTACTTGGATCTTGAATATCATCACTAAAAAGAAGTTTTTGCACTTTTGATTGTGGCATTTTATTTTTAAAAAATTTATTTTAATTTATTTATGGTGGCGGTTTAATTTTTACTATCACTCATCAAACTACTAATAGTCTACAGTAATACGCCATCTCAATAATTGATAGATTTCCTAGAGGAATCTTCCTTCTATTGCACGGACGACATTAATTCAATAAAACCGCCACTAACCTATAGCGCGTTATAAGCTCTAGAGAGAGTCTTTTAAAATCAATAAGTCATGAAAATTTCATCACTTCGTAAGATTCAAAATATCTCAATTTAATCAACGATTTACAACCAATTCGTAACACGCCCTAACGAATCACTTCACTAACCTTGCATTCAGGGCAAGTAATATCAAGCCCACCAAGTACAGGTAACGGGTCAAAATTAAACAATCTTCCATAGTAACTACATCTTCTACACAAGACATTCGCGCTGCGAATTCTGCCTTTTTTCAAAATTACTGGACTACAAGTAATTTCTTTAGACTCGTAAAAGTTATATTCAACCGATGTAATCGTGAAATTTTTTGATTCTTTTGTCATTTATTTTCCTATGCATTTTCATTGGACTTACCAATTTAGTTTTAACAAAATACCGTACAAGTACAGTACGCAATATGAAAAGTACGCTTACTTTTCATATATCACTTTACCCCAAGGTAATCCGATTGTCAAGTTAATGACAGTATTTTTATTGAACAAATCAGATGACAGGTGTTGAGCTTACCGGGCAATAGTCGGTTTAGACCATTAATCACTTTCACCCCTTCACGCACACAATCTGCTTGAGCGTATAAACCACCTCCACCAGATCCGTCTGCGCCGCCATCACCGCGTCGATATCTTTATAGGCCATCGGAATCTCGTCAATCACCGACTCGTCCTTGCGGCATTCCACGCCTTTGGTCGCTTCGATCTGATCGGCCAGCGTGAACAGCTTTTTCGCTTTTGTGCGGCTCATGGCGCGTCCGGCACCGTGGCTGCAGCTCATGAAGCTCTCGGGATTTCCCTTGCCGCGCACGATAAAGCTGCGCGCCCCCATGCTGCCCGGAATAATCCCCAGCTCGCCCGCCTTGGCGCTCACCGCACCTTTGCGCGTCACAAAAACATCCTGGCCAAAATGGATTTCTTTGGACACATAGTTGTGGTGGCAATTGACCGCCTCGATATGCGTTTCAAACGGCTTGGAAATGATTTTGCGCAGCGCGCCAATCGTGCGCTGCATCATCACTTCGCGGTTGAGTTTGGCGAACTTTTGCGCCCAGCCCACGCCGCGCACATAGTCGCCAAAATACTGCGCGCCCTCTTCAAAGTAGGCCAGATCCTTGTCCGGCAGGTTGCGCTGGTGCAGCTCCGCGTCCTTTTTCGCCAACTCAATGAAATGGGTGCCGATGGCGTTGCCCACGCCACGCGAACCCGAGTGCAGCATGATCCAGACCGCGCCCGCCTCATCCAGGCAGACTTCGATGAAGTGATTTCCGCCGCCCAGCGTTCCCATGTGGCGGTAGTTATTCGTGTTTTTCAGGCGTGGGTAATCCTGGCAAATCGCGTCGAACTCGTCGGCCAGTTGCGCCCAGGCGGCCTCGGCTTCATTCGGCGGGTTTTCCCACGAACCCCGGTCACGGCTGCCGCCACGGCGCTGCTCTTTGGGCGTCATGCCGTGGGGCACGGCTTTTTCGATTTCGCTGCGCAGCGGCGCCAGGTTGTCGGGCAGGTCTTCGGCGCGCAGCGTCGTTTTGCACGCGATCATGCCGCAGCCGATATCCACGCCGACCGAGGCCGGAATAATCGCTTTAAACGTCGCCACCACGCTGCCCACCGTCGCGCCGATGCCGTAGTGAACGTCGGGCATGGCCGCGACGTGGCTGAACACAATCGGCAGCCGGGCGGTGTTTTCCAGCTGCTTGAGCGCCTCGGCCTCGACGGGCACGCCCTGCGTCCACATTTTGACGGGCACGCCGCCGTTGACTTGATGGATGTTGTGATTCATTTTTTGCTTTCTGGTTGACTTGAACCGGCTACTCCTTTGAAGCCAGTCGCAGTAGTTATTGCATCGACTGTGCCAGATTCGCCGGATTTTCCAGCCAAAAACACAAGCCATTGATTTCAATGGAAATTTTTAAAATTCTCCCGCCACCGCCTGAATTCATCCGGCACAAAACCGGCTATTTTTTATAAATCCAGCTAGTAAACTATCCCGATGAAACGCAAAGTCATCCTCGGTTTTCTCGGCAGCCAGCTCGATTCAGGAACCAGCCCGGCGCGCTGGGACAAGTGGCGGCCCACGGTATCACTCGCCCAGCACGACGACCTGGAAATAGCGCGCATTGAGCTACTGCACGACGTTCGCCACCTCAAGCTGGCGCGCGCGGTGCAGGCCGACATCGCCCAGCTCTCGCCCAGCTCCGAGGTGCGCTTGACCGAAATGACGCTGGCCAACCCGTGGGATTTCGGCGAGGTTTATGGTGCGCTGTACGACTGGCTTAAGGCGTATCCGTTCGACACCGAGCAGGAAGAGTACTGGGCGCATATCACCACCGGCACGCATGTCGCGCAAATCTGCCTGTTTTTGATGGTGGAGGCGCGCTTTATTCCCGGCGTGCTGCTGCAAACCGCCCCGCCGCGCCGCCAGGGCAGCCACGACCCCGGCAGCTACGAGCTGATCGACCTCGATTTGTCGCGCTACGACGCCATCAACGCCCGGCTGCTCACGGCGCAGCAGGACGCAGTGTCGTTTCTAAAAAGCGGCATTGCCACGCGCAACCCCGGCTTTAACGCGCTGATTGACGAAATCGAGCGCGTCGCCGTGCGCAGCACCGCGCCGATTCTGCTGACTGGCCCGACCGGCGCGGGCAAGTCGATGCTGGCGCGGCGCATGTACGAGCTGAAAAAATCGCGCCATCTGGTCAGCGGCGCTTTTGTCGATGTCAACTGCGCCACGCTGCGCGGCGATGGGGCGGTGTCCGCCCTGTTCGGCCACAAAAAAGGCGCATTCACCGGCGCGGCCAGCGAGCGCGCCGGGCTGTTGAAAACCGCGCACCAAGGCGTGTTGTTCCTCGACGAAATCGGCGAGCTGGGCCGCGACGAGCAGGCCATGCTGCTCAAAGCCGTGGAGGAAAAACGCTTTTTGCCGCTGGGCTCGGACCTTGAAGTGCAAAGCGATTTTCAATTGATCGTCGGCACGAACCGGGATTTGCGCGGCGAAGTGGCCGCCGGGCGCTTTCGCGAAGACCTGTTTGCGCGCATCAACCTGTGGTCTTACACGCTGCCCGGCCTGGCCCAGCGCCGCGAAGACATTGAACCGAATGTCGATCACCTGCTGGCGCTGGCCGCGCAGGCGCTGGGGCGGCAGGTGCGTTTTACCGGCGAGGCGCGGGCCGGCTATCTGGCATTTGCCCAGTCGGGCGCGGCGATTTGGCGCGGCAATTTCCGCGATTTGAGCGCCTCCACGACCCGGCTGGCGACGCTGGCGGAGAACGGGCGCATCGGCACCGAGCTGGTTCAGACCGAAATCGCCCGCCTGCGCTGGTTGTGGGACAAGCCCGATCAGGCAGGGGCGGCGGCTGCGGGCGGCGTTTCGTTGGATGAGCTGCTGGGCGCAGCCGCCACACCGCTCGATGAATTTGACCGGCTGCAATTGCAGGCGGTGATTGACCTGTGCCACCAAAGCGCCAGCCTGAGCGACGCCGGGCGCACGCTGTTCAACGTCTCGCGCAGCCAGCGCGCCGTGGTCAACGACGCCGACCGGCTGCGCAAATACCTGCTGAAGTTTGGTTTGAGCTGGGAGCGGATTCGTGCGTGATTGACGCTTGCGCCCCTGCATAGAACCCTGAAAAATTGTGTGCCCTGCCTACGATTCAAG
>Ga0302215_10003086_pt1 | contig 11277 bp, 8 predicted proteins | sample II_Fen_N3_1_FD_194580 | JGI IMG/M metagenome (GOLD analysis project Ga0302215, IMG submission 194580) | Peat permafrost microbial communities from Stordalen Mire near Abisko, Sweden - II_Fen_N3_1 | ecosystem: Environmental > Terrestrial > Soil > Wetlands > Permafrost | place: Sweden: Abisko... | reverse complement strand
AATTGCACAAATATAATCAGTTGAATATCAAATAATTATATCAATTTCTTGAGTGGAAAATTTCATACTCTAATCGTTATTTTTTAATGCGTCAGCCCTGTCTTGATTCCGGTTTCTAAAAAATCAAGCAGGAAAATTTTAAAAGAATAAAACCCAAATGGGATAAAAAGTGTTACATTTGTAGCGAACAAACGAAATTTACTTTAATTATCAACCACAAAAAATTACTACTATGGAAGACAAACTGATCACCCTAAAAAACTACGAAACAATGGTTGAAGCAATGTTTGACCAAGAAATTTTAAAAGAAAACAACATAGAAAGTACCCTAAACAATGAAAATGCAGTTGAATTACTGCCCATGTTTAGCGAAATTAACGACGGATTAAGATTGGTTGTTTTCGAGCAGGATTTTGAAAAAGCAATCAAAGTGCTGGAAGAATATGAAAGTGCTGTTGATAAAGCAGAAGAAACCGCTATTTAAGGAAGAATAATTTCACCGTATTTTAATCCTGTCAGAGGATTTACCAAATCGGGTGAAATTTCCACTAAAGGTATAAGCACAAAATCCCGCTCCGTCATTAACGGATGCGGGATTTTTAATGTGGGTTCATCTATAATTAAATTATTGTACAGCAAAATGTCAATGTCAATTGGACGATCGACATAAGCGGTTGTCGATTTTTCGGTACGTCCCAGCCTGCGCTCTATATTTTGCGTTTTTTTCAGTAGCTCCATTGGCAACAAATCTGTTTCTACTAATGCCACTACATTCAGAAATTCGTTGCCTGAGTTAAAACCCCAAGGTTCAGATGAATGAAAAGCCGACTGACGAACAACCGTTCCAATTTCCAACGAAATCATTTCCACTGCCAGTTGTAAATAAAGCTTTTTGTCGCCTAAATTACTTCCAAGTCCCAAATATACATGTGCCATATGTGCTGAGTTTGATGCAAAGGTAAACAATAAATGGTTATTAGCGAAGCTGATATTAGCTTCGCTGATATTACTCCTCTTGGTCGTGATATTATACAAGAAATATCACGAAATAATATCTGCAAAGCTAATATCAAGAAATAATATTTAAAAAACTTGACTTCTGCCAATTTCTGCCCTTTTGTCAGCCATTTTTTCTATCGAACTTCTTTTTTTCTGACTTTTTCTGTCAAAATTCAAGTCAACATCAAAATACGTCGGTTGGCATATGCTTTGTAAAAACTGAAGCGTAGTTATAAAAACAAAAACTCAAACTTATTAATATAAACTCAAAAAACATCATGGGAAAAATTATTGGAATTGACTTAGGAACCACAAACTCGTGCGTTTCTGTAATGGAAGGTAACGAACCAATCGTTATTGCCAACAGCGAAGGCAAGCGTACAACACCTTCAGTAGTTGGATTTATTGATGGTGGCGAACGTAAAGTAGGTGATCCTGCAAAACGTCAAGCCATTACCAATCCTACAAAAACTGTATCTTCTATCAAACGGTTTATGGGCGAAAGCTTTGACCGTTTATCAAAAGAAATTGGTCGTGTGCCATTTAAAGTGGTAAAAGGCGACAACAACACAGCCCGTGTTGATATCGATGGCCGCTTGTATTCTCCACAAGAAATTTCAGCTATCATTCTTCAAAAAATGAAAAAAACAGCTGAAGAATATCTTGGAACTGAAGTAACTGATGCGGTAATTACCGTTCCTGCTTACTTTAACGATGCTCAACGTCAGGCGACTAAAGAAGCTGGCGAAATTGCAGGTTTGAACGTTCGTCGTATTGTAAATGAACCAACTGCTGCTGCATTGGCTTATGGTTTGGATAAAACCAACAAAGACATGAAAATTGTAGTATTCGACTGCGGTGGTGGTACTCATGACGTGTCGGTACTTGAACTTGGCGATGGTGTATTTGAAGTAAAATCAACCGACGGTGACACTCACCTTGGTGGTGATGACTTTGACCACCGTATTATCGACTGGTTGGTACAAGAATTCAAAAACGAAAACAGTAATATCGACCTAAGCAAAGACCCTATGGCTTTGCAACGTTTGAAAGAAGCTGCTGAAAAAGCAAAAATCGAATTGTCGAATACTACTTCTTCAGAAATTAATTTGCCATATATCATGCCAGTTGATGGTGTGCCACGTCACTTGGTTCGCACATTGACCCGTGCAAAATTCGAACAACTGATCGACGATTTAATTCAACGTACTATCGAGCCATGTAAAACTGCTTTGAAAAATGCAGGTTTGACTATTGGTGATATTGATGAAGTAATTCTTGTTGGAGGTTCAACACGTATCCCAGCTATTCAAGCTGCCGTTGAAAAATTCTTCGGAAAAGCTCCTTCAAAAGGTGTAAACCCTGACGAAGTGGTAGCTGTAGGTGCTGCTATTCAAGGTGGTGTATTAACCGGTGAAGTAAAAGATGTATTGTTGTTAGATGTAACTCCACTTTCGTTGGGTATTGAAACAATGGGTGGTGTAATGACAAAATTGATTGAATCGAACACAACCATTCCAACAAAAAAATCGGAAACATTTACAACTGCTGCCGACAACCAACCTTCAGTGGAAATCCACGTATTACAAGGCGAACGTCCAACAGCTGTTCACAATAAATCATTAGGTCGTTTCCACCTGGATGGCATTATGCCTTCTCGTCGTGGTGAACCACAAGTTGAAGTAACTTTTGATATTGATGCTAATGGTATTTTACATGTTTCAGCAAAAGATAAAGCAACCGGAAAAGTTCAGAGTATTCGTATCGAAGCGTCATCTGGTTTGAGCGATGCTGAAATCAAACGTATGAAAGACGAAGCTGCTGCTAACGCTGATAGTGATGCTAAGGAAAAAGAAAAAATCGACAAATTGAACCATGCTGACAGCTTGATTTTCCAAACTGAAAAACAACTTTCTGAAATTGGAGATAAAATTCCTGCTGACAAAAAAGGTCCTATCGAAGATGCTTTGGCAAAACTAAAAGCTGCTCACCAAGCACAAGATATTGACGGTATTGATGCTGCAACTAACGAAGTAAACACTGCATTCCAGGCTGCAAGTCAGGAAATGTACAACGCTCAAAACGCTCAGGAAGGACAAGCTCAACCTAACGCAGGTGGCCAGGCTCAAGGCGGAAGCAAAGAAGGCGATGTAACTGATGTTGACTTTGAAGAAGTAAAATAATGACCCCTAGCCCCTAAAGGGGAATAAGATAAGAACCGCCCAATCTGATATTTTCAGGTTGGGCGGTTTTGTTTTTTATATATTGACGGGGTGAACTTTGAGTTGCTGCGTCAACTTTTTATTTATTCAAGACCTAACTTCAAGACCTAACAGGTTTTGGAAACCTGTTAGGTCTGATTAGAATAAAATCAGAGCTGGATCATGTCGATGTATTGACTAATTGAATTAGCAATGCCATCCTGAGAGCAAAAATACATCCAGCAATGGATTTTTCCACCTGCCCATATAGCCGGTAATTCGACTATTGCGGTTGCTGCTTCGCGATTAACTACCGCTTGTTTAAGAACAGCCTGATCAGTATCTTCATTAAAGAAGATAAAGTTTGCCAAATCGCCTGAACTGTTTCCAGCCATGTCAAAATAATCCCAGACAATTTTAATGGAGTTGTTGTCCGATTTTTGGGCACTGACCTGATTCGTTTGATATAATCCACCATCGGTAAACAATAGTTGCGAATAGTCTAACGAGAAATCGGGATATTCGCCCAGTATAGCATTTTTAAATGCTATGTTAATACCAAACCGAATACCAACATTCCCTCCATACGTAATTTTAAAAACAGGATAGAAAGATCGCATTACACGGTTGATATACCCAAATTTAGAACGATGTTCGACCTGCTTAGGAGTTCGGGGATTGGATGGAACACTTGCTACCCGTAAATAATTTTTACCGGTAGTTTTTGATTTTGTGGCGAGTGCTTCGCCGTATTTTCCGGAAATTTTTCCGAAAGTGGTTGATTTGAAAGTTGCCATATATATATTTATTTTAATTGCCCCCAACCTCCGTCAGTTGACGGACAAGCTCTAAAGGAGAGTAAGAGGCGGGTTTATATTATTATTGAATTCACTTAGAATCACTTTGAAATCACAGAGAATTCATATAGAATTACAGAGAATTCACAGAGGAATCACTGTAGTACTACAGTATTAGCACAGAGAATCACAGAGGGGGTGGGCGACCTAATGCCAGATTCATATACGACCGCTGCCTATGTTCCTCTCCAAAGGCGAGGGATTTAAGAGCAGTTTGCAAAGTTATTTGCATTGTTGGATTCATATTTCGTTGTTTGTGTGTGATACGCTGAGTTGGTAGCGTGATTAATTTTACGCTGCAAAGAAATAGAAAAATAACAGGCTGATTGACAGAAAATTACTTGAATCCACTTAAGTAAAAGTGGATTCAAGTGCGGTTAAATCAGATAAAAAAACGGACAAGTAGAATTGAAGTACGAATCAAGTTGTGTTTAGTTACAGGCAAGTAACAGACAAGTTTTGAGCAAGTGGAAACAAGTTTATAATGAGGTATTTATGATCTGCTAGATACGAGGGTGTTCAGTATGTGTTTTTTTGAACGCAAATGACGCAAATTTTCGCGAATATTATTCTTATAAATAATCTATATCAATTGTTTGTAATTTGTGTTTCGAAGCAGGTTCAACAAATGGTTCAACCCACTACGGGGTTGCTGCGTTTAGTTAGTCCATCCCCCGGTTTCGCTTTGCTTACCGGGGGTTATGCACATTTAGCCACTCCGTGGCAAAGAACTTATTCACCTATATTCCAACTATTTGTTCTATTATCTGGGAGAAATACGTCATGGAAGGACAATGTAGATATTTTGCCCTTGCAGGGCGCATATTGGTTTTTATTATCTATTGACCCAAGACGTTACCATTGAGCTAAGATATATTGCCACTTCATGGCGCAAAAGGAAGACGATTTTAATTTCGTCATTTATTTTAGAGGGGAGTACAACCCCCGGTTTCGCTTTGCTTACCGGGGGTTTCCGCCAAGTCGGAATGTATACATATGCACATTAAACTCCTTCGGAGTTTTTTCTAAAGGGGAATCAAAGAGCGTAATGTCAGCTGAGTTTTGGTTAAAGAAGGGTTAAAAAGGTAAGTTCATATTATCAACTCTGTTTTGAATTGCTTTGATTTCTTCTTTGTGCAGGTTTTTATTTACGGAGAAATTGACTATGCTTTGATAGGAACCGATGTTGGTATTGAAGAAAGCTTTTAGCAGGGTGTAAAACTTTTTCATTTTGCCATGAGGAATATCCAGTATGGTGGGATTGCTATTTTGGAGAACATAGAGTAATATAGCAATGGCTTTCCCTTTTTCGTTTTTAAATTCTCCCCTGAGAGCTTCCAAAAAATAATCGTATGCAGCGTCTGTGAAATATGCATTTAATTCGTTTCGTATTTGTGCCGGAGAAATGTCTAAAGCAGGCTTAGATGTTTGTAATGCTGGTGTGGGAACAATGTTATCTTCCTGAAAATAGAATTCGGGATCGAACCATTCGTTACCTGAAATATCCACATCCAGAAAGTTTTCGAAAGCTAAAACAATATCTACTTCGGAGATGGGTATTTTATTGTCCATGGGCAAAAAATAATTGCCGCTAAATAAATTTAATAACACCCGTGCAAATTCCTGAAATTTATCTGGATTGAGTTTTAAATTGTATTCTGCTATTTTACCTCTACTCATGCTCTCTATTTCCTGTTGAATCTCCTTGATTTTCTCCAGTTCCTCAATTATTTTTTCTAAATCAAGTCTTGCTTTTAATAGCCGAAGACCTAATTTGATAAATATGTCTGTTACAATTTCCTTTTTCGGAGCTGAATAACTAATACCCAGGTGATCTAGTTTCTGAAAATACGGAATGAGGTCGTTCCGTTGGGATTCTTTTATCCGGGGAATTTCAATCGTATTTTCTTTCCAGTTAAAGATGGCTGCGAATGAATACAGCGCCTGCTGAATAATATCCTGCACATCGTCTGTATCAGCAAGCTGATTGTGTAGTTCTTCTTTAACACATAAAAAATCAATCTTGATGGCGAGGTTTAGTGCTTTATTGAAATTGGTGATTATGGTATCGATAGGATCGAAGGACAGACTGGTAGGATCGTAAACTACCCGGATAATTTCAAAAATTTCGATGATTTCGTCGGAGGTTCTCTCGATATTTATCATAGTACAGAAAGGATTAAGTAGATTCTCAGGATAAAAGTAATTTATAAATTATTTGCAAATATAAAATTGATTTTTTACATTTCCAAGTTTTGTTACCTACAATTTTCGAAAAAATCAAGAACTAATCAACCAAGTCTATCAAATTCTTAACTCCTGAAGAACTTTTACAGGAATATTTCCCAGAAACAACTACGGTGTTAAATTAATTTCGTAGATTTGTGTCTTTGAAAAAATATATCTTATTCGGGAAAAAAAACAACTCTACAAAATGCCCATGAACGAAGCACATGCGCGGATAAAAATAAACCAATTGCTGGAAGAAGCAGGTTGGCGATTCTTTGATGACGACAAAGGAAAAGCTAATATCCTGCTCGAAAACCATGTAAAGATCACTCACAAAGAAGTGGATGCATGGGGTAATGATTTTGAAAAAACAACATCCGGCTCATTAGATTTTTTGTTGGTAGATAGCAACAATAAACCTGTATGTGTTCTAGAGGCAAAAAAAGAGAGCCTTCATCCGCTTGTAGCTAAAGAGCAGGCACGAAAATACGCCAATACAGTTGGTGCTCAATATATCATTCTCTCCAATGGACTTGTCCATTATCTGTGGGACTTAGCAAAAGGAAATCCCAAACCCATATACAAATTTCCTTCTGCCTTTGAAATTGGTGCTATTAAGGCCTGGAATCCCGACCGCGATGCATTGGCAAATGAGCCGATAGCAAGAGATTATATCGTGGCAGTTCAAATGCCAGATTATGCAGTTCGTCCCGGTTGGAACGGAACTCCCGAAACCAGCAAAGATTTTATTTGGGAAAACGTACTTAGGTTTCTAAGAGATTATCAATTAAAAGCAGTACAACATTTACAGACTGCTGTAAGTAAAGGACAAGATCGTTTCTTATTCGAAATGGCAACGGGGACAGGAAAAACACTCGTTGCAGCTGCTGTAATCCGTTTATTCCTGCGTACTGAAAATGCCAAACGGGTTTTGTTTTTGGTTGACAGGCTCGAACTGGAAGATCAGGCATACACAGCCTTCATAGACTACCTGAAACCCGATTATAGCACATTAATTTATAAGGAGAATAAAAGCGATTGGCAAAAAGCGGATATTGTGGTTACCACTATTCAGTCGCTTATGTACAACGACAAGTACCGCTATGATTTTTCACCGACCGATTTCGATTTAATTATATCCGACGAGTCACACCGTTCTATTTCAGGCAATGCGCGTGCTGTTTTTGAATATTTTCATGGGTATAAACTGGGCTTAACAGCCACCCCGAAAGATTACCTGAAAGGGGTTAATCTTGATCGGGTAAAAGAGAATGACACACGTGAAGTGGAACGGCGTATGCTACGCGATACCTATGTAACTTTTGGTTGCGAAAATGGTGAACCCACCTACCGCTATTCCTTATTGGATGGGGCAAGAGAAGGTTATCTCGTTAACCCATGGGTAGTGGATGCACGTACCGAAATTACTACCCAGTTACTTTCGGACAAAGGTTATTCTGTACTGACGACTACCGAAGAAGGCGAAGAAACCGAGACATTTATTTCAACCGATTTTGAAAAGAAACTCTTTTCAGAAAGCACGAATCAGATTTTCTGTCAAACTTTTTTAGAGAATGCCTTACGTGATCCGGTAACACAGGAAATAGGTAAAACACTTGTATTTGCTGTCAGTCAAAATCACGCACGCAAGTTGGCTGAAATACTGAACGATATGGCTGAACAACTTTTTCCGGGGAAATATAATTCCGATTTTGCAGTTCAGGTGACTTCGCAGGTGGCAGATGCTCAACAGATGACGAAAAATTTCAGCAATAATAATCTGAACGGAAAAACTTCCTGGCTCGAAGGTTACAAATCGTGCAAGACAAGAGTGTGTATTACCGTAGGTATGATGACAACCGGTTATGATTGTACCGATTTACTGAATCTATGTATGATGCGCCCCATCTTTAGTCCGGCTGATTTTGTGCAGATTAAAGGACGTGGTACGCGTAAAAATACCTTTGAGTTTAAAAGCAAAAACGAGCTGGGAGAAGAAGTAAAGGAGCAACACGAAAAAGAGTTCTTTAAACTCTTCGACTTCTTTGCTAACTGTGAGTATTTCGAAGAAGAATTTGATTATGACGAGAAATTAAAACTACCAAAACCTAAAGCTGGTGGTGGATTTGAAGGTCCTCCACCTCCACCCGGTAAGAAGTATACAAGTCTGCTCCCCGATCCGTTGTTGATACTCAACGAGCAATTGATAGGGCTCAATGGGATGAAGATAGATAGGATGTTATATCAGAAGTTCGAAGACCGGATTAGAATGGACGACATCATTAAGAAAAATGTAGAGTTAGGAAACTGGGATGAGGTGATATCTCACATTCAAAGCGAGATATTTGATAAACCCGAGGAATACTTCAACATAGAAAAATTACGGGTAGCCGCTAAGATCGACCGTAAGGTTTCGATTCGTGAAGTAGTTGAAAAGATATTCGGTATTATCCCCAAATTCAAATCGAAAGATGAATTACTGGATGAGGAATTCGATAAATTCATTTCCATTTATCCACCCGATGAAGATGTGAATATCCGGGCACTGAAATATTTCTTTAAAGCCTATATAGTGGATAAAGAGATACGAAGCATTATAGAAGCAAAGGATTTTCAGGCATTGCAGACAAATCCAACGCTACCAATTTCTCAATTTAAAGAAGTTGCTCCTAAATACAGGGATGTGATACCTGTATATGTGAAGGGGTATGTGAAGTTGGAGAAATTTGCAGCGTAAAACACCGTTATAATATTGCCCTTTAAATAAGAAAATATAAAACCGCCCCAAACCCCTAAAGGGGCTTAAGAGTGGTATCCGAGATGATTCTCTATAAAGCAAAAAGGTCATAGCTCCCTTCAGGGAGTTGGGGGCAGTTATAGGAGACAAAAGTAATCACACATCCCCTTTAGGGGCTTGGGGCGGATTAAGAGACGAAACTAATAGAATTATTATCATGCAACGAACTCAATTACCTGACATGTTTTATGGTGCGAAACGCACCATATTTCAGAATGCTTGTGAATTGCGTAAGGAAATGACACCGGCAGAAAAACTATTATGGAGTCGTTTAAATAAAAGTCAGTTGGGAGTACGTTTTAAAGCTCAACAACCAATAGACATTTTCATAGCTGACTTTTACTGTCATAAATATAAACTCGTCATTGAAGTGGATGGAGAAATTCACGAATCACAAAAAGAATATGATGAAAACCGGACTGCGGAACTAGAAAGATTTGATTTGAAAGTAATACGATTTACGAATGATGAAGTATTCGAGGACATTGAAAGAGTAATTGAAGAAATAAAAAGGCATATAAACGCCCTTTAAAAAAGAAAATATAATACCGCCCCAAACCCCTAAAGGGGCTTAAGAGTGGTGTCCGAGATGATTCTCAATAAACTAAAAAGGTCATAGCCCCCTTCAGGGGGTTGGGGGCGGTTTTAGTAGAAGAAAGTAATTTCTGTTCCCATTCAGTTGGGGGCGGTTAAGAAGAAGAATAATAAACACACAAATATATAATGTTAGATACAGCAACGAAAAGAAGAATTGATGATTGCCGCGATATACTGGTAGGCAAGTTACCCGACCCGAAAGCACAGATAGAGCAAATTACCATTGGCTTGATTTATAAGTTCATGGACGACATGGACAAAGAAGCCGTGGAATTGGGCGGGAAAGCGAAGTTCTTTTCAAATTACAGCATTCCCGATCCAAAGGATGTGGATAAGCAATTGGTGGTGGAATTCGAGAAATACAGTTGGGACAATCTGTTTGATGCCAAGGTAACGGCCACCGAGATGTTGACGCTCTATGCCGAAGCTATTGCGGGAATGGATAAAAACCCGAACATTCCTCAACTGTTTCGGGATATCTTTAAAAATGCCTATTTGCCGTATCGCGATCCGGAAACACTAAAGATGTTTCTGAAAACCATCAATGAGTTTGAATATTCGCACAGCGAAAAGCTGGGCGATGCTTTTGAATACCTTCTCTCGGTCATGGGTTCGCAGGGCGATGCCGGACAGTTTCGTACACCGCGCCACATCATTGACTTCCTGGTAGCAGCAGTTAATCCGGGCAAAACAGATACGATACTCGATCCAGCCTGTGGAACAGCAGGATTCCTTATATCGGCATTCAAGCATATCAAGGAGCAGAACAACAACGAGCTAACGCCCGACGAACGGAAAAAGCTGATTCAAAATTTTGTGGGGTATGATATTTCGCCCGACATGGTGCGCCTGAGTTTGGTGAACCTGTATCTGCATGGATTCTCGGCACCCCATATATGGGAATACGATACCCTGAGCAGCGAGGAACGTTGGAACGAAAACTTCGACGTGGTATTGGCTAATCCACCCTTTATGAGTCCGAAAGGGGGTATTCGTCCGCACAAGAAATTCTCTATCGCCAGCAACCGCAGCGAAGTATTGTTTGTAGATTATATTGCCGAACACCTCAACCCCAAAGGACGTGCCGGTATCATTGTTCCCGAAGGGGTAATCTTTCAGAGTGGAACAGCCTACAAAGACTTACGCAAGATGCTGGTAGAAGATTTTTTGTGGGCAGTAGTAAGTTTGCCGTCTGGCCTTTTTAGTCCATACAGTGGTGTCAAAACAAGTATTTTGTTACTAGACAAAGAGTTTAATAAACAAACCGATGAAATCCTATTTGTAGATATAAAAAATACTGGAATAAGTCTTGGCGCAACAAATTCTATAATAAAAGAAAATGATTTACCACTAGCTGAAGAAATATTATCAAATTTCAAAAAAGGTATAAATAAAAAAACAGAAATCTCTTGGAGTGTCAATAAGAATGAAATAATTAAAAACAATTTTGTTTTAACTAGCCAAAGTTACAAACCAATTTTAATAACTAATGCGAATCAGGAGTAGAGACTCCGTAATTCATTGTTAGTTTAAAGTGTTTATTATCAAGAAAATAAGTGTGAAATAATTTGTTCAATTCCCTGAAAATCACTATCTT
>Ga0302215_10003085_pt1 | contig 11277 bp, 9 predicted proteins | sample II_Fen_N3_1_FD_194580 | JGI IMG/M metagenome (GOLD analysis project Ga0302215, IMG submission 194580) | Peat permafrost microbial communities from Stordalen Mire near Abisko, Sweden - II_Fen_N3_1 | ecosystem: Environmental > Terrestrial > Soil > Wetlands > Permafrost | place: Sweden: Abisko... | reverse complement strand
GAGATCACAAAAGAAATTAATAAAGACTATATCTGGGTAGCGCTTATACCAACGCTAAAGGAAAAATCTAATATAGAATTTATTAAACATAAATTGGATACTTTAGATCAATACAACCCATTGTATCCGCTTTATGTAATAGCTTTTATCCCTCACTGTAAGACGGAGGAGGAAATCTTGAACCGGGCAAGAAAGTATTGGAATTTTGCTTTTGACAAAAAAGAGCTTTTGTTTGGTATTCTAGAACACATAAACCAAACAGATACATTAATTCTGCTTTTCAATGAAATTTCTTCGAAAGAAGTTGAAACGGAGATTATTAACAAACTCAATCTAAAGAAGAAAACTAATCCAGAACTTTGGGATATTCTCGCACAAACAAGTTATGATAAAGCTATGTGTGAGGCTATAGTTCCTTTATTAGAATTGGCGGCAAAGTCAGATGATGATATTCTTAAGCTACTAAGCGAAAAGAAGAATCCTCAAAATCTTTGTTTACCAGTGATGAAATATCTCAAATCACAGAAAAACAGAGTGCAGGTATTTCACTATCATACAGATAAGGAATATATCTGGGAGGCTTCAGGCTATCTTAATGATGCTACTTTGGAAGCAGAATTTATTAGTTATTATTATAGAAAATACTTTTTAGCTCGAATACACAATAGAGAACTTGTGTATGACACTATTGCCAAGGAAAGATATCCGGAGGATCTTATCGTGGAAGCAAACAGAGTATTTAAGAAATAATACTGTAAAGTACTAGAGATTAACTCGCTGTCTTATTGGATAGCGAGTTTTTTGTTAGAGAAAATTTTCACCCGGGTGGAATAGTCTCCCCACATAGGAAATTCAAAACCTTTCCTATTCCGCTAGCGCGGGATAAAAGCGACGTTGAACTTCTTTAGAAAGTTCCGGCGTCTTATTTACTTGTTTTTTACCCTCATTTCACTACTATCAACTCGCATTTTATTATAAACGTATATCCATGAGAATTCTCAAAAATATCAAAATAGAAAAGATTGGTTATGGAGGGATTGGACTTTCCAGAATGCCAGATGGTAAAAGAATCCTCATCAAAGGAGGAGCTTTGCCTGGTAATGTAGTCGATCTCAGAATAGTGAAACAAAAGAAAGACTATATAGAAGCGCATATCTTGGAAGTTAAATCATATGATCCAAATATCGTAGATGGAAAGATCTTCTGTCCTCATTTTTTCTCAGTATTGGGGAACCAAGAACTCAGCCAAGAAGAAAAGACTAGAATCGGATGTGGTGGTTGTAAACGACAACTCTTGAGTTATCCTAGACAACTAGAACTCAAACAATCTATCGTAGAAGAATCATTTACAAAACTCAAGAAACATATTCCTGATCTAAATGTTCTCAATATTATCGGATCTCCCCAAGAAAAAGGATACAGAAACAAGATCGAATTCAGCTTTGGTAAATATATCGTCAAAGAATATACCATGACTGGAGATGCTAAGACAGACAAAGATGCACTTCGTAAAGCTCCATTGCTCAGATTATCAGATTGGAGCCTCGGATTCCACAAACAAGGGGAATTTAGCAAGATCATCAATATAGAGTCATGTGGGCTCATTTCAGACAGAGCGAATGCGGTATTTACGCACATAAAAGACCTTCTCCTGGCTTCAGAGTTACCAGTGTACGATCAAAAGGCACAACAAGGATTCTTTAGACATCTCGTGATGAGAGAAGGAGTGAATACAGGACAAATGCTTATCAACCTAGTAGTATCAGATAATCATCTAGTTTCAGACACCGCAAAAGCACAATGGGAGGCTCTTTTGGAAACCATAAAATCAGATTCTATTATCCAGAAAGAGATTACTACATGGGTAATTACTTATAACAACGGTATGGGTGATACAACACATGGTCCAGATACCAGAACAGAAATCTTCTTTGGTGAAGGACAGATCTACGATCAACTCCGTTTCTCAGAAGACTCAGATCAAAATCCAATAACTATAAAAGCAGAAAAGAATATCGAAGTTAATTTCAGAATTTCTCCATTCTCATTCTTTCAAACGAATACCTTATGAGCACAGACATTATTTCAACAAGCGGCTCATATGGTTGGTAAAGTAGATGGAACTATTTTGGATCTTTATTGTGGTACAGGAAGCATTGGAATCAGCTTTCTCAAGATGAACAAAGGTGATAGTGTGGTAGGTGTAGAAATTGTTGAAGAGGCTATTGTAGACGCTCGACACAATGCAAAGATAAATGGACTTGATCAAAAAGTTTTCTTTGCCGCAACACCCGCTGAAAAGGCCTTTACTACCGTGCCTGAAATTATGCAGAAGCTTGATAATCTTGGCTTAGTGGTAATTGATCCACCAAGAGACGGATTGCACAAAAATGTGGTTTCTACCCTCGGAGGACTCAGGAAACTTCATAGCTTCAAATTATTGTATATTTCTTGTAATCCTATCACTATGGCTAGAGATATTGAACTCCTCCTTCAAGAGGGATTTCAGATCAAAGAATTGCAGCCTGTAGATATGTTTCCCCAAACTCATCATATCGAGGTAATCGGTGTTTTGAGCTAATATAAATTAATTAAACCAAAACAAAAAAAATCAGATTTTTATTTCCTATTTGGATATTATGAAAAAATACCTTTTATTGTCATCTGCCGTTGCTGTTCTCGTCCTTAGTGGATGTGCCAAACAATCAACTCCAGTTGATCAATCAGAACAAACAGCTCCAACAACTACCGGAGCACAAGCAGAACTTTTATCTGGAACAAATCCTACTATGTGTAAACAAGCAATCGCAGATTATTTAGCAGCAGCAAACCTCGAAGGAACAGGTACTGTTGCAGTGGCTAATGGTCATAAAGTAACCGTTCATTATGTTGGAAGACTTAATGATCATGAAGTATTTGATACAAGTGTAGAATCTGTGGCTAAAGCATGTGGAAAATACACTTCAGGAAGAAATTATAATGAAGGACTCGGATTTAATGTCGGAGCTGGTCAAATGATCGCAGGATTTGATAAGGGTGTCGTAGGAATGAAGGTTGGACAAACTAAAACAATAACAATCCCTGCTAAAGAAGCTTATGGTGAATGGACTGCAGCTGCTTTGATTACTGTCCCTCGTTCTCAACTCCCAGAAGGAGACTACAAAAAAGGTGTTCAACTTATGAGTGCAAATGGTCAAACATTTACCGTATATGAAGTTAAAGAAGACTCAGTTGTCTTAGATGGAAACCATGAACTTGCTGGTAAGGATTTGATCTTTGATATCACTGTATTGAGTGTTAAATAGTATTATAAGAAAAGACATAAAAAAACCACGAATTGCTCGTGGTTTTTTCTATATTTACAAAGATTAGAATACGATAGTAAAGTCTCAAATTGGTGAATCACTGTTTGTAGATTTTTTCATAATAATCTTAACATTATAGTTTCCAACCAAAGAATCTCACTCAATAGTATAAAACCTATTAGCAACCACTCATCCAAAAGTAAGTTTATATTCCAAGAATGGATAGATATTATTGTTTATACTATGGAGGAGATTTACAAGTCCAAAAGAGAATTCTAATCAGGTTGTTTGTGGGTTTAGGTCAGTACTATTTAGGAGTCAATCGCTGACTATATATGAATTATAGTGAATGGTATTCATAGAAGCGGGACTCGAACTAATCACATTGTGTTTATCTAGTACATTCCCATTGTATGCGACAATAGGATTAAATCGATATGCAGACCCTCCTACTAGTTTTCCAAAATCTACAGAACCACTACTCGTATTGATAACAGATTCTCTGATCATAGTATCTCTATTTTGATCAACTTTCATTCAACTATAATAGAATACAGATGAGTTAGGTAATATAGAGAATGAAACTCAGTTATGTAATCACTTTAGTCACCAGTTGACAGCAATTTCATCATACATATCATCACCATCAGCATCACAGGCAGGATTACTAGAATCAGAACAGAGTAATGATCCACTAAACGCAGTGACAACTTTGTTTGGTAATCTAAATTGCCCAGAAAATTCTCATCCTGTAAAATAGAGGAAACTAGCTCCTCATGTATAAATATCTTTTGATGTAGAATCGGTATTGTCTACATACATAAAGACTTTTTCTGACGTGAAGTACGGGAGCTGATTGAAGTTTGCACTATCTCATGTAGCCAATAAGTAATCTACATTTCCATCACCAGAACCAGGAATACTAGTTGTCCTAGAACGAATTTGCCAAACAAATCCATTATTAGTTTTTTTTAAACTTCCAAAACTTCCAGAAATCAAATCACTTGATGGTCCATAGCCTGTTGTTCCGAGGAATCATCATGATCACTCAAATCAGGGAGATCTATATTTCAGTACAAGATTAGCTCTTTCGATACCGGCAATTGCTCCATAATATGCAGAGTTAAAGTCTATCACATCTCAAATATTTTGAGTAAACGGAGAAAATACAGAATATGCACCTACGAGCACTCAAAGAAGGATAAATAAGAGAATAAGGACAAATGCAATAAACATAAGCTGGGAGCGTGGGATAAAGCACTATTCTTCCGTATTTTTGTAGAGTCCATAAATAATTCCAAAGATGGCCATAAACGGATATACGATCATTCTATCGATAAAGCTATGCAAAACAAGACCACAAAGACTTAATCCTGCAATTCCTAGAGAACAGGTAAAGAGGAGAAATCAAAAGTATTTCTTTTGTTTGTTTGTATGTCATATTTGGCTTTTTTTGAACGCAACAATTCCAATTCGATGTAATCGGAGAAAGAGAGAGAACCAACCAAGGAATCCAAAAATTCCATATTCAATCCAGATTTGAAGGAATTGATTTTCAGGATTATATTCTTTACCAGGTCCGAGGTGATGAGAAGCAGGACCTGCACTTGCAGCTCACTGTCCAAACCAAGGTTTTTCAGCAATTTTACCAAGAGCAATTTCAACCATATCCAAGTGTCCAGTATTTGAAAATTGTCTATTGATAATTTGATCTCTTCATAGATAGGTTACTGTTCCAAAAACGAGGAGAAGAGGTAATGCTCAGTACAACAGTATTTTCTTAAGATTTTGCCTATATTCGACGAGTATCAGGATTGCAGTTTGCAGAAATCGGGCAACCCAAGCGGCTCTAGAAAACGTAGAAAGCACAGCTAGTGCATACAAACTTCCCCAAACGACAATAGTTCAAGCTTTTCTTTTCTTTAGAGCAAGAGCAAAAAACAAAGGCCACAGAGCAACCAAAAAGAATCCTCGACTAATTGGTCTTTCAAAGAGGAATTGATTACGAACATATCATTCACTTAATTGAGAATAGTAGACTGCTGGAGGTGCAATTCCAATATTTCCTTCATAATTTGATTTATTATATCCAGCGAATTCTAAGAGTCTTGGTACAAAGTAGATAATTAACCACCAAATAATACTTCCAACAAGAAGATATTTAATAACCTTAGTATATCGCATTTCAATATGACTATCTTCAAGTGTTGCTTTTGGAAAGCGCTTGAAACTAATAAGAGCAAACGCTACAAAAACAACAAATCCTGTGATACTATATCTGAGTGAAATAATAGTTGTTCCTACACCAACTTTGGTGATAAATAGGCTTACAAGAAAAACAAATACCGTCAATGCAATAGTTCCAATCGCGAACCAAGTAATCCCCAAACGATCACAAACAGATTTTAATGATTTTGTTTTGATAAGTCGGTAACTTGCATATCCAATAAGTCCTACAACGATAATTTCCTTTCGCATCCAAACAAGAGACCAAAATGTTCAATCTCGACCTAGACTAAATGTCACAAATGTTTGTAAGAAAAACTGAAGCAAAAGTCCAAGAAGGAAGATTTTACTGATAAGAATAAGTATATCTTTAGCTTTAAATTTAGACATCCAGAAACACAACAAATAATAAAGAATTATGCAATTTGATAGAAGAGAGCGATGATAGTAATAGCAGCCAAAAACGCTTGTAAGAGCCATGCTTTCATGACAATAGTTGACTCATGAGTTCCTTGATATTCAAAAAGATGATGTAATGGAGATGTTGCAAATATTTTCTTTTTGAGATATTTCTTAGAGAGAATCTGTACGAAACTAGATGCAGTGTCTATAATAAACAAGAGAAACATAAAGATAAACGGCACCAAGATTCACATTCTCATATTTAGTGTATAGAGGAGTGATGCTAAGAATCAACCAATTGCCAATGCTCAACTATCTCCCATAAAAATCTTAGCTGGATAGATATTGTAAAACATAAATGCCAAAAGACAGGCTATCATAATAGCAACAAGTGTAGTTGCTAGATATGTTTGATTAAAAAACGTTACTACTCCCAAGACAAAGAAGATAATACTTACTAATCCACCAGCCAATCCATCAAGTCCATCGGTGATATTGATAGCATTTACGATGCTGATAGTAAATATAAATGTGATAATCGGAGCTATTATTCCAAGATGAATTTTACCAGCTATAGGCCAGAAATTAATGTAATCGACCCCTAATTTCCAATAGAACCATCGACTGATAAACCCAGCAAACAAGAACATTCAGATTAATTTTGCTTTTGCACTTAATCATTTGATTTTACCCACACCTTTGATGTTTAACCAATCATCGATAAGTCAGATAAGTCCCATACTAAAGAGTCCAAAGACAAGGATATATGTTTCAGATCTTTCAAACAGTGAATATTTGATAACTCCATAATGTTGTAAGGCTACAGATCAAATAACCATGATGGCTACAATAACTAGAATCAAACCTCCTCACATTGTGGGAGTTCCGCTTTTGTGTTTGTGCATTTGAGTAAATATAGGTGATTTTTCCCCAGTCACCGCTGCTTCACGAATTTGTTGTCCAGCTTTATGAGCTTTGAGGAAGCGAATGTACAAAGGATAGAGAACCAACGCCAAAAACAAGGCAGTAAGGGCAAATATTATGATATTATTCAGTTTTAAAAGCATCATAAATTGACGAAAAGTAAACATAGCAAACATACAGAAAACCTGTCCGGTTGCAAGGAAATTGTCTTGTTTTTATAGGAGATATTATTATCGTCTGATTGTTTATTTTTTCAGATAAGTAATGGATATTAACGCGTTTAAAGCTATTTTTGATCCTAGACTCAACATCTATATTCAACAAAAAATGAATCAGGCTAAACAACTGTTGGACAATACGGAAATCAATGCATATATTGATTATCTTGAAACCTTTGTATTTTCTGGAGGTAAAAGAATTAGACCATATTGTTTATGGCTTATGTATAAATGATTTGACGGACAACAAGACGAAGATATTTTACAATTTGCCATTGTATTTGAGTTGCTTCACACTATGGCATTAATTCATGATGATATTATAGATCAGTCACAAAAGAGACACAATGTATCTACAATGCACGCTTATATCTGAGAACAACTAGGAGAAAACCACAATATCCAGGTATCTGAGGGACAAGCTATTTTGATCGGGGATTTGCTTTTATCTCGAGTCTATGAACTTGGAAACAAACACTATCGCTTTAGCGAGCAAGTGCTCGAAGATGCCAGAATCAATCTTCACACAATGATCGAAGAAGTAATTCTTGGGCAAATGATAGATGTTCAGATGATGACTGGTAAAAATACAACTAAGGAAATGATTGAAAAGAAAAATATGTTCAAAACAGCTTCTTATACGTTTACTAGACCGCTCCTTACAGGCGCAATCTTGGCTTGAGCAGATCAAACACAAAAGAATCTCGTTATAGAATTAGGAAATGCACTATGAGTTGCCTTCCAAATGAAAGATGATTTGATGGATATTACTCTTGGAGACAAGACGAAGTCGTTATTTTCAGATATTCAAGAAGGACAACAGACATACTTCACTCAGTATATCAAAGAAAACTGATCACAATCTGACAATGATTTACTTTCATCTTGCATGGGACAAAGCTTAGATAATAATCAAATAACATCTCTTCAAACAATGTTTAAAGAAAGTGGTGCAATAGAAGCAGGTATCGCTCGTATGCTTGAATATACAAAAAAAGCCAAAGAAATTCTCAACGCAATTACGTTTCAAAACACCTTGGCTTATGATGGAATTATAGGTCTCATTTCGAAGATAGAGCATCTTTAGCAATCTTCTTGTGTTTGTGACTTGACGCTATATAGTGTAATTTTAGAAAGAAAGAAAGAACAAATAGAATCCAACCAGTCAAAGCAAAGACAGAAATAAATGTAGGTTCTGTATGTTTTTTCTGTATATTGTCTTGTATTGTTTGTGCTACTGCTTTCTGATCAAAGGCACATCACATTTTTTGAGCCAAAGATGACATTGCTCATAATTGGGATAGATCTTTGCTAGTTATAAATGATGCTATCATGCCAGAACACTCTTCAGGAGAGGCTAGAACAGTAGATATTTTATCAAGGGCAGCTCTCAGCATCGCCGGAGTTAGATTTTGATCGAAGAGTACTCATGTCGCAGTTTTGAAATTGAATATTTTCTTAGTTTCATTTGCTCAACCATACACTTGCTTGTCAGCAATACGGATAGACAAATCCAATCCCGTATTTAATGGTAGCCATGTACTTGGATAAAATGTCAGATTATCGTTGTTCCAAACTAATGCACTATCAGATCAGCTGTATGTTTTACCAGCAAAATGGACACGAAGTGTATTTTTGTCTACTCATTTACCAGTATCTTTGATGGAAAAAACGAAGTAATTATCTATAGCTAAAAATCCAGATTCGCTAAGAGGTTTTACCAAAGTAATAGTAGGTGGTAAGCTATCTGGTTCACATTCAGTTACTTTACTAAATGAGACATTTTGCTCCACAAATATTTGTGTTTTCTCTGCAGACTTGCTCATTACATAGGAAGGTTTGCGGATAGCAAAGAGCGTTCCTGTTGCATTTTCATTGCTTTTGAATGCTATAGTAAATAGTTTAGTTGTGTTTCCACTAATAGGTGCATCCAAGACAGTTGCTACAATTTTGTCATATTCAATTTGTGTATCCAAGATATTTTTGAATTTATCTGCTGGTTTGATATTAAGTATTTGAATAGCGGTAGGGTCATAGTTTATCAGCAAGCGCAAACTAGAAATATTTTCTTTCGCAGTACTTTTTAAAGATACAGTTATTTCATTTAAACAACCAGCATGAAAACTATCTGATGGTGCAAATCTTGCATCAGCATATTGGGGATCCAAAGATATTTGAGCAGCAAATCCCATTCCACAAAAACCTGCGACAGCAAGTCATAGTGCAAGAAGTTTTTTCGACATTATAAATCATAAGATGTAAATAATAGCATAAGACTATATTTTACGTTCTGTTTTTCAAACCGTTTTAATATTTTTCTTTAGACTATTTACTTTTTTGGGCTTTGGTAATGTTGAGGCACAGAGTTCACAGAGATTAGAACAGAGTTCAGCAAGCATATAGAGCTGATGTAAAGAGACAATATCAAACAATGATTGTCATTCTTGAAACTTAGTGAAATTAAGCTCTAAATGAATTCCATAGTCTTTGCTTCCCGTTCGTTCTTTCCAATTTTCTGCATAAACGAAATCAAATTTCACCACTGGATCTTTTTCATGAATAAGAAAATCTCTCTGTTTGACAAAATCTTCAATATTTAAGATAATCCCAGATGTCGTCGTATGACTCAATACATTTCTAATCAGTCTAATACTTTGTTCAAACGAAAAATATTGAGATCAAAGTCTTTGTGAGCTATACGCAAAAAATGTAGGATTACTATCTAGCAATTCTCTCATAATTCCAAAGATTCCTCTAAATGCACTGATTTCAATAAGATATCCAAAAATATTTTTCTTGTCAGGATTTTCATGAATCTGATTCATAAGTGATTTGATCATAGGAAGCTTAATCCCAAAAGAAGAATGTTCTCCCGTAGCTATACGTAAATCGGCAACCGTGATTTCATGTTTTTCTGATTTAATATGATGTTCCATATATTTTCCCAACATCAAAAATCTATAGTAACTTTGCATCATTTGAATGTTGTTGCTAAGCGTTTTTGTATCCATGATAAATGAGAAATTCTTAAGCTAAAAGCTAATTTTTATTTACTATAAGAAATTTTAGATCAATTCCTAATCTAAAATCATCTTAGTACTTCTTCGATCTCTTTGAGTGCTGAAATTTGGGTATATCGTCAGTGCTGAGTAATTCATGGTTTGGACCTATTGATATGAATCGGCTCTATCCCAGCAGCAAATGCTCATTTTACATCGGCATGAAAACTATCTCAAATCATTATCGTGTCCTGTGGAGAAATTCCAGACTGCTTTTGCAGTTCTTCAAAAATTTTAGTATCAGGCTTCGCTGTACCTACTTCAAAGGATAATGCTTTGTAATCAAAGGTTCATGCTGGAATCATATGGCCTATTGGATAAGCATAAAGCTTACTCAAATTGGAAACCACAGCAGTTTGATAGCCATTATTTTTGAGAAATTGAATAGTTGATTCAAAATCAGGATATAATTTCAATCCTGATAATTGTACTCAGACATCATCATAAAAACGATGTAATTCTATATCAAAATTAGGCTTGTTTCTTATCTCTTCGGGCAAAATATCCTCAATAGTGTTGGGGCTAGTCATCAAGAGATAAGAGAGTTCAGCAGCTATATTTTTCTCTATTCATAAAACAGAAAAAAGTTTCTTGTATGGGTTTTCAGTTGTTCACTTATCAATCCATGTCTCGTACATATTGAATGCTACCAACTTGGGCTTATTCATTGGAGAGTGTAGGTATAAATGCTATGATTTAATCATCATCTTCATCGTCTGCAGCATCTTCAGCCTTTTGTTTAATCTTCTCAAATCCGAGTTGTCCACAAGCAGATTTTACACTTCTTCCCATAGAATCTCTTACTGTTGTCGTCACACCACCTTTTTCAAGGATACGTTGAAATTCACGAATAGTCGTCATATCACTCTCACCGAGAGCAATTGCAGGATTTGTATTGTAAGGAATCAAATTTACATGAGCAAGTCTTCCACGCAAAAGATTAATCAGCTCTTTAGCTAATTCAGGTTTGTCTGTTTGATCCTTGATCATAATATATTCATAGAAAATTCTATTATTTGTCGCTTTTACATATGCATCTATTACAGACATAAGTTGAGGAAGCGGATATTTTCTTGCGATTGGCATCAATTTTTCGCGAAGGTGTTGGTTCGGTGCGTGAAGTGAAATCGCGAGTTTAACATC
>Ga0302215_10003083_pt1 | contig 11290 bp, 2 predicted proteins | sample II_Fen_N3_1_FD_194580 | JGI IMG/M metagenome (GOLD analysis project Ga0302215, IMG submission 194580) | Peat permafrost microbial communities from Stordalen Mire near Abisko, Sweden - II_Fen_N3_1 | ecosystem: Environmental > Terrestrial > Soil > Wetlands > Permafrost | place: Sweden: Abisko... | reverse complement strand
AGGGCTTTGATGTAATTAACCTCAGTGTTGGTGAACCTGACTTTAATACGCCTGACCACGTTAAAGAAGCTGCCAAGAAAGCTGTGGATAATAACTTTTCGTTTTATTCACCGGTTCCCGGATATCCTGCGTTGCGCAATGCTATTTGTGCTAAGTTGAAAACGGAGAACGGTCTGGAATATAAACCTGAAGAAATTGTATGTTCTAACGGAGCTAAACAATCGGTTTGTAACGTGCTTTTGGCTATCATTGGTAAAGGCGACGAGGTAATTATTCCTGCTCCTTACTGGGTAAGTTATCCTGAAATGGTGAAACTGGCCGATGGTACTACCGTTGAGGTATATGCAGGTATTGAGCAGGATTTTAAAATTACTCCGGCTCAGTTAGAAGCAGCTATCACTCCAAAATCAAAAGCTATTATTCTTTGCTCGCCGTCTAACCCAACTGGAAGCGTGTACAGCAAAGAAGAATTAAAAGGCCTGGCCGATGTGTTGGCTAAGTACCCTAATATCATTATTCTTTCTGACGAAATTTACGAACATATCAACTACCTTGGCAAACACGAAAGTATTGCTCAGTTCGATAACGTTCGCGACCGTGTTGTTATTATCAATGGAGTATCTAAAGGTTATGCCATGACCGGCTGGCGTTTGGGCTGGATTGCAGCTCCAAAATGGATTGCTTCGGCTTGTAACACCCTTCAGGGTCAATATACTTCAGGTCCATGTTCTATCACTCAAAAAGCGGCTGAAGCAGCTTATACCGGCGATCAGAGCTGTGTGAAAACTATGCGTGTTGCTTTTGAGCGTCGCAAAAATCTGGTTGTATCGTTAGCGCGCGAAATTCCGGGCTTAGTTACCAACGATCCTCAGGGTGCTTTCTATATTTTTCCTGATTGTAGCTCATTCTTCGGTAAATCGTACAACGGACGTGTGATTACAAAATCGGGCGATTTGGCTATGTATTTGTTGGAAGAAGGCCATGTGGCTTGTGTAGGTGGCGACGCATTTGGCGCTCCTAACTGTATTCGTATGTCGTATGCTACTTCCGACGAAAATCTGGTAAAAGCATTTGGCTGGATCAAAGAAGCGTTGGCTAAATTGGTATAATATCCTTTCCACTATATATAAATTATCAGGGCGTTACCGGTTTCGGTTAGCGCCCTGATTTGTTTTGGAAGATGAACCTGCTTTATTTAATAGGCAAATCAAATCGTGTAAATTTTTTACAACGAATCGTGTAAATTTCACAGTTTGTACGATTTTTTATTTTTGTACGACTAAGTTACTTTTATTTTGTAAATTGGGAGTATAATAGGTTTTTTAGAACGCATGCGGGTAAGTGGTGCATCTTTTTGCTGCGGAGCTGGTTAATTCTCGCCTAACATAACACTAGAAATACTGATTTAATAAATTAAGAAGGCTGAGTAATGTTCTTTATTGTCTGGGCGAAGTTCGATACAATCATTAGTTTTTACCTCCAGACAATACTTTTATCATATAAAACTGTAACCTTTTTTGTAACCTTTATTGTAACCTTTGGTATACTTTCATTTATTAATACAACAAAAGAGTGGTAGTATATTTAATTATGCCCCTCTTATTCTATAAACCTATCATCTATTAAACCAAAACTTTAGCTTGGTATATAGTTCATTTAAATACTACTGTAATAAATTCAATCTGAATTAAGTGTGAATCACGATTTGAAATCGTTTTGACCTACTTGTTGTTTGTTTAAGTGATTGTAAACGTGTAGATTATGATGCTTTTCGTGCATGTGTTATTACACGGTTCGTTATGCCCCTTTCATGTTTGAACAAGAGGATGTTTTTGTAGAAATAGTTTAATATAAGATTTCTGCTTGCTTTTATCTAAGATGCTGTGAAATGCTGAAATAAGATTTTTTGTGTATAAACTGATTTTCGACTAAGGGATTAGAGTATTTGGAAAGCTCGGCTTTGTTATTGAAAACCCTTAATAGTAATCGTTATAACTACCAACTCTTACCCTTATTTCAATTTAAATTGATTTATAATAATGAGTTCTGATATTCCCTTATAACAAGCTCACGTTAATACAAGTAATTTGCTAAAGTTCTCTTTTAAAATCCTTCGGACTTTTAAAAATAGACTTCTCTTTAATTTTTATAATCAGCACAAAAATATCTCCTCCTAATCCATTTCAAAATCCATCGGAAACCGTTTTAAAATCCGTTTCTTATTGTTTTAAAAATTGTAGGAGAGCAGTTGCTCAACTCATCGGGGAGTAGTTTGTAAAGTCATCGGGGAGTGTTTTAAAAATGGTCGATTATCGTTTTCAAAACCTTTTTGGAGCAATTTTTTTTAAAGAAAACCGGAAGCAATATGCGACCTGTTGCGTTTGCGCATATTACCTCCGGCATCGGGTTGTCTATGTTTACCAAGTCATAGTTTCTCGAATTTCAGATTGTTTATCATTTCACGAACATCGATGCCCGGACGATAAGTAACCTTCACATCTGTAATCATTGCCTGATTAAATTTAGCTTCGTTTTCAGCTCCTTCACTTTTAATGTTGATTTGGAATGTACCAAAATCGCCAAATCGCACAATTTCTCCGCTTTTCAAGTGTCGGTTCAGAATTTTTGTTAGATCGTTCAGTACTGCCAAAACATCACTGTCGCTCACTGTAGTAGAATTTTCAGCAATTTCGCGGCTAATTTGTTTCAACGTAATGTCACCTGTACTTTTAGTTTGAGCATAAAACTTTTTAGGTGCGTTTAAGTCACCCGGATTCCCCTTTGGGGTTAATACATATTTTACAGCCATAATAAATTTTTTTTAGTAGTTATATTTATTTCCCCGACAATAAAGGAAGTCTGACTTCGGATGTCGAGTGCAGCAGGTCTATCCAATGATTTAGTTTTATAAATAGTTATAATTAACTAAATATCGCGACAAATATAGGATGTTAATTTCAAATATGCAATATTATTGATCTTATTTTTTAATGTTTTACAACATGTTTTTTTAAGTGAATGTCTGAGTTCACCTGCTTGACTGTGTGCGGATTAAAAAAAATGGAGCGTCAATTCTTCTTTGAAGCTTCGTTGACTATTGGTTTTGTAGATTAAAACTTATCTTTGCATTATAAATAACAAAAAGTATTTTATGAAAGCATACTATTTTCAGAACGGGGATGTACTTCCTGCTTTTGGATTGGGCACCTGGTTGTCGAAAAAAGATGAAGTGTACAATGCCGTTCTTGAAGCTATTCGGATAGGGTACAGGCATATTGATTGCGCTTATATTTATGGAAATGAAAAGGAGATTGGCCGGGCGCTGCGGTTTGCTTTTGAATCGGGAATGGTAACGCGTGAAGAACTGTTTATTACCTCCAAGCTCTGGAACAGTTATCATAAGCCCAATGAGGTGGAAATTGCTATTCGTACATCGCTTATTGATTTGCAATTGGAGTATCTTGATTTGTATTTAATGCATTGGCCCATTGCTTTTAAAACCGGACGCGATCAGGCAAGAGACGCTTCCGATTTACTGTCGTTGGAAGAAATGCCGGTAGAAGTAACCTGGCATGCTATGGAAAGGACTCAACAGATGGGACTTACAAAGCATTTAGGTGTTTCAAACTTTAATATACCCAAGTTGCAGAGGTTGATGCAGCATGCTAACATTCAGCCGGAAGTGAATCAGATAGAGCTGCATCCTTACTTTCAACAGCCCGAATTGGTTCAGTTTTGTCAGGCCAATTGGATGATAGTGACTGCTTATTCGCCACTTGGTAGCCGGCATTTGATTAATGGCGAAGATAGCATTACCAACAATGGAACGGTGTTGAAAATAGCTGAAAAACATGTCTGTTTACCTACTCAGGTGTTACTGGCGTGGGGCATGATGCGTGGCACTGCTGTGATTCCGAAATCGGTTAACCCGGCACGAATTGCTGAGAACTTTGAATCGACGAGCGTAGTGCTGGACGAATTAGATATGGAGGCGCTTGCTAAAATTGATAGAAATAGCCGGTTGGCTAAGGGCTTGTACAGTGTTTTTCCGGGAGGGTGTTACAGCCTGGAAAGTATCTGGAATGAATAATGTCGTGTTACGCAGTGGTCTAATAGGAAGAGCGTGATTCGCTGGTCGGATAATTTGAAAAATACTCCTTTTGGTCTTTTCTTTCATCATTGCCTATGGATGAAATAAATAATGCAAGGATTATTATTGCTGCAATAAAAATTATGACTAGTATTTTCTTGTCGTCTTTATTCATTGTGATGTACTACAAGGGTTAACTGTTCATTGAATGTTTTAGAAATCGAGTTCAAATATAAATAAATAATACCAAAACTTTGATATAGTGGTGTTTGTGGTGTTTTGTATTGGTGTTGTAGCAAATAATTTAATAAAGAACACTGTGTAAAATAGCGCTGATAACAAGATTTCGCTAGGGTGACGGATCATAGCTGTCAAGCTAAAAATCTAAATGTTTGTCCGAGTGGCTTTAGACTTTTTGACATTCATGGCTTGATGGCTATGGCGTTGGTATCTACTCCGTTTTACTGTACAATTGTTTGCTACAAGCCGGAAGAATTATTTTTACCTAATAACTATATTACATGTGTTTATGTTCATTTGGAGAGATAATTGAGAATCGTAGTTTTGCATATTATAACATATATGAGCCTGAAATTAGCATAATGTAACAATTTGAGATGGGTTGTTATTCAACAAAAATTCAAAAGAAACCCCTGTAAAGTTCAACTTTACAGGGGTTTCTTTTGAATGGTAGGTACTCTTAATCCTATTGGATAATTATCCGTTTAGATATAGTCTCGTTTGAAGTAGATACTTTTACCACATACGCACCGGTAATGAGGCTTGTAGGAATTACCGTTAAGCTGTTTGCATTTACCATACAGGTTTGAATACATCTGCCGGCTATATTATAAACACTTAGTTCGCCTGAAAGATTGCCCGGATTGTTGACATAAATTGTTTCCTGCGAGTTATAGATTCTTAGCGTACCGATAGTGACTTTCGGATTGTCGGTTGTGGTATTGCTGCTGGTGATAATCCTGAAACGATTAACCTGCGCACCCGACAACGCCTTAAATGTATAGCTGGAACCACTCTGAGTTATATCCGTAGTTGTGTTCGTTGCCATATCAAGTAGCGAAACAGTTACATACTTCGTTGAGATATTACTGTGTGTGAAGGTTATTGTGTAAGTTGAATCTTCACCCTTAATAAACCCAAGTTCGGTATTGTTCATGTCGTCAACCGCATTTACCTGATAGTCTCCGTTTTGTTCCATAGCCCAAAGCTGCGGTGCCACCGATGCGCCCAAGAATTTAGATCCATCGTAACCGTTGTCAAAGCCGTGAGAGCAATTTGCATCGGTAAAAATCCACATCTTGTCCGTATACCGGTGTCCCTTAATATCAATGCGGGTATAGATAGTTCCGGTTGCATTCTGGGTAGCGCGTACTCTTTGCACATCTTTATTCCTTGTTGCCACAGCGCTGTACGGAATGCCAAATGTAGTGGCAGTTGGCGTAGTAGTGTTGGCCATAATCAAAAATCCTTGCATTGATGGGATTTGATGTGGAATAATATCGGTTCCGGCATACGCTTGCGGTGCTGCAACATATTGTCCCGGATTATTGCCGGTAGATGTTTGAGCAGTCCAGTCGGCCAGACTTCCGGTATTGTATATGTAAACGGTTTTGTCCAAATCGTTGCCAAAGGTCAATTGGTCAATATTAATAGCAGCCGTGTACGGATTACTAATAATGTGCTGTCCCGGATAATCAGAAGTTGCGGTATACGACAGTGCCTGTGAGAAATTGCTGTTGACTAATTGTCCCTGGAACGAATATGTTCCGGCAGCTGGCTGTGTGATTTCATAACCGGTAAATGGCGATAAGGATGAATAAGTTCCCAATTGTATCCAACGTTTGGTATCACCATAGCCGCTTCCATTGCCCGCTTCGTTGTGTTGACGTACAAAATCACCATCAAAAGTAGGACTGGTAGCTATATAGCTCACCGGAATACCAAAGTATTGCCATTTGTATTTGCCACCCGGAGTTTGATTGGTTAAGTCCCATGAAGCTTTACTGTACATTTGTACGGTTGCCAATACGGGTGATCCGGATCCATTGCTGTAAATTAAACTACCGTTTGCAGCCGATGGGCTCGATAAGATACTGATGCCTGAAACGCCTGCATTGTTGCTAACCAACGTCGCAGTTACTCTTGAATTGGCATTTATAATCAGTTTTTTAGTGCTGTTTATCAGCAATGTTCCATTTACATCTACGCTGTCAACCACATTCACACCGGTGGCATTGTCAATGGCCAGGTTATTGAACGTACCGGCAGCAGCCGTTTGACTGTCTGAACCATTGTAAGCAACTACACCTCCCCATGTAAATCCTCCCGGAATTGGGTTGGACGAAGTGTTCTGCGTTCTGAGTGTACCTGAAGAACTGATAGAACTGGCACCGGTCAAGGTATACGTGCTCATGTTGAGAATGCTTCCATTATCAATGATAAGAGCAGTACAATTTAATGTTCCGGCGGCTACAACCGATGCAGGATTACTTACCTGTAATGTTGCGTATGTACCAGCTGGTACCGTTTGCGCTGTGGAAGCATTATTATATACCACATCAAATGTCCATGTTTTATCGGCTGGTAACGATGCGCCGGATGTGTTTTGAGTTTTTAATGTTCCTGTTCCACTAGTCGTTGCAAAGCTTCCGCCAAGAGCATAGTTTGTCATATCCATGGTTGTTCCGGCGTTAACTGCAAATGTATTACTAACATTGAAGTTTGTGCTGGCAGTTACCACTTGATCGGTGTTGTCAATTGTCAGATTATAGAATGTTGTAGCAGTGCTTCCACCTATGTTCTGAGTATGTCCCTGATCTTTTATAATGACAGTTCCGGTACCCACGGCAACAGTTCCATTGTTTGTAAAGTCACCGGCAATATTCAGTGTGGCCGGAAGTGTTTTGGTTCCGCTTCCGCTTATAACTAAGTCGTGATAACCATTGATTGACGATGGGTTTGGCAGATTAGTCAGTGTCTGGTCGGTTCCATTGAATTCCACTGTGTTCTGATTTGCATTGAAGTCAAGAACACTGGTTCCATCATAGCTTATTGCCCCAGCTATCTTGATATAACTACTTGATGTAGGCTGCAGATAGGTATTGGCACTTACCTGAAGGTTATAGAAGTTGTTATTTGCTCCTTCCAGCGAGACGATATGGGTTAAATTACCATTGCTAAAGATAACCGAACCGGTTGTAGACGTAAATGTTCCATTGTTCATCCAAGCCCCGGTGTAACCGCTTATGGTGACATTGTATGAATTGGCTGTTACTGTGGTGCCCGATTCCAATTCCAGTGTTGACATTTCAGGCGATAATGTTAATATTGGATAATAAGTCAGACCTGCAGGTATTAAAACAGAATCGGTGAGATAACCGGTGTCGCCTGGATAATGTCCGGCCGACCAGTTTGCAGCAACATCCCATTTAGTAGGGTTTATTTCATCGGCACCAAGCCATGTATTTTTAGTCTTGCCCGAAGTAAATAAGCCCCATTGTTTGGTTGCTGTAGGTGCAAGGTAGCTAATAGCTAGTCCTGAAAGACCAACCCAGTTATTGGTAGCGTTATTATTTGATTTTCCATGTTCATGTACCGATCCGGCAAGATGATAATCCCATAGAACGATTTTTGACTCATCGTTTGAATTTAATTCACTGTCCAGGTAGTGAAGATTGGTAACCACTTTGTCTGTACCGCTTCCATCTTGGGTAAAGTTGTACGTTCTCAATACGCCACCTGTTTTCCAGCTTGGTTCAGTACCAATACTAATCTGACAGTTTATCCAGTTTGGTTTAACGAGTCCGGATATACCCAAGAAAGTAATATTGGTATACTGATTTCCAAAACTATAACTTTGACCGGTAGTGAAGAAATGTGTACGTTTTACGTTACCTGTAACATCTCCAACTCCTGTGGTGATGGAGGCAAGACCCATATTGAGGGTGTTAGCTCCGGTTTCAAGGGTTCCTTGTGTACTGGTTGGATTGCTGCTTAGTAAGTTCAATGTTCCGTTTACGGTCAAATTTCCACCGGCTGTAGCTCCTTCAGAGTTATTAATGGTTAGATTCGTATACGTTCCTGCTGCAACAGTTTGTGCTGTAGTTCCATTGTAAATAACATTGAAAGTCCATGTTTTTCCTGCAGATAATGGAGCAATGTCCACATTTTGAGTATACAGTGTTCCTGTTCCTGTTGTGGTTGAAATAGTTCCTCCTAAGGCACTTGTTCCCATATCTAATACAGAACCGGTGGTAATATTCAATGTCCCGTTTACAGCAATAGATGCAGTAGCGCTGACTATGTCTGCTGTATTATTAATGGTTAAATTATTGAATGTTGTAATAGTTGAGCCACTTATTGTTTGTCCATAGGTTGAGTTTCCATCCAGTGATACGGTTCCTGAACCAGCAACAACAGTAGAAGCATCAGCAGTATTGTTAGTGAATTCGTCCACAATATTCAAGGTAGCCGGAAGATTTTTGGTTCCTGAACCACTTAAAATTAAGTTGTGGTAACCTGGTGAACTTCCATTGGCATTCGGGATATTCTGGGTGCTGCTACCATTGAATTCAATGGTGTTTTCAGTGGTTGCTGCAGTCAATGTTCCATTGTTGGTCAATGTTCCGGCAATTCCAAAATAGCTGTTTGAAGCTGGACTCAATAAGGTTCCGGTAGCAAGGGTTAGGTTGTAGAAATTAGTACTACCAACTATTGAAACATCGCCAACGCTTGTTGCATTTGCAGTTAGAATCACCTCGCTTGTATTGGCATTAAATACTCCACCAGCTTCCACACTCCAGGCTGCGTTTGCACCTGTAATGGTGAGTGTACCACCGGTTGCTGCAGCGTTCAATACACCAGCAGCATTTATTTGCATTAATAAACTAGTAGCGCTTGCTGGCAAAGTTGGTGCATAAGTGGTGGTATAAGTACTTGGAATAATGGCTCCGTGAGTTGCATCCGGAACGCCATTAGGTGTCCAGTTTGACGGATCAGTCCAATCGGTGCTTACAGTCCCTATCCATGTGTAATTTGTTGTGGATGAAGGAGCAAGCGTTGCTTTGAATTGTCCCCATGTTGTAGGTAATAAAGCCACATCTACATCTTGTATACTGACAAAGTTAGAATTAACATCGTAGTTAGATCTACCAGATTCTTTGTTATAGAAAGTGCCAGCTACATTTTTAGAGGTCCATATCGTAAGTTGATTTTCGTTAACTCCTACCGGTACTTCATTGTCTTTATAATGTACCCGCATCAATGCTCGTGTTCCACTACCGCCGGTTTGAATCAGCTCCCAATGACGTTTTATTGGATTTGATAAAGTCGGACCGGAATAAGCAGACCAATCGGGTGCTGTACCAATGGCCACTTTCAAGCTTAAAGAAGACGGAAGCGTTTGACCAAGATACCCTGTTACTGCGGCGAAAATAATGCCGTTATTTACATTTCCGAAGCTATAGAAAGTGCTGGTGGTGAAAGTATGGCTTCGGGTAATGATTCCCGATACATCACCAGTACCCGTTGTAGTGGCACTCGCGCCCATGGTCAAAACCTTATCGGTAGCCATATCCAATGTTCCCTTGTCGTTCGTTGCCGGATTGTCTGACGTTAAACTCAAAACACCATTCACGTTCATATCTGTTGAACCGGTAACACCTGCCACATTATTAATGGTTAGGTTTTTAAACACAGGGGCTGTTGTTCCAGCTATGTTTTGAGCTGTTGTACCATTGAAAATTACGGTTGAGCTATTTGTAGTTGTGTTTATAGCTGAATTTGTTGTCAAATTTCCCAGAATGTTTAAGGTTGAAGGCAAAGTCGCGGTTCCGGAATTGCTCAAAATAAGGTTGTAATAACCAAGATTAGACGAAGAACCGATGGGATTACTAATCGACTGGTTAGTGCCATTATATTCAATAGTATTTGTGGTTGTTGAGAATTCCAGAACGGAAGTTACATCTGTGCTTAAACTTCCTGCAATGCCAACATAGCTTCCATTGTTTAAACGGAAGAATGTATTAGCGCCAATTTGTAGGTTGTTGAAACTGGTTGAGCCTCCTAAAGTCACATACTCCGATAAATTGTTGTGATTGAAAGTCACTTTTCCTGTGCCAGGAGTAAAGCTGCCATTGTTTATCCATGCTCCTGTTGAACCTGAAACAGTAATATCATAACTATCAACAGTGATGGAAGCACCAGTTTCAATTTCAATCGTATTTGCAACGGCCGGAATAGTTGTTGGGTTTAAGTTCCTTGTAGGATAACCATGAGTGTCACTTGGTAGCGTTGCCGGAATTAATACGTCATCACTTGCTGTTGGTACTCCTCCATCCCAGTTCCCTGGTAAACTCCAGTCACCGGCATAGGTTGGTGAACCATTACCAGTCCATGTAATTTTAGCTACATTAGTATATCCTAATCCCCATTGTTTGTAATCGAGCGTACTGCTTGGGGCTATGAAATTAATTGCCATACCAGCTAATCCAATCCAATTATTAGTGGCGTCATTATTTGACTTGCCCCGTGGGAAAGTGCTGGGATAAGTAGGTCCGGCATAAGCATCCCAAAAAACTAATTTTGTTTCATTTGTTTCGGTTCCATGTAATTCTGAATCTAAATAGTGTAAACGTGCAATTGTTCTGTCGGTTCCCGTTCCATCCTGAGCAAAGCTATAGGTTCTGTTTATTGCTACGCCTCTCCAGCTTGGCGCGGTGCCAATCGTAATTTTACAACTTAACCAAGCCGGTTTAACTGCGCCTGATGTATTTGTGAAAGTTATTGTTGTAAATTGATGTCCGAAAGTGTACGCTGTATTTCCGGTAAAAGTGTGTTGCCTTTTTACAATTCCGGTTACATCTCCGGTTCCGGTAGTTGTTGCACTTACTCCCATATTCAGGGTGTTACTTCCCATGTCCAGAGCACCTAATGTGCTGGATGCATTTGCACTTTGAAGGTTCAAAATGGCATTTACAGTTAAGTCGTTGTAAGCTATTACCCCACCGGTATTGTTGATAGTCAGATTATTGAAAGTAGTTGGTCCGGTAATAGTTTGTGCTGAGCTTCCGGTAAACGAAACGGTACTTGTATTCGTAGTAAATGTACCACTATTGAATAAGATTCCTGTAATATTGAGCGAGTTTGAACCGGTAATAGTAAGGCTTGCTCCACTTAAAA
>Ga0302215_10003082_pt1 | contig 11292 bp, 6 predicted proteins | sample II_Fen_N3_1_FD_194580 | JGI IMG/M metagenome (GOLD analysis project Ga0302215, IMG submission 194580) | Peat permafrost microbial communities from Stordalen Mire near Abisko, Sweden - II_Fen_N3_1 | ecosystem: Environmental > Terrestrial > Soil > Wetlands > Permafrost | place: Sweden: Abisko... | reverse complement strand
CCTCTTTTAGAAATTCAACAGGAGCTAAGCCGGTCAGACTTTTAAGTTTTTTGAAAAATGCGGAACGGCTGAATCCAATATGTAAAGCAATGTCTTCGATAGTCATTTCAGAGTTTTCGATATTCTCTTCAATATATGACATGACCCGTTGAATGAAAATATCGTCCTGTGAAACTACATTCGGCTTCGAAGGCGAAATAACTCCGCTGGTAAGCGAAGAACGATACAGCTCCTGCAATTGACGCCTTAATTTCAACAGATTTTCAATTCTTGCTTCCAGATATGCAGAGCTGAATGGTTTGGTAATATAGTCGTCTACACCATACTGCAGGGCTTCTAGTTTATTTTCCATATCCGTTTTGGCAGTGAGCAATACCAGCGGAATATGACTGATATTGATGTCTTCCTTAATAGCTTTAGCCAGTTCAAGACCGCTCATCTCAGGCATCATCACGTCCGTAATAATCAAATCGGGTATGCTATTTTTGGCGATATCCAGTGCCTGCCGACCATTTTCAGCTTCAAGAATATCGTACTTATTACTCAAAACAGTTTTCAGAAATGAGCGCAATTCAATATTGTCTTCAACAATCAAAAGGGTTTGCTTCTCTAAGCTAAAATCATCGTCAACACCAACCTCTTCTTCTGATATAGCTGCATCATCTATTTCTCCACTCAATTCTATCGGGCTATTCCGATCTATTTCAATACTATCCTGTATTACAAATTCTTCTTCCGAAAATTGCTCGTGCCCTTTCAGAAATATCACTTTAAAAGAAGAACCTTTGCCGGGTTCGCTTTCAACGTCAATTCTGGCATGATGCAATTCCACCAACTCCTTTGTCAGTGAGAGACCAATTCCGGTTCCTTCCTGAAAGGACACTTTTGTAGTAGCCAGACTTTCGAAACGGTTAAACAACAGCTTCATCCTGTCTTTACTCATTCCCATGCCTTTATCTCTGATCACAATACTTACAGTTTCTTTGTCGTCAGTTATTATAACTTCGATCGGATTTCCCGGTAATGTAAACTTGAAGGCATTGGAAAGCAGATTGTAGAATATTTTTTCGAACTTATCTTTATCTACCCAAATTGCAGCATCGTTACTTTCGTCACGTACTTCAAATTTAATTTTCCGATCTTCTGCCAGTTTGCTAAAACTTCTGCAAATTTCTTTCACAAAACTACCCGGTTGAATCACTTCAATCAGCATTTTCATTTTCTTGTTTTGTATTTTTCGAAAATCAAGAATCTGATTTATCAATCGCAACATACGGTCAGTATTCAGTTTCACCATTGTCAATTGTTCTTTTACCGTTTCCGAAAGCGATTCATTTCGCAATATATTTTCCACCGGCGAAGCAATAAGGGTGAGTGGAGTCCGCAATTCGTGCGAGATATCTGTAAAAAACCGGAGTTTTAAGTTGGTAACACGGTGTTCTACTTCTACATCGGTTTTAAGTCGATAAATTGTTGAAAGAATATAGGCAGCTAATACTGCAAGACCAATAAACAGAATAACATAAAATAGAATTCCCCAATTCGATTCCCAGAAAGAAGGTTGCTTGATTATAACAATACTCCGTTCATTTTCTACCCATACCCCCTCGGCATTGGTTGATTTTACGCGAAATACATATTCGCCTTTAGGAATGTTGGTATATGTGGCAATGCGTTGATCGTGCACATAGTTCCATTCTTTCTCAAATCCATCCAGAATATAGGCGTATTGGATACTTTGAGGATCGGTATAGTCCAAAGCGGCAAACCCGATAGAAAAAATGTTTTGTTCGTGTTTGAGATTCAATTCTTTGGTTTCTTCAATAACGCTTGTCAGTGGTGATCCAGCAACACCAACTTCCATTGTTTTATTAAATAGTTGAAGATTCGTAAGCACAATACGAGGAATAAAATTACTTTTAATGGCTTTCAAAGGGTCAAAAACCACGAACCCTTCCGTTGTTCCATAAGCCAGCTCACCCTGATACGTCTGACAAGCTGATGCTTCAATAAAGCTGTAAGCTGTAACGTTTAATGGCGAATAAGTATCAAATCGTTCTTCTTTAGTCAAAAACTTGCCAATTTCGGTTTGGGTAGTGAACCAAATATCATGTTTTGAATCTTCTTTAAGCGTAAAAATCACATTTGATGGCGACCCGTTATTAACCATAAACGATTTGAATTCAGGGTTTTTCTTAAAGTCGAATTCTTGATTCAGCACATCGAGTCCACCCCCAAAAATAGCTAAATAGAGTTTTCCATTTTTGGCAGGTAAAACAGAATGAACATCATTGCCGGATATTGTTTGCGGATTCAATGGATCATGGGAATACTGGGAAAATGTGATGCCTTCAGGTCTTTTATTTTCATTTTGAAACGCCACTAAACCACCTGTAGTACCTATAAATACTCGCCCTTTGGAGTCTTCGGTAATAAATCTAGCCTTAGAACACTGGCTGATAGGATAGTTTTTTAATTTATTGCGGAAGCTAATAAATCGAGTCTGTCCATTCTGATTTTCAATTAGGTCTATGCCTCCCCCATAAGTTGCAATCCAAATTCGTTTCAAATGATCTTCGAATACCGAGTAAACATTATTGGAACTTATGCTGTAAATATCATCCGGATTGTACTGATAATTTGAAATTTGGAAACGTACATTTCTTCCCTCTCTTATTTTCACTAATTTAAATAACCCATCACCCTTTGAGGCTAACCATATCGCCCCACTGTTGTCGCTTGTGATGTTATATATTGATGCTTTTAAAGGTTTGGGACTGTTTATACGACCGTCAATGCCCAGTTGCCCGATTAATTTTCGGTTTACATCAAACAAATTAACGGTTCCGTTTTTTGTTCCAACCCAAATCCAGTTGTTTTTATCCTGATACAACGATCGTACTTCATTGCTGGCCGAAGTAGTTTCATTTGGAGATGTTTTGTAAAAACCAAAAGGCGACTGGCTGAAAACTACCTTCTCAATACCGTGAGAATAAGGACACAACCATAAATTTCCTTGTTGATCGGAATATGCTGAGTGCATCACATTTGAGAATTTTCGGTCAGCCGAATTTGGATCGTTATAAAACGGTTCTAAAGTATTAGATGCTTTATTGTAACGACTAAAACCTCCATTACGGGGGTGTACCCATGTATTTCCAAATTTATCTTCGACAACAAAAAAATTAGGAAGGGTTGCGTAAGGACTGGAATTAACTGCTTGCAGAGTAAAACAGTTTACCTTTCGTTTTGCTGTTTCGAAATATACTACACTAGGTTTATCACTTTCAATCCATATATTATTTGATTTATCTTTATAACATGAAAAGAAGTTATTCGATTTGTTTTTCGAACGATTTTGTCCTGTTGTAAAATCGGTATATAACGGTATAAAGTTTTCCTCTTTATCACTAATATAATTGTTTGATTTATTAAATGCGGAAAACACTTTTTTGTTAATATCGTAAAGATAGAATCCACTTCTGTCACTTAAAATGAATACCTCGTTGGCGTCTACACGCAGTAAATCAATGATATTAGAGGGGCATGGTGTCATTATTCCATCAAAAGTGCCTTTACTGCTATCGTAATAACGTAACTTCCCCCGTTCGCCGCCAAACCAGATATTGTTGCCGCTTTCCATAATGGAAAAGAACGCACCTGCTTCTTTTTCTTTGAAAAGTTGAACTGGTTTCGTGCTGTTTGGTTTAAACTGGTTCAATCCATTCTTAGTCAAAACCCAGGTGTTCTTCTTTTTGTCTAAATAAACATTGATTACATTATTGGATGTAAGAAGATCATTTCCTGTATTATAATGAGCTACTCTTATTTTATCGTCCGAGTCGGAATTCACAACTTTAAAGCAACCATCATCTTCCCCTGCCAACCACACCGAACCATCACTTAGCGTGTAGATTTTATTCAGATTAGTTTTATAGTTTTTGAACTCTTCGATGCACTGGGGAACCGCTAGAAAATTTTCTGTTCTGGGGTCGAATCTGTAAATCCGACCATCGTAAGTTTGTATCCACAAATAGCCATCGTTGTCTTCTCTAATCAAGTCAATACGGTAATTTTCCAGTCCGAATAGCTGACCGGGATTGCTTTTGTAGGTTTTAAACGAGTAGCCATTGAACTTATTCAAGCCATCGAATGTGCCAAACCACATTTGCCCTTTTTTGTCCTGCAACATACAAAGTACATTGATTTCTGACAAACCTTCTTTTACTGAGTAATGTGAAAATTTCGTATACGTTCCCGCAAAAAAAGTGAATGGAATGAGGAGATAAACGATGATAAATATGATTTTTTTCATGAGTCTTTTACATTTAAATAGCGATAATTTCCTATTTTGCCTTATTACAAAGGTATCTATTTTTATATGATTTCGATTTCAGCAACAAATTTATAAATCATTCTGAAAGAAATCATGGTTTGTAAGTTTAATTATCAAAAACTCCTATTATAAAATCAATTTTTCTACTTTCTATATTTAAAAATTTCCCAAATTTGCATTAGTTTCTACGGAACAGAAGAATACTAAAGTAAAATGAATAAATTGAATAAATTATTGAGGAATATGAGTGCTTTAAGAAAAGGTTTTTGTGTGTTGGTTTTAGGTTTTTTGTTTTCAAATGCTCTTTTTTCGGGCACAAATAAATACGGTTATCTTTATCAGAAACTTCCATTTCAAATGAATGAAGTGCCGGAGCCGACTATTCCTGAATTTGAAATTTTGCTAAATAATTATGGTGGAGTAGGCGATGGTGTAACACTTAATACAGATGCATTTAAAAAGGCAATTGAAGCTCTATCAAGCAAAGGTGGAGGAAAGCTTATTGTTCCCGCCGGGGTTTGGTTTACCGGACCGATAGTTCTGAAATCGAACATAAATCTGCATCTGAATAAAGGTGCTGTCATTCTGTTTTCTCCAAATTTTGATTTATATCCCCTTGTTAGCACAATATTTGAGGGACTTGAAACACGCAGATGTCAATCACCTATAAGCGGAATAAATCTGCAAAATGTAGCAATAACAGGCGAAGGTTCTATCAATGGTTCTGGCCAAGCATGGCGACCGTTGAAAAAAGCGAAAGTGATCGATTCCAAATGGAAAGAAGTTGTGAAATCAGGTGGTGTTTTGAAAGATCCCGGCTACTGGTTTCCCTCTGTTGGTTCTCTCAATGGTGATAAAATGAGCGATATGAATGTACCTCGTGGTGAAATGACCGATAGCGTATGGAATGAAGTAAAAGACTTTATGCGTCCGGTTATGATTAGCTTAACCGAGTGCAAAAACGTGAAACTTCAAGGTATTTTATTCGAAAATTCGCCGGGTTGGAATATTCATCCATTGATGTGCGAAAATGTAATTATTGATAATATTTTTGCCCGAAATCCGGCTTATGCTCAAAATGGCGACGGACTGGATATTGAATCATGTAAGAACGTGTTGGTTGTAAATAGCACTTTTGATGTGGGTGACGATGGAATTTGCATTAAATCAGGTAAGGACGAACAAGGTCGCAAACGTGCCAGATCTACCGAAAATGTAATTGTCGACAATTGTAAAGTTTTTCAGGGACACGGAGGATTTGTGGTTGGTAGCGAAATGTCTGGTGGTGTACGGAATGTCTCAGTTTCAAATTGCGAATTTTTGGGAACTGATGTAGGCATTCGCTTTAAAAGTAACCGTGGTAGAGGTGGCGTGGTTGAGAATATCTATATCAATGATATTTATATGCTAGATATTGCAACAGATTCATTCCTATTTGATTTATTCTACGGAGGAAAATCTGCATCCGAATCATTGGAAGATGGATCACAAGCATCTACAGAAGCTGCCACACTTCCTGTTACAGAAGAAACGCCTTGCTTCCGAAATATTTATGTAAAAAACCTCGTATCTCGTAATGCACGCAGAGCGATGTATTTCAACGGATTACCCGAAATGAATATTTCAAATATCAATTTGGAGAATGCTATTATCTCGGCGCAATACGGTGCAGAACTTGTAGAGGCTGACGGTGTTAAATTTACTCATGTCAATATTATTCCAACTCAAGGTGCCGCATACATTTTGAAAAATGTGAAGAATTTTTCAGCTACAGATCTCGAATATCCTTCTCAAATACAGCAACCAGTCATAATTAAAGGTGATAAAACAAAAAACATCTCATTGCCTTTTACTCCAGAAAACAAAAAAATGGTTTTGTTGTCGGAAAGTATAAATTCGAAAGAAATTAAGTTTTTAAAGTAATCCATTGAAAATCTATTTGTAAATTTGTATCGAAATAATATGTATTATTACACAACGATGAAAAAATCAATTCTGACCCTTTCTCTTTTTTTTCTTTGCACAATTTTACTACCAGCTCAGACCATTTCCAAAGTATGGGTGTCCGATTTGGGTAATGGGAGCTACAAAAACCCAGTGCTTTACGCCGATTATTCCGACCCGGATGTATGTCGTGTTGGTAATGATTATTATATGGTTGCATCATCTTTTGCCAACACGCCCGGATTGCCAATTTTGCACTCCAACGATTTGGTAAACTGGACAATCATTAACTATGCCATCCTGCAAATGATACCCGAAGACCGATTTAGTACCATGCAACACGGAAATGGTATTTGGGCTCCAAGTATTCGCTATCATAACAATGAATTTTATATTTATGTAGGTGATCCGGATGCTGGTCTTTACATGACTAAAGCTGCTGACCCTCGCGGCAACTGGTCGCCACTAATCATGGTGAAAGAAGGAAAAGGGCTGATTGATTGCTGTCCGCTTTGGGACGAAGATGGGAAAGCCTACATGGTTCACGGATTCGCCGGAAGCCGTGCCGGAATGAAAAGTGTGATTGGCGTTTTCGAAATATCGGCCGACGGAACAAAAGCTATTGGTCCTGACCGTTTGGTATTTGATGGTCATCCGGTGAATACTACCACTGAAGGTGCTAAATTCTACAAACGCAACGGTTATTATTATATTTTCTGTCCTGCCGGAGGAGTAAAACCAGGTTGGCAACTAGCTATGCGTTCCAAAAATGTATATGGTCCTTACGAAGAAAAACGTGTGTTGGCACAAGGAAAATCGGACATTAACGGACCTCACCAAGGCGCATGGGTGGATACGCCAGACGGCAAACAAGATTGGTTTTTGCATTTTCAGGATTTATATGCCTACGGTCGTGCTGTGTTACTGCAACCAATGAAATGGATAAACGATTGGCCCGTAATGGGAGAAGATAAAGACGGTGACGGGTGTGGTACACCAGTTTCAACCTATAAAAAACCAAATGTTGGTAAAACTTATCCTATTACAACTCCCGCCGAAAGCGATGAATTTGACAGTCAAACACTTGGACTTCAATGGCAATGGCAAGCCAACAGTAATCCGCTGTGGTATTTCCCTGCCGGTGATAAAGGTTACCTTCGACTTTTTGCATGGAACCTTATTGGCGATGCCAAAAACTTGTGGGATGCTCCTAATTTATTGATGCAAAAGTTTCCAGCACCCGATTTTAAGGCTACTACAAAACTTACTTTTAGTACTTACAAAAAAGGAGAACGCGCAGGACTTGTGATTTTTGGACAAGATTATGCCGCTATTACCATCGAAAGTAACAACAAAGGTTTTTTGCTCCATCAGTTGAGCTGTAAAAATGCCCCGAAAGGAACTCATGAAACTGTAAATGATTCGGTTACAATAAGCACAAACACTGTTTATTTCAGTGTTGAAATAAAACAAAGTAAATCGAAAATAAATAACGAAGGAATTCAAGAGCCCAAAGCTACTTGCACTTTCAGTTATAGCTTGGATGGTGAAAAGTTTGTGACCTTTGGTACTCAGTTTATTGCTTACGAAGGCAAATGGATAGGCGCAAAAGTTGGTATTTTCTGTCAACGACCTCAACCTCTAAATGATTCGGGTTATGCCGATTTCGATTGGTTTAGAATTTCGGCACTTAAATAGGCATTTTCTTTGATTCTATTCAAACGACGTAAGAATGGCATAAAACTGACGTAAGTAAACCTGATAATTTGAGCTACTTTTGCAGCAAACTTTTAAATCATGTAAAATGAAAAACAAAGATTTAGCTAAGCGGGTAAAAGAATTGAGATTGCAAAAAGGATATTCGCAGGAAGAATTGGCAGAAAAATCGGGGTTAAGCTTACGAACTGTACAAAGAATAGAATGCGGCGAAACCGTGCCTCGTGAAGATTCTCTCAAAAGATTAGCAAACGTGTTGGACGAAACCACGGACGCTTTTGGTTGGACAATGAAAGAAAACAGAGGTTTGCTAATGATGACCAATTTCTCTGCTTTTAGTTTTATATTGTTTCCATTTTTGGGGATAATACTGCCTCTAATTATTTGGCTCTCCAACAAAAGAGAAATCAAAAATATGGATAAGATAGGAAGAAAAATTCTAAATTTTCAAATTACCTGGCTCTTCATCTTAATGTTCGGTTTTAGTTTTGTTATTTTCCATTTGGCTTCGAATTTCGGAATTGGAAATTTCAATGGTCGATTAATGGGAAATTTATTTAGTAATTTCGAGCTTTTTCTCATTATTATGTATTTCTACAACTTTGCATTTATCATTGTAAATGCCTTTAGAATTGATAAAGAAAAGGAATTAAAATACTTCCCGAGCATACCTTTTTTTAAACTAAAAAAGTAACGATATTAAAAAGAGACGCAAAATTTGCGTCTCTTTTTAATATTTATTCTGTGTATAATAAATCCCGATACTACCCACCAACGGAAAGCAAAAAACAACCGCCAACAGGTAATAGATAGGAATGTGTTCCATACCTATCAACAAACTCTGAATGAGGCCTGAATTGATTCCTAACAATAAAGAAATAGCCATCCCTATCGCCGCAAAAAGCCACACTATCCAACTACGATTGGTCTGTTCGGGTAGTTTTCTAATTACACGCTGAGTAAATCCGTTATCGGGTATTTCTAGTTTATTTTCACCGAAAAAATCTTTCAGCATTTTGTTTTCATTGGTTGTTTCCATATCCGGCTTTTGTTAGGTAAACACTTAATTTTTCTTTCCCTTTTAAAATATAGGTTTTCACTGTTCCTAGTGGGCATTCCATAATTTTTGCAATTTCTTTGTGAGTTTTGTCTTCCATATAGAACAATAAAACCGCAGTTTGTTCTTCTTTTCGTAGAATTTTTAACGCATAGTAAATATCCATTTTCTCAGCAGAGAATTCATTGTGCGTTTGATGTTGATTGTCTACAATTTGTTCATCCAAATCGGCATAATGTTTTTGTGCCCGTGCCGAATCATAAAAAACATTGTATGCTATCCTGTATAACCAGGTTGAAAAACCCGAAATCCCTTTGAAAGAATTGATATTCAAATAAGCTTTAATAAATGTTTCTTGCGCCAAATCATCACTCAATGGAGCATCGCCCATAGTCAGATTTAAGAAAAACCGACGTATGGACGATTGATATTTGCTCGTTAGTTTATCGAAAGCACTTTTGTCGCCAAGCAAAGTTAGCTGTGTGACCCAGCGGATATCATCCGTGTTGCTCATCGTTAATAGATGTTGTATCAGTTTTCGGTTTGTCGAGTAAATGAACCAATAAATAACCAATGCCTACAAATGTTGGAATTATTCCCCCAATAAAGAGACCCTTATCTCTGAAACTCAAGAAACACACCAATAATGCCAACCCAACGACCAAACAGAGAATACCTTTTTTCAGGTTTGAAGACGGGTTTGCTTTCTTTGGTTCATCAAAAAAATGCTCTGGTACAGTTTGTCCCATTTCCAACGATTTAGTGTACAAATCGTACTTACGTTTAGATTCTGCTGTTTTGGCTTTCATATTTAGAGCAATAACTATAGCAACAAAAAGAAAAGGTAATAGTACAATAATAACAATGCCAAAGCCATTTAAAGGCATTTCTTCTCTACCCTGATTATCAACTTGCTCCAGTTTAACGGCAAGTTCTTGTTTCCTTAGCTCCAAAAGTTGAGTAGGAGATAATTTTGACAACATGATTGAGTCTTTTTGCTGCTCACGAAGCTCTTTGCTGTTTTTAATAATTTCATGTTTAAGACTGTCTACATCAATTGCAGTAGTAGTTGCTTGTGCTCCTATTAATATAAGCATAGCCAGTAATAATAATCTAACTTTTTTCATGACTGTAAATTTTAAAGGGTAAAATTAATGTTTGTTTTTAGATTAGACGTAACAAACTATCTGTTTGGATTTAAAATGTATAAAAAAGTTGATATTTAACACAAATAATTCAACTAAAAAATATTCTATTAAAATTTAATGGATTTTCTACTTATTAAAACAGTCATTCTACCGATTCTTTTTGTCAATATTTAGTTCCTAAAGTATTTTTGAGTCAAAATAAGTAAATTTTAGTTTTTATAAATCAAATCTAGTTTTTATGTGCCGAAAAATCCTACTATTTTTTTTATTTATCAGTTTACTAACTTCTCTAAGTGCAAAAAAATGGGGTAAATACACACTCATAGCACCTCAGGGCACTAGTGCTTATCTTATTGATACATCATCAACGTCAACATCAACCTATTATCACAAATGGACATTCACGACCGGAAGTACAGCCTATTCCGCCTTTTTGCTTCCGGGAGGAACGTTGGTTCGTACAGTTGCAAATACAAGTAATGTGCTCGGTGGCGGCGGAATAACCGGAAAAGTAGAAAAAGTAGATTGGAATGGCAACGTTATATGGTCTTTCACCTATTCGTCATCCACCTATTGCTTGCATCACGATATCTGTCCATTGCCCAATGGAAATATTCTTATGATTTCGTACGATGTAAAAACATCGGCCGATGCGACTACCGCAGGTTGTTCCACCACTATGTCGAGTGGCGTTTATTCCGAAAAGATTATTGAAGTTCAACCTTCAGGAACAAGTGGTTATACAATTGTTTGGGAGTGGCATCTTTGGGATCATTTGTGTCAAAGTGCCAGCTCGGCAAAAAACAATTATGTCTCTTCGGTTTCAGCCCATCCGGAATTGATGAATATTAATTATAGCATCACACAGGACTGGTGGCACATGAATGGATTAGACTATAATCCGTATTTGGATCAGATTGCCATTAGCTCGCACAATATGAACGAGATTTATGTGATTGACCATAGTACCACCACTGCACAAGCTGCAACACACGCCGGTGGAAATTCAGGAAAAGGTGGTGATTTCCTTTACCGCTGGGGAAATACAGCTGCTTATGGAGTTACAGGAACGGCCAACTTTAATGTCGTTC
>Ga0302215_10003080_pt1 | contig 11296 bp, 9 predicted proteins | sample II_Fen_N3_1_FD_194580 | JGI IMG/M metagenome (GOLD analysis project Ga0302215, IMG submission 194580) | Peat permafrost microbial communities from Stordalen Mire near Abisko, Sweden - II_Fen_N3_1 | ecosystem: Environmental > Terrestrial > Soil > Wetlands > Permafrost | place: Sweden: Abisko... | reverse complement strand
GGAAAAGGTTACGCAGCGGAAATGGCAAAAAGACTTCTTCAGAAAAGAGGAGTTTTATCAGGAATTGTCAACGCTTCCGGTGATTTGACGACTTGGGGAAATCAGGCAGACGGAAAACCATGGACTATCGGAATTGCCGATCCCGAGAATGTAACACAGCCATTTTCCTACATGAATATTACAGATATGGCGATTGCAACTTCAGGAAATTATGAAAAATTTGTTGTCATCAACGGTAAAAAATATTCTCATACCATCAACCCAAAAACCGGAATGCCCGTTTCGGGTATAAAGAGTGTCACCATTTTTTGTCCGAACGCAGAAATTGCAGATGCAATGGCGACTCCTGTAAGCATTATGGGAATTGATTCTGCACTCGAAATGATCAATCAGATCAATCATCTGGAATGCATCATCATTGATGATCAGGATAAAATTTATTCTTCTAAAAACATTAATTTAAAATGAATCTAAGATTGAGTTTTAAGTTTAAAAAAACAATTCAAATAAAAATGAAAAATTTTATAAAAGTAACAGCAGTAATCTGCTTTTTGGTAACCGCTGCTTCTGTGCAATCTTGTACATCAGTAAAAGAATACGAAAAAAGCAAATTAAACGATGCTGAAATGGTTCTCGGAAATCGAACAATAGAAAAAACCGAACTGAGCTTTCAGTCTTACAGAGAAGGTTCGTCAGGTGCGAATGCCGGAAAAGTTGGCGGCGGTTGCGGATGTAATTAAAAAGAAGAGTAATTGTAAAATTTAATTGTGATTTAAAATGAAAAAAATTATCATAAGTGTTATTGCTCTTTTTGGAATATTCAATGCAAAAGCACAGGAAAATACCAATAGTGAGCCTTCAAAAAAACTAAGCCTCGATGAGATTAATCTTGTATCGAGCTATTATAAACAAGACGGAAACAACTCTGCGGTAACGGGAGGTGTCGGTACCGAAAAACTGACGGATGTTTCTAATACCATTGATGTAACAATGGTGAAGTACGATAAAAAACTGAGAAAAAATAAGTTTGACGTCAGTGTCGGAATTGATCATTATACTTCTGCATCTTCGGATATGATCGACCTGAAAGCCAATTCATCAGCATCCCGTTCAGACAACAGAATTTATCCAGCATTGAGCTGGAGCCGAGAAAATGAAGCGAAAGGAAGCACATTGATGGCAGGAGCTTCTCTCTCATCAGAATTTGATTATCAATCTTATGGAGCAAACATTGGCGTTTCTCAAAAAACAGCCAACAGAACGGGAGAATTTACGGCAAAATTTCAGGCGTATCTGGATCAGGTAAAACTTATAACTCCGATAGAACTTAGAACAGGAAACAGTACTGGAGGCGAACATGGCAGCTACGGAACCAGTGGCAGAAATACTTTTGCATTGTCACTCTCCTATTCTCAGATCATTAATCAGAATTTCCAGGTAGAGTTTTTAGCAGATGGTATTCAGCAGACAGGTTATTTGAGTTTACCTTTTCACAGGGTTTATTTTGCAGATAATTCTGTTCATCAGGAAGCATTGCCGGATAAAAGGTTTAAAATTCCTTTGGGAGTAAGAGCTAATTATTTTTTTGGTGATAAATTGATTGTAAGAGCTTATTACCGATATTACACAGATGATTGGGGTTTAAAATCAAATACATTTAGCCTCGAAACTCCTGTGAAAATTTCACCTTTTGTTTCGGTGAGTCCTTTTTACAGATATTATTCTCAGACTTCTGCCAAATATTTTGCGCCTTATCAGCAACATACGGCTTTTGATGATTTTTATACCAGTAATTATGATCTATCAAAATTCAGCAGCAATTTTTACGGAGCCGGAATCCGACTAAGTCCGAAAAATGGTCTGTTTGGAATCGAACGTCTGAATATGCTGGAAATCAGATATGGTCATTACACAAAATCTGTGGGTATGCAATCTGATATCATTTCGTTAAATTTAAGATTTAAATAAAATCATTTTCATTTTGACTTGTCAGGTTCTCTTGGCAAGTCAATTTTTTTAATCTAAAAGAAAAAATTATGCATCATCAATTAGAAAAACACTATGTAAATAGAGTTGGCTGGCTTCGTGCATCAGTTTTGGGTGCGAACGACGGATTATTGTCAACGACAAGTATTGTAATTGGTGTAGCTGCTGCAACACCGGATAGAAATACAATAATTCTCGCCGCCTTGGCAGGAATGATTGCAGGCGCAATGTCTATGGCTGCAGGAGAATATGTCTCGGTGAGTTCTCAGGAAGACACCGAAAAAGCTGATCTTTTACGCGAGAAAAGAGAACTTGAAGAAATGCCTGAAACAGAATTGCTAGAACTTGCCAAAATCTATGAGAGACGAGGTGTAAGCAAAGAAACCGCTTTACAGGTAGCAACCGAGCTTACCGAACATGATGCATTGGCAGCTCATGCGCATGATGAATTAGGAATTAATGAGATGACTCAGGCAAAACCATTTCAGGCTGCTATTTCTTCATTTGGCTCTTTTGCTTTGGGAGCGATATTACCTTTTGTAGTTTCATTGTTGGCTCCGATAAAGGAAATGGTGTATTTTCAATATGGATTTTCGATCATTTTCCTGATGACTTTAGGAGCTGTTTCTGCAAAAACCGGAGGTTCGAAAATAGGAATTGCTGTTTTGAGAATCTGCTTCTGGGGAACGGTAGCCATGGGAGTAACTGCTTTGATCGGACATCTTTTTGGAGTAAACGTTTCTTAATTATTCATCTAAAAATAATTTTTTCTAAATATTATAAACATATTGGTGTAATAAAAAATAAGCTCTCATTTCTGAGAGCTTATTCTTATTTATAATTTAGAAGTTAATATTATTCTTTAATAAATTTCTTCTGCACAGTTCCCATAGCATCTTCTATATCAATTACATATAGTCCGCTGCTTAATCTGCTGACGTCTATTTTGTTATTAACAATGAATCCGCTTGAGATCAATTGTCCTGCTGCACTGTAAATTTTATAATTCGCTTTTTTGCTGATATTTTTTACATTTAAAACCGTGCTTACCGGATTCGGATAGATTAAAATCTCCGTTTGGTTTACTGCATTTGCAACTGGTTGTTTAGAAATTCTTACTGTATAATCTTCTACTTCACCGTTTGGAAAGCTTGTACAGTTTACAGGAATTCCGTCTTTCTGCATTGCCACTCTCATAACAACATATTTGTAATCTGTCATGCTTACAAATGCATCAACAGGAACACTGAATGTTGCACCAGCTGTAGGATTTGTGTTTGGTCCGTCCGCTAAGATTCTTTCGTTGATATCGAAATAACCGTTTCTGTTAAAATCGATCCAAACTGCAACTCCCGCTTTATCACCATTGCTTAATGTCTTATCGATGGTAATCTGGTTACCGTTTGATCCCTGAATCATTTCAATAAACTTTGCAGGAACTCCTGTAAAGTCAGAGTAATTGGAAGCAGTAGTGATATTAGTCATTTGCGGTTTACCAGTAGGTGTAGCTGTTACTTTCGAAATATATTCTGTCGCAGAAGTTGTTGCTGACATCTGACAATAAACTACTGTAGGCGTTGTGAAGTAGTACAGAGGAGTATAATTCCCCGGAGTTCCGCTACATATGTTTGCAACCTGCATTTCGTATTTCGTCAATTCCAGCAATCCTGTTATAGTGTAAGTATTTGTATTAACAGTAACATTCGTCCAGCTAGGAATACCGACTTTTCTATATCTTAAAACATAGCTACCTGTAGCTCCTGCACCTGTGAAGGCGTCCCAAACAACTTCTGCAGTAGTCGGCGTTAATGCTGTAATCGTTAATCCCGGAGGTGCAATTTCACAAATTCTTACCGTGGTAAATACCTGAGGATTTGACCAAGGGTTTGGAGTTGCACTTCCAATACACGTACTGCTTACCTGAACTTCATAAGTTATGAATGAACTTAAACCAGAAATTGTATAAGAGTTCAAAGGAGGTTGAGGTGTTCCACCCGTTGGTGTAAACCAAGGGATCGTTCCCACTTCTCTCCATCTTACTTCATAACTAGCACTTGCCACAAGCGGGTTCCAGGTTACTACTGCCGACGTAGAAGTTACATTAGTTATAACGACATTCGGTGGTGTCGGGTCGCACTTAGTCGTAAATACATTGTGCGAATAAGCACCAATATTAGTGACATTACAAACCGCCGCAACTTCAACTTCATACGTAGTTACCGGAGATAATACGCCTGCAAAAGTATAAGTCTGTGTAGTTCCCGGAACAGGAGCTACATCTATTGGTCCTGCCAAAGGTAACCATGTAGTACTTCCTACCGGTCGGTATCTGATTTTATAAGCAGCTCCCCCATTATGTTGAGGCCATGTAATCGTAGCCGAGTTATGAGTAATCGATGCAGGAGGTACAGTCACTACCGGAGTTACGGTACTGCATATTCTGATTACTACATTATCGACGGCAGCAGGTTCCTGAGTTCCTCCTGTTGCACTATTTCTCCATTCGAAAACAAGTCTCATTGTTCCGTTGGCAAACGTACTGAGGTTGACGTTGGTATTATTATATGATTGCCATACACCTTGTAAGTTGAAATTTGTTCCCAACTGAATTCTTCCTGCACCCGCTGTAATCTGAGTTCCTGCTGTTGGCATAAAACTACTTGGAACCAACCATACACGCAGATAATCAAGAGTCGTTTCACCCTGAGCTTTCCAGTCAAAGGCGATTGTTGCAATTGTCGTTCCGTTTGGTACTGCAACATCTCTGAATGCATGTACTGTGCTAAGTGAAGTGATGGTATAAGCATTTGTTACCCCATTATCATTAGAAACGTAAATTGCATTAGGAGTATTTCCCGCAGCATTTCCGTAAACCCATTTATTTACCTGAGTTCCGTTTACAAAACCAAAATCATTTGTAGTAAATGGCTGAACATAAGGAATAGTTGCCGGAATCTGAGTCGTTGTAAAGCTAGGTCCGCCAATCCAGATACTTCTATCTGTTGCGCTACACGCTGCTCTTACCCACCAATAATACGTTGTGTTTGGAAGCAGTCCTGTTAAAGGAACAGATGTTGCCGTCGTTGTTCCCGTTGGGATCGTTGTAGCAACTGGAGGTGTAGGATTTGTCGATAGGAAATACTGATATCCAATTGCCGGTGCCGGTACAGTACCCGTCCAGCTTATTGTAGCGGTAGTTGAAGTTACCGTACCTACAACAGGAGCCGTCGGTAGCTTACAGGTAGGAATTTGAAAATTGATGTTATCAATAGCACCTGCAGGCGCTGTTCCTAAACTTCCGTCATTTCTCCACTCAAAAACAAGACGAACAGTAGTTCCTGCGAAACTCGCTAAGCTGACATTTGTATTAAGATAATTTTGCCATGCTGTCTGAGCATTTAAATTTCCTCCCAATTGAATTCTTCCCGTACCCGCAGTTATTTGAGTACCAGCAACAGGGGTGAAAGAAGAAGGCACAAGCCAAACTCTCAGATAATCACAGCATCCTTCTCCCATTGCAAGCCAATCGAAAGACAATAATGCAGGTGAGGCAGCTGTTGTTCCTGCCGGAACAGCAATATCTCTATAAGCCTGAACGATGCTAAGTGAAGTTATTGTATAATCATTGGTTACCCCATTGTCATTAGAGATATAAATCGAATTGGGTAAATTTCCTGCTGCAGAACCATAAAACCATTTGTTTGTCTGAGTTCCGTTTACAAAACCGAAATCATTGACAGTCGTGAAGTTTTGGCTGTAAGGAAGTAATGCAGGAATTTGCGTGGTCGAAAATTGTGGACCCGCAGACCAGATACTTGAATCTGTATTGCTGCAAATTGCACGAACCCAAAAATAATAAGTTGTACTAGGTAATAATGTATTTAAAACAACAGATGTTCCCGTACTTGTACCAGTAGGTATCGTAGTATTTGTAGGTGGCGTAGCAGTTGTGGAAACATAATACTGATATCCATTAGCAGGAGCAGGTGTAATTCCCGTCCAAGAGATAGTTGCATTGGTGGTCGCAATCGTATTAGCAGCCAATGCTGTAGGTGCGCTACAGGTAGGAATCAGCATGTTAATATTATCAATAGCACCAGGAGGCTGCGTACCTAAACTTCCGTCATTTCTCCACTCAAAAACCAAACGCACATTTGTTCCTGCGAATGTTGCTAAATTGACGGTTGTATTCAGGTAAGTTTGCCATGTTGCTTGTGCATTCAGGTTACCTCCCACCTGAATTCTACCTGCACCTGCTGTAATTTGTGTTCCGGGTGTAGGTATGAAAGTAGATGGAACCAACCATACTCTAAGGTAGTCAAATGTACCTTCCCCTACCGTTCTCCAATCGAATGATAATGTAGCTGGTGAAGAAGCGGTTGTTCCTGCCGGAACTGCAATATCTCTATATGCCTGAACCGTGCTTAGTGAGTTAAGAGTATAATTATTTGTAACACCGTTGTCATTGGAAATATAAATTGAATTTCCCCCATTACCTGCAGCAGAACCATAAGACCATTTATTGACCTGGGTTCCGTTCAGCAAAGTAAAGTCATTGCTCGTGTTAAAATCTTGAGTGTAAGGTAAAGTTGCTGCAGCTTGCGCATGTAGCAGCGGTATGAAACCAAAATTTACAAAACAAAAAAGAAGTAATAAATTAGTAAAGGTTTTAATCATATATTATTATTTAAATGTTATTCTCAAAATTAATCATTTTTTTTGATATTAAATTAATTACAAACAATTTGTTATATATTTAATAATCAATAAATTTTAATCTTAAAAGTAGACAAAGTACACTTCAAAAAGTTTGGAAATTCTGATAGCATTTGATTTGTTTAAAAATAAAATTCCAATAATCAATAACTTGTTTTGCTAATAACATTCTTTTGATATTATTAAATAGTATTCAAAATATTTACGAGAAAAAGTTTAAAAAAGTTTTTATGATTATGAAATTGGCTTTGTTTTTGCCAAGCAAGGGTATGAAAACTATTTTTATCGTAGAAGATGAGACAGGCATCAGAGATGCATTACAATTGCTCCTGTCATTCGAAAATTATGATGTGCGTTCTTTTGCTACTGTAGAAGCATTCAACCAACGCGACAAATCTGTAAATCCTGATATTTTTATATTGGATGTAATGCTTCCTGACGGATTGGGAACAGACCTCTGTAATCAGCTCAAAGCAGAAACAGAAACGTCTCAGATTCCTGTAATGATCATCAGCGCACATGCAAAAGCTGAAAATGTCATTAAATCTTGCGAAGCAGATGAATTTATAGCAAAACCTTTCGATATTGATGATGTACTATTGAAGATTGAAAAGCTTATTAACTAACTATACTATTAATTAAAAAATATAAAAAAACTCTGAAGCTTGACTTTAGAGTTTTTTATTAACGTAAAAATAATAAGATCTTAACTCGAAATTCTTGACTGATTGAAATTTTCGTCACAATACACTTTATATTTATCTAATTCGAGTTTGAAGCATCCTAAAACAAATTCACTGTAATAAAGTTGAGCTTTTAGAGACATTGTTCTTGAGTGCAAATCAAGTTTCTCAGTGAGAATAATCTTGCCATTATGCGTTATCGAAAAATAAGCGAAAAGTTTGTTGTGTGATTTTTCCATCGGATTTGCATAACCCGTAACTGCTATTGACCAGTCACTATTAAATATATTGGCAACATTCAACGCCATCGATTCAGCAATTTCGGGCGAAACTCCGTCAGATCCGGAAACTACACCTTCTTCCACTTTCAAAAGATTTATTTTCTCTTCCTCACTATACGCTGTGATACCACCTTTAAAAAACTGAGAAGCATCATTCATCTGGGAAAACGAAAACTGCAAAAATCCTGCTGTCACGCTCTCTGCAATTGAAATCGTTTCATTGATCGATAATAGTTCTGTACCGATATAGTCGAGTAAGTTTTGTAATTCTACAATAAAATTGATAAAAGACTTCGCTGAAAGCTGTTCTTTAGTAAGGTCGATTTTTGTAGGTTTTAAAATCATTTTAATATTTCTTGTAGATTATTATATAGAAGGATAGCATTTATTCAAATAAAATTAAACTGCGCTTCTTCTCTCTCAGCTTTTTTTGCCAAATACTTTTAGCATAACTATTGATCACTTTAAGCGACAATCTAAAATCAAGCCATAAAATGCCGTCAATTGGGATTTTTTGTCAATTTAATCGTCTTCAAGGCACAGTTCTTGTAAAGTTTTGTGGACATCACAAAAATTTTACAATGGAAAACGAAAATGAAGGACTAACCAGTCAAAATGTACAAAACAATTCTCAGTCAAATCTTACTGATCCTACAACGAAGTATCCACAACCACCTTTTGAAAGACAGTTTCAGCCATTTCCAGGTTTGGTAAGCGAAATGAATCCTGTACCGGATCACGGAGAAAAATCTTACAAAGGATCTGGTAGATTGACAGGAAGAAAAGCATTGATTACAGGAGGAGATTCCGGAATGGGACGAGCTGCTGCAATTGCGTATGCAAGAGAGGGTGCAGATGTTGCCATCAACTATCTTCCAGAGGAAGAATCTGACGCACAAAATGTTGTGAAATTAATAGAACAGGCAGGAAGAAAAGCAGTGGCAATTCCGGGAGATCTGCGTGACGAATCTTTTTGTAAAGAACTTGTCTCAAAAGCAGTCGAACAGTTGGGTGGTTTAGATATTTTAGTTAATAATGCAGGTCATCAAAAAACGCACGAATCTATCCTTGATATCAGTACAGAAGAGTTTGACCGAACTATGAAAACCAATATCTATGCTCCTTTTTGGTTGACAAAAGCGGCGTTACCACATCTGAAACCAGGCTCATCGATCATCGGACTTTCATCAGTTCAGGCATATGATCCTTCACCAGATTTATATGATTATGCACAAACAAAAGCTGCCACTACAAGTTACGTGAAATCATTGGCTAAACAATTGGGACCAAAAGGAATTCGTGTAAACGGCGTAGCTCCGGGACCGGTATGGACAGCTCTGGAGATCAGTGGCGGACAAACTCAAGAAAATATTGAAAAATTTGGAGCAGATACTCCATTGGGAAGACCGGGACAACCTGCTGAATTGGCTTCTATATTTGTACAGTTTGCAGATAATGATGCAAGCTTTGCAAGTGGTCAGATTTACGGATCTGCGGGAGGAAGCGGACAACCTTAAAATATTCAACTAAAATAAAAAGAGAGTTTGGTTTTAACTAAGCTCTCTTTTTTTGTTTAAATACTAAACAATTGTCCGTAATTTAATATCATTGAAAATACTTTGTATTTCTTTGTTAAGTTAACGCCTTTGTATATCTTAAAAACGGTCAAAATTTATAATTCCTTGTTTGACTTTGCGTTAAATCACGAATTACGACAAATTACGGATGTACATAAAATATTGTCATCCTTTTTCTTTTTTCCATTCTTTTTTCATAGCAGAATAGGTGGAATTGGCTTCTGCTTCTTTCCATTTATCATAAAATATTACTGCCGCTGCTGCCTTTTCCGGATCTCCCGTTCCGCGTTCCATTTGTTGGTAATCGTTTTCGGCATCATATTTTTTGCCGCCTTTGTAATTGTAATATCTACGCGCTCTGGTAAAACCCATCTGCAAATATTTTCTCGCCATATCTGCACCTACAAAATCGTCCTTCTGAATATAATCTTCAAACAAACTGAAAATTTTATCTGAACTTTCCTTTGCTATTTCTTCGGTCTTAAATCTCCAGTATTGCCCGATTTCACTTTTGTATGGTTCACAAATCAATACACCCTGCTCCCCTTTTCCGACCCGATAAAGTTCGGGATGTACTCTATAATCTACATCAGGTTTCCAAGGGTAATCTGAATGATTGAAATTCAAATAGGTTGGTTTTTTATTCATGAGTGATTATTTAAAACTAATTTGTCTAAAAATTAAATTGAATGAGATTTTCTTTTAAACCAAATAAATAATCCTGAAAGCCAAGCTCTCAGGATTATCGATAAGAAAGTAAAAATTTTTGTTTAATAAATTTAATGATGACACTAAATCTATATATTTTTTTAGTCAGCTAAATTTTCTAAACTCTGAAATTTAGCGTAAGAAGATTTCAGCTGCTCCAACTGATCCGCAACGACTACCGTACTTTGAGGACATAGTTTATCGCTTTGCAAAGCTTCCTGATAAGCTGCTATCGCAGATTTTTCGCCAAATACAACGTTTTCCAAAGTAGCTTCAGGATTATCACCTGTGAAAGCATTTTTTACGTCAATCCAAGTTCTGTGGATAGCTCCTGCTGTAGAAGATGTATCATCTGCTTCTCCTCCTCTTTCAGTAATTAAATTGATCAAATCAGATCTCATTTCCTGAGATTCTCCAACCATCTTATCATAATCATCTCTCAAAAGAGAATGTTTATCCCAAACCTTATCTTCAACTTTGCTGAATCCCTGAATTCTGTCGTTGGTAATGTTTAATAAATCATTTAAAACTGAAACTGTTTTTGAATTGTCCATAATAATATTTTTAAGTTAGTGTGCTTTATCCTTTGCAACACCCGTACCATTTTTTCACATTAGAGATTTTTTTGAATAATAATTTTTTGTGCTTTTTTTTCAATTTTCAACAAAAAAGCAATCTTTATTGGCTGGAATTTTGTAATAAATATAAAAAGTACCACAACTTACAATTATTCATCAGCATATTATTAAATTATGAATTTAGATTGGAATAAAATTTTTATCGGAGATCTCGACTTTAGTTTTACCTTAGAAATAGTGCTTCGAACACTGATTATGTTCAGTATGGTATTACTGATTTTGCGACTTTCAGGAAAAAAAGGTGTTCGCCAGCTTTCTCTTTTTGAAGTTGCGATCATTATTGCATTGGGTTCTGCAGCCGGAGATCCTATGTTTAATAAAGATGCTGCGCTTTTACCGTCGGCAATTGTGTTTGTATCCATTATAATTTTGTACAGAAGTATCACCTATTTCGCTACAAAAAGTGAAAAGTTTGAAAGCATCATTGAAGGCGATCCTCTCTATGTGATCGAAAACGGTGAATTTGTACTGGGTGTAAGGAAAGATCATACTTTTGCGAAAGATGAATTTTTCTCTGAGATGCGTCAGGAATCGATCGAGCATGTCGGACAGGTAAAAACTGCGATTCTTGAAACCACAGGAAATATCAGTTTTTATTATTACAGTGATGATCAGGTAGTTTACGGTTTGCCTGTACTTCCCAAACTGTATAAAGAAAAGTTGTGCGACATCACTAAAGAAGAAACTTACTCATGCACTTACTGCGG
>Ga0302215_10003076_pt1 | contig 11298 bp, 12 predicted proteins | sample II_Fen_N3_1_FD_194580 | JGI IMG/M metagenome (GOLD analysis project Ga0302215, IMG submission 194580) | Peat permafrost microbial communities from Stordalen Mire near Abisko, Sweden - II_Fen_N3_1 | ecosystem: Environmental > Terrestrial > Soil > Wetlands > Permafrost | place: Sweden: Abisko... | reverse complement strand
TTTTCTGGTTTGATAATATGTTTTGCGATTCCCATAATAATTTCAAATGCCTCAACATCTCTATTATAGTTTACAGATTCTTTACCGTAAGCCTTGAGATGATATGGGTCTATCATATTATAGTCTCCAATATCAAGTGTAGCTGCTTCATATGCTAGATTTATAGGATGTTCTAGAGCAATATTCCAAATAGGGAATGTTTCATATTTTGCATAGGCAGATTCGATTCCAAGTTGATGGTCATTGTAAATTTGTCCAAGACAAGTAGACATTTTCCCTGAATTAGAAGCCGCTCCCGTTACAAGAATCAGATTTTTTTGGAGTGGAATATGATCATCATTACCAAATCCATTTTCTGAAAGAATTGATTTTGTTGAATGTGGATATCCACTGATCTTATATCTTTCCCAAACCTTATAGTTTTTGCGTTGAAATTCCTTTTCAAAATCTAAGATAAGATCAAAATCATTTTGAATATCGATATTGTTGATTACCACATGTGGCTTTACACCTATTTCAATTTCGATTCTTTTGATCAATGTCTGCACATAATCGTGATAAGAAATATTTTCATTACTCAATTGTCTATTGGAAATAATATCATCTGCATTTACACAAAAAAGAATCTCAATTTGATCTTTGAGTGCTGAAAAAATACGTTTTTTAGAATCTGGAATAAATCCTGGCAACACTCTAGCTGCATGGGTATCATATAAAAATTTTCCTCCAATTTCTACATAGAGTCTCCCCTTTCCAGCTTTCTCTATTCTTTCAAGAATATGTTCTTTTTGGACTTTAACGTATTTTTCACCGTCAAACCCTTTCTTTTTGTAGTGTAAGATGTCAGTACTATTGATCATTATTTTGTTTTTGGAGTAAAAATTCATTACTTAAAGTATATCTAGGAAGTCTTTTTTTGTCAAATTTTTGTTGAGTAAATTCCCCAATTGTATTGGATAGTTTTGTGTATTGGTGACATTTCTGAGAGAGATGATATAGGAATATTTTTGAGCAATAAAAAAACCCTAATCTCCGAAACCGAAGACTAGGGTGATTTTGATAGGATTAATTACTTTACTATTCTTTTGGTATTCGTTTTAATAACTCTTCAGTTATTTCATCTCGTTTGCCAGAAGTAATAGATAATACAACTCTTTCTTTTTGTAATCTCTGTGTAGAGACATGTTCCCAATTATGCTGAGAAACAAAGATCTCGTCTCTGACATGTTCACCTTCAAATTTTGATAGAAGGGATTCCATCTCTTCTTCTGTAAATTTTGGCCAATATTTATAGAAATCAAAAGATTGCATTTCTTGACTCATATACCAATTAAATACCTTTGATCGCATATTAATCATTTTTTCACGGTCACGAGGATAGTGTAGATTCAAGAAATCTTCTTTGTTTTTTAGTAGATAAGCCAAAAATTTCTGAGGAAATTTAGTTGGTCCCTCTTGTGAATACTCTTTCATAAGAAGATCGAAAACTTCAAACGTAGCAATTAATGGCTTGGCATTATCCAAGATTGCATCACAGAAAGATTTGAAATCCCCTGCTGCTTTATTCCGTTTCAACAAACAAGATAATGATTTTCCGTTGATTACAGGAGTAGCACCTTGCCAATGTTCTATTAAATCATCTACTGGTAGAAGTTCTAAAAGAGCACTTGTTTGCCAAGAATCTTTCGCTGTGTTTGACTCATGAGGATCAGCTTGAATTGGACGAATTGAATCATAATAGTAAATGTCGTACAAAGATATTCCTTTGGGGGAATATGCTAAGCACGGTGCATATACAGTTTTCAATGTAATATCCCGAGCGTCTTTGAGAGATTCCCATGCTTTTCGTGAGGTGGTCCACTTTTGTACAGTATAAGCATAATTATCAAGCCACCTAGAAATAGCAGAAGGCGATGGTAGTACAAAGGTCCAGTCTGATGATTTAATCCGCTCTTCAAGCATGTTTCTAAAATCAATTAGAATAATCTTTTTTAGTTTCCGCTTAAAGAGACTGTCCTTAATTACACTTACCACAATACCTGCGAAGCCTATCCAAACATGCCCATACTTAAGCATAGTGAGAATAGTGATAGCCAACAATAAATAGTCCGTATACCGAGACCAATCTACATACAATTTAATTTTTGTTTTCATAAAATTTATTTTATTGTGTTTATAATTTTTATTTATTTTATACAATATATCTATTTACTGGAAAATGTCAATACCAGAAATTAGAGCACCTTTAACTCTTGGAGAAGTGCTTCGTACTGCGGATATTCTGGACCAAATTTTTGGGTGAGATGTGTCTTGAGGACCTGTTTTCGATCAGAAAATGTAGTTAGGTCCGAAGAGGATACTTTGAGTTGATCTATAAGTTCACCTGAACTTTGTTGGAAGCGCTTCTTGAGTTTGAATTCTTTGAGGGTCTCTTGGAGCTCAGGAGTGATGTGGTCGTCCATCTTTCCATATTCTAAGACATCTACACTGAGCGACAGTGAGACCTGGGAAATCGAAGGTATTTTTTGATTAACAAAACGAGGTGTTCGTGATGAGGAAGTGAAATTTTGTTGGTTAGCAAGAACAAGATCTGAAATCTGATTTTGAAGGTCGGTAGCAGTAAATTGATGGTCACCTACAATTTGGATGTACGGATTAATTGAAATTGGCGTAGCTTCTAAAAGAGCTTGATCTGGGCGGTATTTAAACAAATATTTTTGTTGGTTTATTTCGAGAGAACTTGTAGATCGGGCACTTCCTGTACACAAATAATTGTGAGAAGAAAATCCTTGATGCAAATGTCATGAAATAAACTTAGCAGTTGGAAGTGTCAATAATTCATTGGAAAGCGCTATATCTTTATATGAAAATCTCGATTTCTGTCCTGGAAACATCGTTCCATTGAAATAATAATGATGGATTACTAAAAGATTTGGATTTTGCTCAAGATACCCAGCTAATCTTGCATTAATTTCTCGAGATTTTTGCTCATTTTTGTTTTGAGATGTGGCGAGATATGCGATAGCTTGAAGCCAAGTTGGTTGATTTTCCACTTGAGACGCTGCTCACGAAATAGTAAATGGAAAAAATAAGATCTGTTGGTTTTCAATAGTCTCTATCGTAGGTTCTGTAATGAATTTAAGTTGTCCTGCATTGTTTGTCTGATATTTTTCAAAGAGAGAAAATGCTTTTTGAGCTTCTTCGAAGACAAAGGTATCTCACAATCGATCGTGATTTCCTGCAAGAATGTAGACTTGCTTTCCTGATTCAAATAGATTTACAAAAAATGAAAATAGTCCAAGCAATGCTCCTCTATCATACGAAAAATGATACACATAATCACCCAAAAAAACGATGTTTTTCTCATCGGGATTTTGGTCTACAAAAGACTGTAGCTCTGATATAAGCTTATCTTTGTATTTACTCGTTATATGGAGATCACCGATAAGGAGCATATTTTAGACACAGGAATAAATATATTATGCCGCTTTATCTTGTTTTTTAAATCTAGGATAGTGAGTTGCAAAAAGAGCTATGAAAATAAGTGCTCGAATTCCTCCACCAAGGACAGTTTGTTTGAAATCAACTTGTCTTTGTAGTGTAAGATTAGCTGCTTTTTCTGATTCACAGGTAGCTTTTTGTTCAGCAGTTGGTTTTCGATTTGCATCTTTTGGATCAGTCTTTCCATAATAATATCATTCTTTACATTGTTGAAGTTCATAGTAATTTTGACCATATACATATTCGTGGTCTGTGATAATCAATCTTTGAGCAGCTGAAGTAAGTGCAATACCTATGGAAACAAGTCCTCCGATAAGTCCTACAACACTTGCAATAAGTAAATATACTCTAAAAATTGTCCAACTTTTTCTAGTTTCTTCCATGAGAAAAGTGTTATGAATAAAATACATGATTGTTTTTATGATAGGAATTGGAAATCATCTTGCAAGAAGATTTTACATTTCTTATTCGTATAAAATTTCTCGTCCATCAAGCGGTTTGTCTGCCAACATGTAGACATCCCTAATATTGCAGTCAGCTTTTTCTAATTTGTTTCCATTTTTGTTGACGATATCTGTGATCGTAAGTTCTCCTATAGCTGCTGGCGAGATGAATTTGAGTTTCATACCAATCGTAATAACTTCCTTTGGATCTATATGGAAGTATTTTTTACCTTCGATTTCTTTGTAATCATCTGAGAATATTCAAAAATAATTACGAGCAAAAAGTGGTCCTGCACTATCTAGCGTTGTAGATGTTTCTGAAACTTTTTTATCATATTCTTGAACATCTGTCTCTTCTCCAGCTCATTCTCATTCTGGGTAGTCTTTCAATGGATTTAGCAAAAATCCAGATCGATATTGTCTATGAGGGACTGTATTTACGAGGTTTGTAATAGCTGGATCAATTGGCGTATTAGCAAGGATTGCATCACGAGCGTGTTTGTAGGCTTTTACAATAGATGCTACGTAAAATTCAGATTTTGATCTTCCTTCTATCTTGAGCGCATCCACGTATGGCAAAATTTCCGCTAATCTATCTACAGTACAGAGATCTTTGGATGACAAAATATGTGCGCCATCTTCGTCATTTTCGAGTTGATAGAATTTCCCTGGTCTGCGTTCTTCTTCAAGTCGCACCTTATATTTAAATCTACATGCATGAGAGCATTCTCCCTTATTTCCTGGTCTTCCATTCATATAATCACCGAGCAAACAGCGACCTGAATAACTCATACACATTGCTCCGTGGACAAAGACTTCGAGCTCCATATCTGGCACAGCTTTTTTGATCTCTGCGATCTCTGAGATATGAGCTTCTCTGGCAAGTACGATTCTTTTGACTCCCAAATCTTTTCGGAATTTAACTGCTTCCGCATTGAGGGTACTTGCTTGCGTCGAAAGATGCAAGGGAATGTCTGGCATATATTTGCGGATAATATTGAAGGTTCCAGGATCAGAGAAAATAATGGCATCAGCTCAAACATCTGCGATACGGGCTACCACAGATTCGAAAATCGCGATATCTTGGTTTCTTGGAAAAATATTCATCGTCAAAAGCACTTTGGTTCCATTTGCATGGAGTGCATCAACGGTTTTTTTGAGTTCAGCAAAATCACTGATTTTATTTTGTCTCATTCTGAGTGAGGTAAATGGAACTCCGATATAGACTTCATCAGCTCCGTATTGGCTTGCGACAAGAGCTTTTTGATATGATCCTCCTGGTGCTACGATATGTGGGAATGCCATATTTCTAGTATTTTATATAGTAAATTTGCGATAGGTCATAGTAGTGATTTACTGAGAGATTACAATCAAAAAAAATCGCCAGAAGAAATACATCTCTGACGATTCAAGGTTAACTACCCATTTAATCTAAAGGTTGGACAATATTTCCACGACGACCAATATGTTTTACATTGGGAGAGAATTGTTCTTCATGCATTTCTTCCATCATCTGCCGAATCTCTTCATCTGATTTTGGAGGTCTTGGAGGAAGATTTATAATCCCTCTACAATAATTTCTCGGTTTCGTGGCTTGTCCTGTGTCCTCTTGTTCATAATTTTCCATGTGATTTTAGTTTTATTTACTTGATTTTTATATAGAAATAAACTGTGAAATCAACTATTCTTATTGTCTTTTCTGAATATTTTGAACAATATACGGTATAGCATCGTGAATATAATCTACGATAGTATCTACATATTTTCATAAATCATACCCATAACCATATTTTTCTCAATATTCTGTATCATCCATAACATCAGATGTTAGGTTATAAGCTATTTCATTGAACAGCACCGCATCGTATCCAAATTCACGAACCACCGTTCTATGACGCTCAGCCATACAGATAACGAGATCTTTAGATTCTAAAACTTCTGGTGCGAGTTTAGTTTGTTTATGATGACTAGGATCACATCAATCTTTACGCAAACGAGCGAGCGTCTCTGGAAATGATGGTTGTGGATGAGCCGTAGTTCCAGCAGAACTTACCGAGATATCGTTAATATTGTGGTCTTGTAGATATTTCTTCATCAAATATTCCGCAGACATACTACGAAATACGTTTCCCGTACACACAAAAAGAACGTTCATGGACAATCAAAATAGGAATAAAAATCAGATTTATCCCTTTAAAAATGGGATAGATATCGACGACAAACTTATTTTATAAGTTTTCACGTCTTATTTATTTGTAACTTTGTTTGATTTCTTCGACAAGACTGGTATATGCTGGGTCTTCTAAAAATTCACGTTCTGGTCCATCTCTACCCTCTGATCCCACTGGACAGTCTGGTATCAGATGAAAATGTAGATGATTTACAGATTTTTCTGTAACTCCTCAGACGAGTCCATCTCTGAGCAAAAGGTTTACATCCTTATGGTTCATATGTAATTTTTTGGATCGTGTATCTACCAAAATATGAAGTGCTTCCAATTCTTTGTGACTCAATTCTTGGAGCAAGGTCACATGTCTTCTTGGAATAATCAAGAGATGATCTGGGACATATGGTGCTCTAGCAGGAATGATATACATATAATTATCTTCGTGAATCTTATTTTCTTCTTTTTCTCTACAAAAAGGACAATGGTGTTTGGCATTTATCGTTTGGAGGGCATCATGATAGCGCATAGATATTTTTTAGAAACTAAATTACCTTTAGTATACTGATGAGACTTGGTTTTGTCAAATTTTTGCACTTAAAAAATCCGCTCCTGCTTACAGGAACGGACTCTTTGAAAGTACTGATTTACATTGGATAAATAACCTCATACGTGGCATTTTCTGCTATAGATTCTTCTGTTCCTTCTTTGGAAGTAAAACGGAGCATCTCTTCAACATAATTTGGTAAATAAACTATGCCTAAATCTTTTACGCTTTCCACCAAATCAGGGAGATACACTCTGGTTATGTGACATTCACTAACATAAGGAGCAAATTGCTCGTAAATTGCAGCGCCACCCATAATCCATACCGGTTTTTCTGGATTTTTGTAAGCATAATCTAAAACTTGATCAATTGTGTTCATTACTACAGCACCTGGTGCGGCAAAGGTTATATCACTAGAGAGTACAATATTTTCTCTCCCAGGCAACGGACGAAATCGTTCGGGCAAAGTTTCCCATGTTTTGCGACCCATAACAACTACTCCACCAAGGGTAAGCTTTTTAAATAAAGCCATATCTTCTTTGACTCTCCAAGGAATAAAGCTTCCTGCTTCATTTGGTTTCTGAGTACCGATAACATTCTCATTAGAAAATGCCATAATTAACTTAAGATTGTCTACTTTGTCTTTCATATTATTTTTATTTAACAATGTTTTTTATTTATTTCTCTTTTATATAGAAATAATTTATAAAGTCAATACAAGCAATATACTATCTTGTGATATAAAAAAATCCGCTCCTGGTTACAGAAACGGACTCTTTTGTTGTTATAATCATCAAGCCAATAATACAGATATTTCTTGTAAGATGTCTTTATAGGAAGCTCTAGATTCTTTGATTTCTATAAGGATCTTATGAACTTGGGACTTGGAAGCATTGGGATTCCCCAATCTTCTTTCCTGTCTTATATATTCATTGTTTTTCCTTCGAATCTGCTTTTCTATATAACATTTTGTTCTTGTAAGAGATCTAGATGACTTCTCATCCGCTACGGAAATAAATACCGAAACCATATATACAATAGCGATCAATCCAGCAACAGAAAAGACAATAGATTCCCAATGAATCTCTGGGAAATACAGATATCTAACAATCTCAGATACAATACCTATGAATAGAAGTAGACCTAAAGATTTTTTACGGAAATACTCTTGTTTTGCTTCGATTGAATACTGAGATAACAATTCAGTGTTTTGTTTTTTGTTTGTTTCCATTTTCGATTTTTTGTTTATTTGTTTGTTATGCATTCATACAATGATGTTACTACTTGTTCATTTTGACTCGAGATAAAGATTTTTTCTTAAATGTTTTTTTTACCTTGTATTGTTCAATCAGAATTCCTATTGGGAAACCTAGAAACATACAAAGAATAGATATAAGAAAGAGATCCCATTTCCCACTCATAAGATTAATTGAGCAGAAATATCCAGATATTGTACCAGCTATTGCTGCCAGAATACCACTCAAAAAGCCAAAATCGAAAAAGCCTGCGACAAAGAACCAAATAGCAAAAGGTACCATAAATGCTACTGGGAACGCTTCTCCTATTGTGCCATAGGTAACCATCAATATTGCTTTAATAGTAAGACCACAAAGAATACCTAATAAGGGAACAAAAAGGGATACAATAAAGACATAATATATTGGTATTGTATCTGCTTTGGTCTTTGTTCTAAAAGGAGCGATAGAGATTGAAGACAAGAATACTATCCCACAGAGAATCCATGGAAGATAGTACTTCCAATTGATCGTTTGTGTAACAGATATTGCCGTAGAATCTTTTGCAAAGATCATAAGAGATAGGCATAAGAGTGCCAAGCTTACTACTAATTTTTGTGTTTTCATACCGATTATATTTTTATGGTTTTGTTTTTACTTCTGATATATAAGCATTTTCTTATAAATATCAATATTTCATTTTGTCAATACAACAAAAGCTCGGATAAAAAATCCGAGCTTTATGTCTATATTACTTAAGATTTACTTAGGAGTTACCCCAAATTTTCATAGCTGTTCTCAAATCCCACTCTTCACGAGAGTAAATCTGGACAACATTTTCTTCGATATATTCACCGACTTCTAAGACATCTCCTTTCATTATCGGAAAGAGGTCATTTGACAATTCCGGATAAACCAAAGCTCCTGCTATTATTTCTGTAGAACAGTAGGAAGACTGACGAAATATTCCGAATTCTCCTCTAATATTACCATCATCATTATAGGGAATATTTTCTGATTGGTAATACTTTTTTACATTTTCTACAAATCGAGATTTTGGGACCGAAACAGAAAGTGTCGTTGGGGTTTCAATTGTAGAAATCCAAATATCTTCCGTCTTTGGACTCTGATAACAATACCCGATACAATCCGAGATTTCTTCATCTACATGTAGCTTCCCTGTAAATGAGATAATCGAACCATCCATATTTTTGGATCGAACAAAAAGTTTCGCTACTTTTAGTGTCGCATTATCTACAAACATAACAGACAAACTAGCTGAGCTCAATCCAGTATTCTGATTAATTACAGATGCCATGACAGCAATACCAAACGGCTCTTCTGACTTTACCTTTTTAAATTTTTTCATGATTTTATGTTTTACTGGAATTTATATTTTTATTTTAGTGTTATTATTACTACTATTTATTTTATATTAAATGTCAATACTATTTTAATTTACTAAATTTTGTAAATAGAAATCCCTTTTGCGAAAAGGCCTCTACTTTTTAACATTTTATATACTATTTTGTGGAAAAGTCTTTGAAAAGTGACCAATTTGCTCTTGCTTTTTTACAAAACCGCTAACTGATAGCTATCAAAGATGAAAAAGTTCCAACGAATTTTCCATTGATTTTACCCTCCAAATACTACATATAGCGTTCAACAAGAAAGTGACTACACAATATCTAGTGTTTATTTATCTCCCAATCTCCCCGGACCCATGGCTATCTACAAAATGAGAAAACGTAATGGTGCTATCGTTTCTTTCGATAAAAGCAGAATCGAGCAAGCTATAACTCTAGCAATTCAATCTATTGGAGGCACAGACCTTAGTAATACAGCTAAACTCACTGATTTGATCGTAGCTAATATTGAAGAAACAGTAGGAAATGAAATCCCTGATGTAGAAAAAATTCAGGATAGCGTAGAGAAAATCCTTATCAAAGAAGGACATGACTCAGTTGCAAAAGCATATATCCTCTATCGTGAAAAAAGAGCTCAAAACAGAGATGCGAGAAAAGTTGTTGTTGAAGTAGGTCAAACTATGGATGAATACTTAGATCAGACAGATTGGAGAGTTAATGCAAACTCAAATCAAGGATACTCTCTTGGAGGTTTGATCCTCAATGTATCTGGAAAGGTAGTTGCCAATTATTGGCTTTCTCATGTCTATCCAGAAGAAATTGGAAACTCTCACAGAAATGGAGATTATCATATTCATGATTTGGATATGTTCTGTGGATACTGTGCAGGTTGGTCTTTGAGACAACTTTTGGAAGAAGGATTTAATGGACTCAACAACAGAGTTCAATCTGCTCCTCCAAGAAACCTTCAAGCTACCGTAAATCAAATGATTAACTTTTTGGGTACTCTTCAAAATGAATGGGCTGGTGCTCAAGCATTCTCATCATTTGATACATATCTAGCTCCGTTTGTACACAAATATATGGTTGAAACGGAAGCTGAACTTGATGATTTAGGAGTTAAATTTGATAGTCCTGAAGCTAAAAAAGATTATATTTACAAAAAGACACATAAATATGTAACGCAGCAAATGCAGAACTTCATCTTTGGATTGAATGTTCCATCTCGTTGGGGAACACAAACACCGTTTACCAACATCACATTAGATTGGACTTGTCCTGAAGATTTGAAAGAAAAATCTCTTATGCTTGGTGGTATTAATCATGGATATTACCCTAAGAAATTTGGAGAATTGGAAGAAGAAATGAAACTTATCAATAGAGTTTTGATCGAAGTATATACACAAGGTGATCGAACTGGAGCTGTATTTACATTTCCAATTCCTACCTACAATATTACAGAAGACTTCCCTTGGGATGATCCAGATGTAAATCTTCTCTTCGAGATGACAGCTAAATATGGAATTCCTTATTTCCAAAACTTTGTAGGATCTCAGTTTAAGACCGTCAAAGATGAAACAGGGAAACTTGTAAAAGTAGAAAATCCAAATGCATATAAACCAGGTGCCGTTAGATCAATGTGTTGTAGACTTCAATTAGATTTGAGTCAACTCGAAAAGAGATGATGAGGACTCTTTGGATCATCTGAGATGACTGGATCTATTGGTGTAGTTACTATCAATCTAGCTCGTATTGGATACAACTTCAAATGAGATAAAGAAGGATTCAAGGGACAACTTAAGAGACTCATGGATTTAGCTAAAATCTCTCTTGAATTAAAGAGAAAAGAGATTACAAAATGGTTGGATGCATGATTCTATCCATACACAAAAAGATACCTTCATTCATTTAGAAATCACTTCTCTACTATTGGACTCAATGGTATGAATGAAGCAGTTCTCAACTTTACCAACGGTAAAGAAGATATGACAAGTGAAGGTGGTAAAGAATTTGCTACTGAAGTCTTGGATTATATGAGAGA
>Ga0302215_10003074_pt1 | contig 11298 bp, 9 predicted proteins | sample II_Fen_N3_1_FD_194580 | JGI IMG/M metagenome (GOLD analysis project Ga0302215, IMG submission 194580) | Peat permafrost microbial communities from Stordalen Mire near Abisko, Sweden - II_Fen_N3_1 | ecosystem: Environmental > Terrestrial > Soil > Wetlands > Permafrost | place: Sweden: Abisko... | reverse complement strand
CATATCTGCATGAATCTCATCGGAAACAACTATGATATTATGCTTTGTACAAATATCCGCCAGATGTTTCAATGTTTCTTTTTTCCATACACGCCCACCAGGATTGTGAGGATTACAAAGAATGAACATTTTGGTTTTAGAGGTTATTTTGCTTTCCAGATCATCAAAATCCATTTCATATCGTCCGTTGGTTTCTTTCAGGGGGTTGTTTATTACCACCCTGTTGTTATTCGTTACCACATGAAAAAACGGATAATAAACCGGTGGTTGTACAATGACTTCATCTCCGGGAACTGTGAGTGACTGCACAGCAAATGAAAGCCCGGGTACTATTCCTGGCAGGAAACCAATCCAGGACCGTTTTAGTTCCCATTGGTGGTGGTCTTTTATCCAGTTTATCAATGAAGGATAGAATTCCTTTGGAGGCATGGAATATCCTAAAATAGGGTGCTCGCAACGTTCACGAATAGCTTCGAATATAAAGTCAGGTGTGCGGAAATCCATATCGGCAACCCAGAGTGGCAATACATCATCCGATCCGTAGAGTGCTTTACGACGTTCCAGTTTTATAGCACCTGTGTTCCGGCGGTCGATGATTTCATCAAAATTATAAGTCATTGTAATTTTTTATTATATGTCATTTCCAAAAACCAAATGCATTGGAAACGTTACGAGTTACTATATTATTTTGTTAATTCTTCAATCGGCTTGCCAATATTCGCATTGGGCATCGGGATGTTCAGTATCCGGGCCAGGGTAGGTGCTATGTCGGTTGATTGATAGGACGCTGTGATGTTTTGTGGTTTTATCCGACCACCGTAGAAATAAAATGGTGCATATGAGACAACTGCATTTGATTCACCCACCGGATTATTCTTGTTGTCTACTTCAAGCCATCCCGGTAATAAGGTGATAATGACATCACCCATACAATTCTTGTTCGTTGAATTCCGGATTCGATCCATTTCACTGTTCATATTTCCACCCGTATTCAGTACCAATGATGATGGTATCGCACTCTGTATTCCTTCGAAATCTATCAGAAAATCAGCTACTGACTGTTGTACTGCGCGGAAGTTCAGTTTCTTTTCTTCTATTTTTTCTTTGTTTAGGAAGATGTTCTTACCATAGTACCCTGAAATCCATTTTTGTTGCCCGTAGACAGCCATCAGGTATGAGCTTAACAATGCCAGTGAGCGGTCGGCATTGAAATAACCTGCCGGCACTTTATTCTCGCCCAGTTCATTGGGTGAATGAACACTTGTCTGGTTGCCAAACATAAATACCAACGTTTTGTCAAGCCCCACCTTGCTGTCTATTTTCTGAAGCAGGCTTTGTATGTCTTTGTCAAGGCGCAGGTACATATCTTCTTTTTCAGCTGACTGGAGTGCGGTGGTTTTTTCAAAAGGTGTACGTACACTGAATTGAAGCAACAAAATGTCAGGGTAAATATCACTACCCAGTTGTTCTTCATTCATTATTTTTAATCCTAACTCTGCAACCAGGCTATTGGCCGAAGGTGTATTCTTGAAAATTGTGGCTGATGATGCCTTGTTCTTTTTTGTGGTGGGATCATAACTAAATCCTGACCTTTTATCTTCCCTTCCGGGTTTTGAAAAATAGGTATTGATATTATAAAGAGGTTCCCACTGCTTTTTTGTATAATTCGTAAAAGTGCCGTTTACATTCATCTCATCGGCCCAGTGGCTTAGTCCATCCTTGTAATACCCTGTAGTTACCCATTTCATGTTTACATCATCCATCCAGGCAACACTTCTGGCTGTATGTCCACCCAGCATAATGGCTTCTTCAGCACCCTGGGCTACTACATAACTTTTCGATTTCCCAGGATAAGCCAGCATGAGTTCATCCACAATAGTACTTGAAAGCATTTTATGAGCTGAAAGGGTTTGGCTTGTCCCAATGCCGATCTGGTCATCGTCCTGCAAAATAGATTGTATTTCACTTTCACCTCTGTTGTAGAATAAATTACCGACAATTCCATTGTAATAAGGGATTGAACCCGTCATAACTGAGGCAATGTCCGAAGCATTCCCGGCAGACACTAAATTATATGATACATTTCTACAGTTTGCTCCCAGTCCGGCTATCTTTTTAAAACCGTTCGGATCAAAATAATTCCATAATAAGTCCAAATGCCGTTGCTGCAACCCATCCACCATGATGCCAATTACCAAACGTGGCCGTTCATTGACAACAGGCTGGGCATTCAGGTTAAGACTAATAATGAAAAGGGAGAAAGTCAGAAATATATATTGAAAATAAAGTCTCATTTAATTGGTAAATTAAAGCATTCCTTTGGTACTCGGTAGTTCAAACTTATAAATATCGCGTTTTATCGCCATCTTAATAGACTTTGCTAACGCTTTAAAAATGCCTTCTATTTTATGATGTTCATTTTCGCCTTCCGCTTTTATGTTCAGGTTCATTTTAGCAGCATCGCTGAAAGACTTAAAGAAGTGCAGGATCATTTCAGTTGGCAAATCACCCACATATTCCCGTTTGAAATCAACATCATATACCAGCCAGGCACGTCCGCCAAAATCCAGGGCTACTGAACACAGACAATCGTCCATAGGCAGGTAGAAACCATAACGCTCAATACCGCGTTTATTGCCCAGAGCCGTACCAAAAGCTTCGCCCAGTGCAATGGCAGTATCCTCGATGGTATGATGTTCATCCACCTGCAGGTCGCCCTGTACCTTAATGGTCAGGTCGCAGCCTGAATGTTTCCCTATTTGTTCCAGCATATGATCGAAGAATTTCAATCCTGTGTCAATGGAGCAGGTGCCTGAGCCATCCAGATTTAATTCTATCAGTATGTCGGTTTCCTTTGTTGTTCGTTTAATAGTAGCAGTTCGTTCGCCGGCAAAGAGAAATTCGGCTATCCTGTCCCAACTTGTGGTTTGCAGTGCACAATATTCCAATAAGTCTTTCTCTCTGAGTATCTCTGTTCCTTCATTGATATAGATGGCTTTGCACCCCAGGTTTTTAGCCAGTTCAACATCCGAGTAACGATCGCCTATCACAAATGAATTTTCCAGGTCATATTCTTCTGAAAAGTATTCTGTCAGAAGTGCAGTACCCGGTTTGCGGGTTGGCAGGTTGTCTTGAGGAAAAGAAGTGTCGATAAAGATCTTATCAAAATGAATGTCTTCGTTTGACAGTGTCTGTATAAACTTCGCCTGTACAGTATCAAAATGTTCCTGTGGATAAATTAATGTTCCAAGTCCATCCTGATTGGTTACCATTGCCCATTCAAAATCCAGTTTCTGGCGAATGAAATACAGGTTGCGCAATACACCCGGCAGGAACTCCATTTGCTCCAATGTATCCACTTGGTAGGTTACAGGTGGCTCAACGATGATGGTCCCATCTCTATCAATGAAAAGTACTTTCTTTCTGGATCCTTCAGCCATATATTTGATATTTATCGATTTTAAAAACAGTACAAAAATAGTTTATTTTTATTTGACCTGAAAATGAAAGGAGCTACTCACTGTATTGTCCACTCTTTTCTATTCCCGTTCAGGCGTTCGGTATGTCAAGCTCCATTTTCAAAAACCTTCCTGTTTCACTGGTTGGGTGATTGGCAATCTCTTGCGGAGTTCCGGTACAAATAACCTTTCCACCTGCTCCACCTCCTTCAGGACCAATGTCAATGATATAGTCGGCGGTCTTTATGACATCCATGTTGTGTTCAATAATAATGACGGTATTCCCTTTGTTTACAAGTCTGTTCAATACCCCAAGTAGTACGCGGATATCTTCAAAATGCAATCCTGTAGTCGGTTCATCCAGGATGTATAATGTTTTTCCCGTATCCCTTTTTGATAGCTCTGTGGCTAATTTCACCCGTTGGCTTTCTCCTCCGGAGAGTGTTGTGCTCGATTGTCCAAGCTTGATATAACCCAGTCCCACATCCTGCAAAGTCTTTATTCTATTCAGGATAGCTGGTTGGTTCTCAAAGAACTCAACTGCCTGGTTAATGGTCATATCCAGAACATCGGCTATAGATTTTCCTTTAAAGCGTACTTCCAGCGTTTCCTTGTTGTATCGTTTTCCGTTGCAGCTTTCGCAGGGAACATATACATCCGGCAAAAAATTCATTTCAATGGTTTTATACCCGTTTCCGCCACAAACTTCACAACGACCACCAGCTGTGTTGAACGAGAATCGTCCGGGTTTATATCCCCTGATTTTAGCTTCCGGCAATGTGACAAATACATTTCGTATGTCCGAAAAAACACCTGTATACGTGGCAGGATTCGAACGGGGGGTACGCCCGATAGGCGATTGGTCCACTTCCACCACTTTGTCGATATGCTCCAGCCCTTGTACGCTGTCATAAGGCAATGGATCCTGTAATGAATGATAGAAACTCTGACTGAGTATAGGTTGTAATGTTTCGTTGATTAACGTTGATTTACCACTTCCCGAGACACCCGTAACACAAATCATTTTGCCGAGTGGGAAGGTCACATTGATATTCTTCAGGTTGTTTCCTCTTGCCCCTTTCAGGATAATTTTCTCTCCGTTCCCCTGACGAAGCTTCTTAGGTATTTCAATACGTTTCGTTCCATTCAGGTATGCCGAGGTCAATGTGTCGGCTTTCAGCATTTCTTCGGGAGTTCCTGAGAATACCACTTCACCACCCAATCTGCCTGCATGTGGCCCCATGTCCACCACGTAATCGGCTGCCATCATCATGTCTTTATCGTGTTCTACCACGATGACCGAGTTGCCCGTATCACGCAGTTGTTTCAGCGAGCGGATCAAACGCTGGTTATCCCGTTGGTGCAATCCAATGCTTGGTTCATCCAGAATGTACAGCACGTTTACAAGCTGTGACCCGATTTGTGTAGCCAGCCGTATGCGTTGGCTTTCTCCACCGGATAAAGATTGGGAGCTTCTGTTCAGGGATAGGTAGGTCAGACCTACATCCAATAAGAATTGCAGGCGTGTCCGGATCTCTTTCAGGATTTCAATTGCTATTGCTTTTTGTTTGTCCGACAGGTATTTTTCAACTGTCCCAAGCCATTTAGACAGTTCGGCAATATCCATGGCTGCCAGATCGGCTATATTTTTATCGTGCATCCTGAAGTAAAGGGATTCTTTACGCAACCTGGCTCCATTACATTCCGGACAGACAATTGATTTCGAATACTGGTTTGCCCACTTTTGTTCTGTTGCTGATGCTCCGTTCTCGGTCTGCATCTCAATGTATTTCAGGATACCATCATAACTCAGAAAATAGTTTGTTCCGATAGACTGGTTTTTAATGTGCAATCTTTCTTCCGTACCATTCATGATTTCATCCATGGCCTCATCGGGTATCTCAAGAACAGGAGTTTTGAGCGTACACTCGTATTTGTCGAGGATAGCTTCTATCTGCCAGAATATGGTGCTGCTTTTATGTTTACCCAGTGGTGCAATAGCCCCGTTATAAATGCTTAGTTTCTTATTGGGCACAATCTTGTCCATGTCAATCTGATTCACGTAACCAAGCCCTTTGCAACGAGGACATGCCCCGTGGGGTGAGTTGAATGAAAAGTTATGAGGAGCAGGCTCATCGTATGAGACACCGCTGGTAGGACACATCAACATTTTACTGAAATATCGTGCTTCTTCTTTGTCTTTTTCGAGCAACATCACAATGCCGTTGCCTTGTTGCATGGCTTTTTGCATGGACTCTTTCAACCGCTTGCGGTCTTTCTCAGAAACCAACAGTTTATCAATCACCACTTCAATATCGTGGTTTTTATACCGGTCTACTTTCAATCCATGGGTTGCTTCCCTGATTTCACCATCAATCCGGACATTCAGGTAGCCCTTTTTTCTTATTTGCTCAAATAATTCCTTGTAATGGCCTTTACGTCCACGTACTAATGGTGCAAGCAAAAATGTCTTCTTGCCTTCATAGTCTTTCAGAATCAAATCAACGATCTGGTCTTCGGAATACTTGACCATCTTTTCACCGGTAACATACGAAAATGCTTCCCCTGCACGTGCAAAGAGCAAACGCAGAAAGTCATAAATTTCTGTTGTGGTACCTACTGTGGAGCGTGGATTCTTGTTGGTAGTCTTTTGCTCTATGGAAATCACCGGACTTAACCCGGTAATTTTATCCACATCCGGGCGTTCCATGTTCCCCAAGAAACTGCGGGCATAGGCCGAGAAAGTTTCTATATACCTGCGTTGACCTTCTGCAAAAATAGTGTCGAAAGCCAGTGAGGATTTTCCACTGCCGCTTAAACCTGTAATCACAGTCAGAGCATCACGTGGAATAGAAACATCGATATTTTTTAAGTTATGAACCCGTGCGCCGATCACTTCTACTCGCTCTGAAGCTTCGATGGGTTGTATGTCGTTTTTTGTTGTCAAGACTAATTGTACTAAGTGAAATGTCGTTTTTTAATTTAACTTGCAAAGATACGAAATTCTAAACGAGCGGGCAACGGAAAAGGTTCGTATGATTACATAAAAAAACCGGAAACTACATTTAGTTTCCGGCCAAATAATCCCAATGGGAATTCAACGTGTTATTTTGATCTTGTTTTCCAGATATTTGTGGATTAAATCGGTTACAATTTTTTCGTAAGGCATCCCGATTTCTATCTCTTTTAGTTTTAAATTATTCAGGTCACTGTCTGATAATTTAATGTTTAAAACGGTATTTTTCTTAATCCCATTCTTCGCTGATTTTACTGCTTTGGTTATTACTTCATTCTGTTCTTCAGAAACAACCAGTTTTTGATTTCTATGTAATTGAAGAATCTCAGCTTCTTCTTCATCTAAATATTTTTTCATTTTGTACGTTTATAACTTTTTGTTGCTTTTCTGCTTGGAATAATAGTTTTTAGAAAATATTCGTTGTCAGTCTCACTATATGGAACCAGATAAATATAGTTATTGAGGTTAATTTCAAATATTTTCTGACCCGGATATTTTTCCTGATTAGGATGGTCGTACACTTTAAAAATCATATTATGGGATATTGCTAAAACAATTTCCTCGAATGAAATGTTTCTGGTTTCCTTCAAAAGATTATTTTTCTCAGTATTCCATTTGTATGATTTCATTATTTGTGATTTACAATGCAAATATAGAAAAAAACTAAACACAAAAGGTCAATACTCTTTATGTTTTAAAAATATGCATCTATAAGTTTTTTATCTCTAATAAGCATATTACATTGTTTGACAACTCGCCAATCTTCAAATTCAAGTAGCTTGAGTTCATTGATTTAAATGTTTATTGATTGCTGGTTGAACTTTTCTATCAGTTTACAGAAACAATTAGTTTATTTCTATTTCTCTCAAATTCAGGATGCTCTGTTTTTCGGTATTTACATATTCCACCAGTTCAGGAAAGAATCGCTGAAATTTATATTCCAGTACTTCCCTGTTGTCAACTAAGAACGCAATGGTTTTATCAGGGTCAATGGCGGATATCTTATGGATAGCCATTATTTCCAACGACCTTCTTAACCCGTCCAGAGAACCGTATTTGTATAACCTGTTTGTACCTGTAAAATGTAAAATGAATCTTTTCACTTTATGCGGTAGATGACGATAGTTCAGAAGGGCAAAGAAATAGAACCTGTGGGAAAATACCTGAAGTGATTTACGGTGCGAATAGGTTTTGAAATTCACTGCCAGGAAATAATCGAAATACATATCGGCTATTATGCCGGAATAACGGCCAAAGGTAGGGCGGAGCAATACAACGGTTTCATTCACCAGTGCATGCGAATCGGTAAAGCTGTCAATCTTTCGGTGCAGGATAATACCATCCCTGATTCCATTCGGGTAATCGTTAAAGTGGCTTCCTTTTACAAAGTCGCCTATAAAGTTTCCTATTTGAAGCTGGTGGTCGGTACCCGATAAAAATATATGTGCTAAATAATTCAATGTCGTTTTCTGATTTTGAACAAAAGTAGCTATAAATACTTGTTGACTCAAAAAAAATTGTTTTATAATCCTGTAAAATGAGATAAGTAATCGTTGTTATTTAATGTGATATTTGTTCAACTATAAAAGATTACATTTCAGTGTCCATACAATTGTTAATTACTAATAGGTTGGAATTTTTAAGTGATTGGATTAATTAAGTAAATGGAACAATATAATTTACTAGTTTATTAATACTTCAAATATGGCTTTTCTACATTCCTCTCTAAATTGGATTTATTAAAATGGAATTGTTTAAACAACAATTATAATTATGAAATTGATTTTTTTAGAATAGATGGGAATAAGGTTTAGTTTTGTAGGTGATTGGTTTCTACTAAGGTTGAAAAAATAAAATAAGTTTTAATTCTTTAAAACCTTATTTTATTTTTTCAACCTTAGTAGAAAAGACAGCCCCAAAAGTCTTAACCTTATTAGTAGTTATCTGATTTTAGGTATTCATTCAAAAGCATTTATTTCTAAATTATTTTATAAACAATCATTCATGAATTGGGTAATAGATCAAGCTAAGATTGAAATAAATGATAAAAATAAAATCACATTATTTATTACCTCGTACTTTATTGTCGCATTTGCTGCTTATAACGTTTTCTGGCGAGTCTTTATAAAAGTGTGTCAGCTTGTTGTTTTCCGTAAATAGTAAATGGTAAATGAATAAATAGTACATCATTCAGGTCTGTTTATCATTTGTTTTAGACCGCTTTTTCCATAAAATGAAGGCCGAACGGTAGTGATACGTATATAAAACGTTCCTTTAAAATACCGTTTTATATGCGTTTTATATACGTATCACTACCGTTTTATATCCGTTTTACGATAAAACAGATGTAAATGAGATGTAAAATGGGATAAACTCCTGACTTCCTTTTTACTGATTCTATATTTCGCATTATAATTCAGAATTTGTTTCAACATTTTGTGAATTTCTTTTGTTATTAATTATCTTTGCAGGTAAGAGAAAAATAATCATTATAAACTATTTATACATGGAACAAATAATCAATCACATTTCGTTGCTTCGTAAAGCCATGAAGCAGCTGGGCATATCCGCCTGTATTATTCCCGGAACTGATCCTCATGCCAGTGAGTATATCGCGGAATACTGGAAAGAACGTCAGTGGATTTCAGGGTTTGATGGCTCTGCAGGAACTGCTGTTGTTACTTTAACCGCTGCCGGATTGTGGACTGATTCACGTTATTTCCTTCATGCTGCCGAACAACTGGAAGGAACAGGGATTGAATTGATGAAACAGGGTTTACCTGAAACTCTGGAAATTCTGCCATGGCTTGCCACACAACTTAAAGCCGGTGAAAAAGTGGGCGTAAATCCTCAAATGTTTTCATTAAACGGTTATTCTTCCATGAAAACCGAATTGAAAATGAATGACCTGGAACTTGTTTCCATTGATCTGCCTGCACTTGCCTGGACCGAGCGTCCTGCAATGCCTTTGAAACCATTCTTTGTATTTGAAACACAATATGCCGGTAAATCGACTACTGAGAAGTTGACATTGGTCCGTGACGAAATGAAAAAGGCACATGCCGATGTGTTTGTCTTATCAGCCCTGGATGATATTGCCTGGTTATTCAATATCCGGGGAAATGATGTTGATTACAATCCGGTAGTCATTTCCTATGCACTGGTAGAAAACGATAAGGCTACTTTATTTATTGCCCCTGAAAAACTTACTACTGAGACAAGTGCTTATCTCCAGAGCCAGGGAGTGAAAGTTGAACCATATCTGGCTATCTATGATCAGCTTAAAAAACTGTCTTCATCAAAAGCTGTCCTGGTGGATGGTGGAAAACTGAATCAGGGTTTGTTTGAATCAATACCAAAGGGATGTGCCATTAGAAATACCATGTCACCGGTATTCAAACTGAAAAGTGTAAAGAATGACGTTGAAATGTCAGGTGTGCGCCTGGCCATGCAACGAGATGGTGTGGCATTGACCCGCTTCTTTATCTGGCTGGAAGAGAACCTGAAAACCGGAAACTTATCCGAACTGTCTGTTTCAGGTAAATTGCGTCAATTCCGCAGTGAACAGGAAAATTTCGTGGGTGAAAGTTTTGGTACCATTGCCGGATATGCAGCACACGGAGCCATTGTACATTATAGCGCAACTCCTGAATCGGATGCCAAACTAAAAGCAGAAAATATATTTTTACTGGACTCCGGAGGGCAGTACCTTAACGGAACAACCGATATTACCCGCACTGTGGCGTTAGGAACTCCGTCAGCACAGCAAAAGACAGACAATACCCTTGTGTTGAAAGGGCACATTGCATTGGCAACAGCATTATTCCCTGTCGGAACACGCGGTTCACAACTGGATATCCTGGCCCGTAAAGCTATGTGGGATTTAGGATTGAATTACGGTCATGGTACCGGTCATGGAATAGGACACTTCCTTTGTGTTCATGAAGGGCCACAAAGCATTCGTATGGACGAAAACTCTACAGTTTTACAACCGGGCATGATGATCTCCAATGAGCCGGGTATGTATCGCACCAACGAATACGGAATACGTATTGAGAACCTGGTCCATGTGGTTCCGGCACAAAAGACTGAATTCGGTCAATTCCTTAAATTTGAAACATTAACCCTGTTCCCGATTGATCAGCATTTAATTAATTTCGATTTATTGAGTAATTCGGAAATAGAATGGTTGAATGACTATCATCAACGGGTTTATGACTCAATAGCACCTAAATTGAATGAGTACGAGCGCGAATGGCTTAGCAAAAAATGCAACCCGTATATCCGGAAAGCATAGTGGTAATTAGTTGATTGGTTAATTGGTTAATTAGTTAGGGTGATGATTGATAGGGTGTTATTAAATAAATCATAAATGCTCTACCCTTTATCTTATCAACCAATTAACCAATCAACCAATCAACCAATTAACCAATTAACCAATTAACCAATCAACCAATTAACCAATTAACCAATTAACCAATTAACCAATCAACCAATAAACCAATTAACCAATTAACCAATCAACCAATCAACCAATTAACCAATTAACCAATTAACCAATCAGCCAATTAACCAATTAACCAATCAACCAATCAACCAATTAACCAATTAACCAATCAACCAATTAACCAATCAACCAATCAACCAGCATCAATGAAGCTTTTTAACATCCACGATACGGCTCTGGGGAAAGCAGTTAAAGCTCCCGAAAAGTACGACCCTTCACTTTTGTTTCGTATACCCAGGTCTGAAAACAGGGTACATTACGGAATTGAAGATGATCAGTTGCCATTTGTAGGGTTTGATGTGTGGAATTGCTATGAG
>Ga0302215_10003072_pt1 | contig 11304 bp, 12 predicted proteins | sample II_Fen_N3_1_FD_194580 | JGI IMG/M metagenome (GOLD analysis project Ga0302215, IMG submission 194580) | Peat permafrost microbial communities from Stordalen Mire near Abisko, Sweden - II_Fen_N3_1 | ecosystem: Environmental > Terrestrial > Soil > Wetlands > Permafrost | place: Sweden: Abisko... | reverse complement strand
CTATAACCTGATGAATTGTCGCCCTGATAGAATGAATATACCCAGGCGTTACTTATATATTTTGTATCAAGCAGGTTGTTTAGCAAAATAGTGAAGCCAATGCCCCGAAGTCCGGGTACTGTTAGTTCATAACTTAATCTAAGATTGTTCACAAAATAGGCAGCCAATGCACGATCGTTGCTTCCGGTGTTGTCTATATATTGTTTTCCAACGTATTGCGATTGTATTCCAGCCTCAAGGTTATTGTAGTTGAAGGTAAACAAACTGTTTGCAATAGTTTGTGGAGAGAAGGCAATAGGGGCTGTTTTGTAGTTAACTTCTTGTTGGTTTGTCCAGTTCCAATTAGCATCATATACATCAGCATATTCTTTAAAATTGAGAATTTCGTTCTTGCTCAACGTCACCGAACCATCCCAACGTAACCAATCAGTCAGTTTATATGAACCAACTATTTCAATACCGGCGCGGTAACTTACAGGTATGTTTTCAGTCAACATTTCACCCATATCATTAATTTTCCCAGTTAAGATAAGCTGATTTCGATAGTTCATCAGGTAGGCATTGGTGCCAATTGAGCCTGATTCATTGTGAAATTTATATCCCAATTCAGTGTCGTAGAGTGTTTCATGGGTTGGCCATGTAGTAGCTGATCCATCGGTATAATTTGTCCGTGTTGGTTCGCGATGTGCTACGGCAAACGAAGCAAATAAATCACTATTATTATCAGGGCGATAGAATATACCAACTTTTGGATTGAAGAACTTGAAATGTTTATCAACATCCAATTTTTGCATGGAATTGATTGCATCGTCCCATTCATCATTTGTTCCCTGCAATTTGTAATCTACCTGACGATATTGCAAATCAGCATACACGTTGAGTTTTGATGTAATATCGTAATTGCCTTTTAAGTATATGTTTGCGTCAAATTTACTAACGTCGCTACGATAGTATTCTGTAATGGGTTGAATGTTTCCAATATAATTCTTTACCCAAATAACATCTCCCCAGTGCTGACCCCAATAATTGTTAGCAGCACCACCTAATTGAGCTGAGAGTTTGTCTTTTTGATAGTTTAATGAGAAGGTGAAACCTGCAAAATCATTACCCATCTTTTTTTGACGAACTAAATCGCTACTTTTGATAGTTGTACTGTCATTCAATACAAATGCTTGTAATGCATAATTTTTGAATGATTGATCTTGTTTGTATTCTTCGTAATAGCCATCACCTCGTGTGTAATGTAGACCGGCATTCAAACTAAGTTCTGAATTAAATGTGTGAACACCAATTAGCTGGTAATTAGTTTGTGTGTAATTGTCGGTTTGGTTCTGGTAATAAAGTGGATTCCCGTTTGCATCTACACCCATAAAACCACAAGGATTGTACGTGCGGTGTGTGGTCAATGAATCTTTTGGAACACCATCCCAGGCATGATATGTTTTTTCGGTACCTCCAAAAGTAATAAATTTGACAGTCGTTTTTTCACCATAATATCCCGCCTGTACAAAGTACGATTTCATATCAACAGCGCCTCGATCTATATAACCAGCCGATTTTACGGTTGACAGACGTGTATCAATGGCCCAATGCCCGTTTATAAGACCGGAGCTTGCTTTTACAGTTGCTTTTTGCGTATTGAATGAACCAATAGTTGCATTAATTTCACCCGAAGCTTTTTGAGCATAATTATCGGTTTGTAAATTGATATTTGCTCCGAAAGCACCTGCTCCATTTGTTGATGTTCCAACACCACGTTGTACCTGAACACTTTGTACAGATGAAGTGAAATCGGGAAGGTCCACCCAGTATGCACCTTGTTCATCCGCATCGTTGTATGGAATTCCGTTGATGGTTACGTTGATACGTGAAGCATCAGTTCCGCGGATACGGAAACCTGTATACCCGATTCCTGTTCCTGCGTCGGATGAAGCAACAAACGATGGTGTTTGCGAAAGTAGATACGGAATATCTTGTCCGATATTGGTTTTAGATAATGTTTCTTTATCCAGATTGGAATAAGCAACAGGTGATTTGTCTGTAGCTCGAAGTGAAGTTACTGTGATTTCATCTATCGAAACTGATTTTGATTTCAAAGTCAGTAAAATTTCCTTATCAACATCTGCCTGAACAGTAGTTGTTTCGTAACCGATAAACGATGCTTTAATTGTATAATGAAGTTTGGTTAGACCATCGAAGAGGAAAAGTCCGCTTTTGTCTGTGGTTTTCCCCTGTAAACTGTTTTGAACAGTGACGGTTGCTCCCGCTAGTGAATTACCCTTTTCGTCCAACACTTTTCCTTTAATGACGTGTTGACCGAAGGCCGAAATAGCCGATACCAGCATAAATGCTGCAATAAAAATTTGTCTCATAGCAAATTAATTGAATTAATAATTTGATTTTGAGAGCCCAATAAAAGATACGGAAGATTTGTCTTATTCCCTATTCGGCATTACCCGTACAGGTTCAAAGGGTATGATCTCAGCCCGAAATATTAAGGCACCCCATTGTTTTGTTTGACTGTTCGAACGCTTGAAACGCGCGAAAGTTCATATGTTTGAAAAAAGAAAGAAAAACAACCCTGGAAGCGGGTCGAATTCCTTTCGAGGGACAAAGATACGCCAATAATGTGGAAAATGAAAATTAAATGATGAGATAATGTGTTGATGCGATTATGAGCTGATACAATAAGACTACAGTTATGTCACTGAGAACTGCTCACTATCAACTGATAACGGGACTCATCCCGCCCAACCTTCGCGATCGAGATTCCTGTAATTAATTGCTTCTGCAATATGATTTGATTGGATGTGTTCCGCCTCATCCAAATCGGCAATGGTACGGGCCACTTTAATGATTCTATTATAAGCACGGGCTGATAAATTGAGGCGTTGCATAGCATTTTTCAATAACTCAGAACTTGGTTTATCGATTTGTGCAAAGGTGCGCATTTGTTTGGAAGACATTTGAGCATTGCAATACACGCCTTCTATGTCTTTAAATCGCTCTTCTTGAACTAGACGTGCTTTCATCACGCGGTCTCGGACTTGCTCGCTACTTTCCGATTCTTTCATTTCAGATAGTTTCTCAAAGGGAACTGGAACAATTTCAATATGAATATCAATACGATCGAGTAGAGGACCTGAAATACGACTCAGGTACTTTTGAACAACTCCAGGAGCGCAAACACAATCCCTATCGGGATGATTATAATAACCACAAGGACAAGGGTTCATCGATGCCACCAGCATAAAACTTGCCGGATATTCAATGGCGAATTTGGCACGCGATATACATATTTTGCGGTCTTCTAACGGTTGACGCATCACTTCCAGTACAGTCCTTTTAAATTCAGGAAGTTCATCGAGCAATAATAAGTATATAAGATAGTTTATACTAAAATATTTCATATATTTGCATACCAAATAATTACACAATAATAAGTAATGAAAAAAGCTGCGATATTAGCCAGAGCATCTACAAACCAACAAGACACAGACTCACAAATTCAATCATTAATGTCTTGTGCTGAGAATTTTGGATTTGAAATTCCAAATGTATACATATTTTCTGAAAATATCACCGGGATGGATAAATTCGATAAAGAAGAAAGGGAAAGTATACAAAATTTAAAGCAAGCAATCGAGACGAATAAAGATATTGAATGTGTTTTCATGTGGGAACTTACTAGACTTTCACGTAATCCATTCTACTTGATTGACCAGTTGAGATGGTTCAATGAAAATAAAGTTCCCATCTACTTTAATGATATTGAAAAATGGACTTTAGACAAACAAAGTAAAATCGAAATACATGATACTACAACTTACATTTTTGGTGCTGCTACATACGGGCAATCTGAATGGGAAAAAATCCGTAAGCGTACTATGCGTGGAAGAAACGAGAAAGCAAAAAGAGGCTTGTTCGTTGGTCACATCAGTGATGGTTATAAAGTGTCCTTGGTTGGAAAAGAAAAACATATTGTAATTGATGAAGTTAGAAAAAAAGTAGTACAGGCAATTTTTAATTGGTATACAGAAGATCATTTCTCTACTAATAGAATTGCTAGGGAATTGAACGAGAAAAATGAATTTACTTTTAACGCCTATGAAGCCGATCTCAATGCAACCAATCCAATGTTTAATCAGTTCTATCGTGTTAGAGGAACAAATGCAAAAAGAGAAAAAATCAAACAAAAGTGGAAAGCATCTACAATCGGACAACTACTAAAGAATAGATGGTACATCGGTGAAAGAGAATATAATAATGAAATATACCCTGTCCCTGCTATTATTACAAAAGAGCAGTTTGAAATTGCACAGGAAAGATTGAAAACGAACAATAAGGTTCTCCCCAAAAGAAGAGTAAGTACATATTTACTTAAAGGGAAGTTGTTTTGTGGTAAATGTGGAGCATTAATGAATGGGCATAAAGTGAGAATTAACTCAAGCTATTATTGCTCATCTTTAGAAACAGGTATAAAATGTGGTTCTGAAGGGATCAACAAACAGAATATTGAATCAATTGTTTGGGATATGATCTTTAACAATATTTTCACCCATTATAATGAAATAGATTTTCATGATCTTTTTAAAATTCCAAATGAGAATATAGAAGAACTTAAAAACTCAATTAAGAGTAATGAGGAAAGCATCTCCCGGAAAAAATCTTTCATTTCATCATCTACTAATCAGTTGTCACAATTATATGCAGATAAGGCATTAGCAATTTCAGAAATTGAAAAAAATGCCATTGCCAAAACAATTAGTTCGATTGTAAACGAAACCAATAATGTTGAAGCGATAATTAACTCAATTGAAAAAGAAAATAGAGCAATAAACTTACGAATAGAGAATAACAATAATATAGACAATATCGTATTTACTCTTGATGGATATAATACTTTAGAAGACAAGGTGAGCGTTATAGAAAAAATTATAGAAAAGGTTACACTATATAATCTACAAAACTATGATAAGCTTATTATCATAGATTACTTCTCACTTAAAAGGAGTGCCGCTATATATAACTCAAAAAGATTAAAAGGTAAATATATAAATCTTGACCCATTGTTAAGCGAAAATCATATTAGTTTTGACTCAGAAAGAGGTGTGTTTCTCAACAATCATAAATGTATAATTACATACAGGAACAAGCCCGATATAATGTTATTTAATACTGAAAAAGATCGATTACTTATTGACATAATAAATGCTTCCAATGATTATAGTAATATATTAAAATCAGCTGTATTTGAGAGTGAAAAACTAAAAGAAAGCCTTTCCTTTTTTACTGCGTATTATTCACGTTTAGAAGACGAGCCTAGTGATGAAGAATATAAGAAATGGAAAGAAGATTATAAGAGATGGTCAAAAATAAGAGGAGAAAAAAGAAAGATCAAACGAAATAGTATTAAGCCTGAAAAGATTGAAAATTCAATTTTATATGACAAATTAAACTCACAACGTAAAATACAATATAATCTAAAATACAAATTTAAAAACAATAAATCTTTATCATTCGAAGATTGTGCACAAAAACTCGAAGATATTGAAACTAAACTAAAGGAAATAAATTTAGAGATGAAGGGTTTAAAGAGAACGTAATTTTAATCTAATAGATGATATTTAGTTTCTTTGCTCTTTGAGTTAATTCAGAGCTTTGGATTAATTCAATAATACATACGCAAGTATAACTATGCCAAAAATACTTACTAACCCAATAGTCAACTCCTTGTTAGATGGTGGAATGGCTGTTGGGAATATAAGAAGATACAATTCTACAAAATATTTTCTCATTTTCAAAGCATTTAATGTGTTATCTGTTTTCTCTACCTTTCTCAATAGTTTTCAATATTCCCTTTCTAATTATACATTTTGAATTCTGATAGTGTTTCATATCAGATAAACCATAGTTTCTTAAACTGCCATAACTTATTCCTAAATCCTCCGGTTTAAACATGGTGAATATAGCTGCTAAACTACCAAAATAAAAATGCTTTTCACCAATTTCTAGGTGAATTACCGTCCTATCTACTTTATCCATTTATTTTTTTTGCAAAGGTATTAAATATATTGCATATATTTATTATATGTCATATATTTAATGTTTATTAACGCCTATATATTGCACATATTGAATATATGTCATATCTTTGTATCGTAATCAAAACAAACAAAGATATGAACACAACATTCAAACCAAGAAAATATGAAGTAGGTTGCTCCGGTAGTGGATGGGGAGTTTGGGAAATTGCTACAGGTCAAAAAGTAGAGGGTTTTTCATCTTCTAAGATTGGTAGAATTTATGCACTTGAATTGATGTACAAACTAAACGGTTGGAATAAACCCTCAAATTTTAAATAATTATATACCCACTAAATAAAGATGTCATGGTACAGATTTTAGCATTAAATGAAAGCACTGTAATCAGAGCAAAAGTGATAGAAACAAGAACAGGAAGCGAGTTTTTCGCTGGGAGCAAATCGATGATGATTGAATTATTGAAGTCAAAAATGTCAAACGGTGTTTGTCATTTTTTATTTGTCAAAAAAGACGGTACGATCCGTGAAGCATGGGGCACATTAAACCGGAGCTTGGTTGAGAAATATATTAATGGTCGTGGTGATAGCCGTGAAATATACGCTACTTCAGCTTATTTTGATGTGGAAAAAGCCGCTTGGAGAAGTTTTCGTTGGGAATCAATAGTACAAATATTTTAAATTTGGATAAGATGATGGCAAAATACATAATGGACTGTTTAACACGCCAGAAAATGATAGTTTTTTCATGGGGTTTTCACAAAGCAATTGCATTAGAAAACGGATTGAGATTTAGTGTTAATGGGTTTATACACAAAGGCATAGTTGATGTAATTTACAATGAAGGTACGGACTATTTTGATATAAAACTGATAAATAATGGTGTTACTAAGTCACTAACGTTAAACGTGGATTTAGGAGGGCTAATTTCGACATTAGACACCCTTATTGAGAAGGATGAAAACGATGAAAAATACAAGAACCGAATCAAACAAAAATATTCACTTCTATAATTACTGAACATTACATACATTATCAATGATTTATAGATTAGGTGTCAAATAAGCACCAAACAAACATTCACTAACGAATAAAATACATTAAAACTGAATATTATGAGTCTAAAATTTTCAAATACAACAAGCGACTACATTGAATGGGACACAATGTTAAACCTAGTTCGCAATCTATTTATTGAGGGTAACTACAATATGAGTTTATTAATTTCACTGGGATCATTCATGGGACTTAGAATCTCTGATTTACTAAATCTGACGTGGATTCAAATTGTAAATGTTGAACACCTTGAAATTATTGAAGGGAAAACAGGTAAAAGACGAGTTATAAAAATCAATACTCAGTTGCAAAAACACATAGGTGAGTGTTACAAAGCAGTTCAACCCCGGAAAATAGAAAGCAAGTGTTTTCTTAGTCAAAAAGGAACAGTTTATAGTGTTCAACGCATTAATGTTATCCTAAAGGAGCTTAAAGTAAAATACAACTTGAAAATTGGCCATTTAAGTAGTCATAGCCTTCGCAAAACCTTTGGGAGGGCAGTTTATACCAACGCTGGGAGTAACGCTGAATTTGCGCTTGTAAAGCTGTCAGAACTATTCAACCATTCTGATGTACGCACCACAAGAAAATATTTAGGATTAAGAAATGATGAGCTTATGGAAGCTTACGAATTACTTTCCTTTTGACAAAAAAAAACGTATCTTTGTACACTAAGAATTTATAATATGGGAGATTATAGTAGTTACATTGAAAGAGACCAGTTTAATGAAAATATTTGTGAATTGGTTGAAGAATATTTGGGAGACATAGATTTATATCCAATTGATACTATTTTGGCTATCAAAGAAGAAACATTTGAGCTAAAATTATGTTCCCCCGGTGAAATTGATTCTAGTTGGACAACATACGAGATTCAGTCTTTAATTAGGGATAATGAGGATGGAACTGGAAAGGAAACTGATATTGATTCTACAAACGAAATCGCCAATAGTTATTTTTTTGTAAGATGATATTAGATATGAATGGTTGTATATCAACCAATATACACTCTATTTGCATTTCAAACCATAAAGCGAGTTTATTTCTAGTCATTTATCCTGAGTTAGCATGGAGTGATAATATATCATTTGCCAGAACATTTAAAACAATTGATGAAGCTATAGATTTTGTAGAGACTCCATTGGTAAAAGTGTTTTTGGAGAATGAGTTAGAGCAGTTTATTTGGACTGACACCAAACAATCAATATTCTGACATAGAATATAAGTCGCCTTAAATTCAAGATATTAAACTTTAATCATTCACTAAATATTATAATCATAAAGAAAGAATTATGTCCAACATTATTGATGCGATTATTAATATCGTAAAAAATCCTATTCTTGAATTACAAGTTTTTTATAAAGCAAAAAACCGTGCAAACAGCATGGGTGATGCTTTAGAAGAATATATTAAAGATTTGTTTGCAAGCTCTATAAACCTTAGTGAAGTTGATCGAAACATTGCAATTAGTAAAACATTTTCATACTTGGGAAACCAAAATAATCCACCTGATTCAATGTTAAGAGGTGGAGATGCAATTGAAGTAAAAAAGATAGAATCGCCAGATTCTGGTTTGGCACTAAATTCATCTTATCCTAAAGCTAAGTTATTTGCCAATAGTCCTATGATAACTGTTGATTGTAAAAGAGCTGAAGTTTGGCAGGTTAAAGATTTTATATATGCTGTTGGAGTTGTCAAAAATAGTTCAATTAAATCACTTTGTTTTGTTTATGGTGATGATTATGCAGCCAACGCAGACATCTATGAAAGAATCAGACTTACTATTAAAGATGGTTTATTGACTATTCCAGACGTTGAATTTGCTGATACTAAAGAATTAGGTAGAGTAAATAGAGTAGATCCATTGGGTATTACATATTTAAGAATAAGAGGAATGTGGGGAATTGATAATCCATTTACAGTATTTAGATATGTGTATACTCGTAATCATTCTAATAAGTTTAATTTTATGGCTATTATAAATGAAGAAAAATACAATAGCTTTGATAATAAAAATGAACTTGAACAATTAAATGCTTTAGATCAGAATCTTAGTATCACTAATATTCAAATAAAGAATCCAAATAATCCAGCTCAATTAAAGAACGCAAAATTAATAACATTTCAAGTAAGATAAATATGAATATAATTAGTCTTTTCAGCGGTGCTGGTGGATTGGATTTAGGATTTGAAAAAGCCGGTTTCAAAGTTGTTGCAGCAAATGAGTATGACAAAAAAATCTATGCTACTTTTAAACATAATCATCCTCATATTAAACTAATAGAAGGGGATATTTCTACAATTGACGAAACAGAATTTCCTGATAATATAGATGGTATAATAGGCGGGCCACCTTGTCAGTCTTGGAGTGAGGCTGGCAGTTTAAGAGGAATAGAGGATCCTAGAGGTCAATTGTTTTATCAATATATAAGAATACTAAAAAGCAAAAAGCCTAAATTTTTTGTTGCAGAAAATGTGTCTGGAATGCTGTCTAAAAGACATTCTGAAGCTGTTGCAAACATTCTACAAATGTTTGATGATGCAGGTTACAAAGTATTTCACAAATTATTAAATGCAAGTAATTACGATGTTCCACAAGACAGGGATCGTGTTTTCTATATTGGATTCAGAAAAGATCTAAATGTTAGTTCGTTTGAATATCCTGAACCATTAAAGACTAAACTAACACTTCTTGAGGCTATTGGTGATTTAAAGGATTCAGCTATCCCTGCTTTAGAATCAAATAAAACCAATGGCGATAATTGTAAGGTTTTAAATCACGAATACTTTGTAGGTGAATATTCTACTATTTTTATGTCCAGAAATAGAGTGAGATCTTGGACTGATCCAGCTTATACTGTTCAAGCAAGTGGTAGACAATGTCAATTACATCCACAAGCACCAAAAATGATTAAGTTAGAAAAAGACAAACAAAGTTTTGTTTCTGGTAAAGAGCATTTATATAGACGCTTGACCGTTAGAGAATGTGCAAGAATTCAAGGTTTTCCAGATGATTTTAAATTTATTTATGATAGTGTTGATTATGGTTACAAAATGATAGGTAATGCTGTTCCAGTCAACCTTGCTTATCACGTTGCAAAGCAAATAAAGAAGTATCTTGAAAGTAGCACAACTGTTAAAAATACAACTAAACAAGAAGCATTAATTCCAATGCAACAATAATTAAAAACGTTTAGAGTCAAATAAATATAAGATAAAGTCCAAAAGCTACCTAGAAATTAATTTCTAAGTAGCTTTTTCTATTTATCAGAGGTATTTGATATAATTCATTCTTTTTGCAACATTGAAATCTAAGCTGCTTGATATTGGTAGATTCATGATCCGGTTTTACCTTCTATTATATCTAACCAGCTTGAATAACTCAATTTTAAATATGTATGAATTACTTTGATTAAAACTAATTGATATAAAAAATCCAGTCAAAATATCATACTGACTGGATTGTGAAAACTAAAATTGGTTATCTTTATGGAATGAATAAAGGGTCGAAATCAAATTCGCCCTTTGATAACACATTACCATTTTCATCATAATTGATAATTATCCCAATGACAGGTTTATTATTCATCCAACTTGAAAATCTAATTGTTGTTTTCTTGACATTGCTATAATCTGCGCTTATCCCATCTTTAAAATTAATATATAAATTATATGAATCATATTCAGTACCACCATAAAATGCATATTCTACACCTAAAAATACACCTGAACGATTAATAAATAAAATATCAATCAATTTATTATTTGTAAAATATCCATAGATATGTATCTTAAATTTCCCATGTTCAGTATCAGTATTTATTTCAGAAGTAAAATATCCAGTTTCGTTTATAATTTTTGGTTTGAAATTAGTCAAGGTTTTAACTGTGCCATCTGAAGTGGTAATTTTTAACACGCCATTGCTTTTTAAGTTCCCATTCTGGTCATTTTGATTACTTTGATTGCTTGGGCTGTTATTGTCTTTGCAACTATTCAAAGTTGCAAGTAATAAAATTGAGATAATGATCTGTAAGACATATTTATTCATAATATAGTTATATTTGGATTTTGCCTATTCATAAGCTTTTAGTATTCGCTTCCTACTCTCGTTTCGATTTTTTTTGATTGTTTATTGGAAAGGAATGAGATCAAATTCACCTTTAGCTAATTCAATTCCATTTCCATCATAATTGATAATTATTCCGGT
>Ga0302215_10003068_pt1 | contig 11306 bp, 8 predicted proteins | sample II_Fen_N3_1_FD_194580 | JGI IMG/M metagenome (GOLD analysis project Ga0302215, IMG submission 194580) | Peat permafrost microbial communities from Stordalen Mire near Abisko, Sweden - II_Fen_N3_1 | ecosystem: Environmental > Terrestrial > Soil > Wetlands > Permafrost | place: Sweden: Abisko... | reverse complement strand
TACCGTCACCGGTTTCGCCAGTCCAAGCTGAATTTAGAATTGCATTGACTGTTTTTTCCATATTTACATCTCTGACTACTATCGAAATCATTCTGCGTTGAATATATCCCGATTTAAATACCTGACCACGGACTACCTGTTCTTCGGTCGATTTACCCAATCCTGTAATATCCCAATATGAGAACCATTCGATGCCAACATCATACAATGCCTGTTTGACATCCTCAAATTTAGATTTGCGAATAATCGCTTCGATTTTTTTCATTCTTCTTGTTTTGTAGTTATTTATTGTTTCTTAAATTACCTATTGTGTGTAATATTGTCACACTTTGAAATATTGTTATTACAAAAATGAATGCAATCCTTGATTGATGTTTCATTTTGTAATTTTGGTGCAAAAGTAAGTCATAGTTTTGAATCTTCAAAGCAAAATGACAATAATAAGAGTTAAATACTACATTTATGTGTGATTTAACCTGAAAAACATACATATATGTAGGAAATATGCTAAAAAACAAAGACAAAAGCACAAAATAAGTTGATAGAAGTAGTCGAGATTGACAAAATGATATGTAATAACGGTCGGTTTGCAGTACAAATGATAGGTTTAGTAAATTTTTATTTCCTAAAGTTTAAATATGAAAATAAGTAATACCTAAATGTAGATTGGAAACGGCAAGGGGATTGGGGTGTTGGAATGAAAAGTATTCAGTTTTTAAATACCTTTGAAGTGTGAGCAATGCTCTATTTTTTAAATAAAAATATCTCAAACTTTATTGGAAGAAATATAATTGAGAGTAATTTTCGTAGCCATAAAATAGAGCAGGCCATTTCTCTCGAAATAGCCTGCTCGAAACAATAAGACTAAAAAAACACACGACAAGTACAAAACTTACCATGTTTGACAAAGGGAAGCAGAGCTTTTAAGCGTTGCTTCCCATAAAAATTTTATCTTGATTGTGGAGTTTCAGCGTTTTTATCCATTTTGATTCCTGAATATCCTTCAGCTCCCATTTCTGGAACATCCAAACCAACAAGTTCTACATCTGGTTTTACTCTGTTTCCTACAAATATATCCAGTAGTTTGAAAACCAACCAACCACAAAGTCCAACGAAAACCAAGTTTGTAGCAACCCCAATAAATTCAGCTACAAATTGTCCGCTTCCGCCACCATAAAATAATCCGGTTACCGAGCCTGCAACTCCATTCAATCCATCACCGTAAGTACCATCAGCGAATAAACCAAGTGCTAAACAACCCCAAATACCATTTGCGCCATGCACTGCAATAGCACCAACTGGATCGTCAATTTTTAATTTTCTTTCTACAAAGAATGCAACTTCAACAACGATGATACCTGAAATTAATCCAATCATCAGCCCACCAAAAGGAGTAACAAAAGCACAAGGGGCTGTAATTGCTACTAAACCCGCCAATAATCCGTTACACATCATGCTGACATCAGGTTTTTTACCTCTAACAAACCACATCCAAAGAGTTGCTGTTAAGGCACCACCACAAGATGCGATCATAGTGTTGAAAGCTACTACTGAAAATCGCAAATCGGCACCTGCCAACGTTGATCCTGAATTGAAGCCAAACCAACCGAATGCTAGAACCAACGTTCCAAGAACCGCCATTGGGATATTATGTCCCGGAATTGCATTAGGAGATCCGTCTCTGTTGTATTTACCAATACGGGGACCGATCATTTTAGCTCCAACAAAAGCTAATACACCTCCGGTTAAATGCACTACTGACGAACCCGCAAAATCCACATGTCCATGACCAAAACCGAAATTGCTTCCTAAGGTTGCTAACCAGCCTCCACCCCATACCCAGTTTCCGAATATTGGATAGATCAAACCACCTACAATAAATCCGAAAATGGCAAATGAAGCAAATTTCCAACGTTCAGCCATTGCACCTGTTGGAATTGTTGCTGCTGCATCCATGAAAACTACCTGGAAAACAAAGAACCCTAAAACGGCCACATCGGTCATTCCGTTCATAAAGAATCCTTTAGTACCAAATAGTCCGAAAACATGACCAAAAAGATTTACACTTACTTCTTGATTCAACCCATCAAAACCTCCGAGAGTGCCCAATGCGCCAACGCCACCAAACATTATGGCAAATCCGCAAACATAAAATGCCAACATACCCGCCGGATAAACAAAAAGATTCATTGCCATGGTATGGGCAACATTTTTAGCGCGTGTAAAACCGGTTTCAACCAATGCAAAGCCAGCTTGCATGAAGAAAACCAGGAATCCACAAAGCAAAAGCCACACAAGGTTTGTCGCAATTTTATTGTGACCTACTTCATCGCCCAATTCTGCAACGGTAGGCTGACCGGCTGTTTTAGCCGTTACATTTGTTATGTTGCCTGTTTTGGTTCCGTTCGGATCAGCAACTTTTTCTGCGTGTAAATAGCTTGAAGCAAAAGCCGTCATTAAAACGACAATTATTAGTCCTAAATATCTTTTCATATTAATATTGTTCTTGAGGATTTATTATTTGTTTTCGGTATTATAAAGCGATGTATCTCCTTTTTCTTCGGTGCGAATGCGATATGATTCATCTACAGGAGAGACGAAAATTTTACCATCTCCAATAATCCCTGTTTTGGCGGCTTTTAATATAGCATCGACTGTTTTGTCAACATTTATATCACGCACAACAATAGTCAACAATTGACGGGGAATGTAGCTAGTGTCATATACAGTTCCGCGATAGCTATGTTCAGCTTTTTTTACTTCATTTCCAACACCGGTTGCATCCCAGTATGAAAAGAAATCAATACCAACTTCACGAAGTGCTTGCTTTACATCCTCAAATTTAGATGTACGAATAATTGCTTCAATTTTTTTCATGATTCGCTTTTTAATTGTTAATATAATTATTATTTTGTAATTATTTTGCTACATTTTTGTTGCCAAATGATATTAATTCAAAATTTTATCTTACATTTTTATGGCATAAATCAAAATTCGGCACAAAAGTATATCATTAATTTTATATTACAAAACAAAATGACGGTAAAAATAGATAATAACATACATAAAGGTATTATATTTTTCAAATAACATACATATTCGTAGTTTAAATCTCATATTTGAAGCATAATAATATTATTCATTTGAAGCATTTCAACAATTAACACAAATAATAGATCTGCATTACAAACAAAAAAAACAGGCTATTTCTCACGAAGTAGCCTGCCTGAAACAATAAAACTAAAAAACACACGATTAATTCTTAGAAGTTTCACCGTGTTTTAGTTAAAGTGCAGGATGTTTCAAGTCCTGCACTCTTAATTTATCCGTAATATGTGGATTGTATTTCTATTTTACATATAATGATTCATCACCTTTTTCACCGGTTCTGATTCTGTATGATTCATCGATAGTCGATACAAAAATCTTTCCATCTCCAACTTCGCCTGTGTATGCATTTTTAAGCAAGCAATCGATTGTTTTCTGCAGATTTATGTCGCGAACAACAATAGATAAAGTAAGGCGAGAGATATTGGAAGTATCTGATGATCCGCGAAATACATTTTTCTGTTTTCTTTCGTTACCAACACCGAATGTTTCTGAGTATGTAAAGAAATCGATATCAATTTCGTGCAACGCTTCTTTTACGTCTTCGAATTTCGAGCGTCTGATAATTGCGTCTATCTTTTTCATAATGTTTTATATTTTAGTATTTTAATTTTTATGTTTTATTGCGAGAATTTTGAATATGAACGAAGATACAGTTACTTTATTACTTGAACTTATCTCGTTAATAACATACTGTATTCCTCGTTATTCAACTATTAGTTGTTATAAGCTTCAGCTCCGTGTTCAAATACATCCAAACCACCAAATGAAGTTTCACCCTTAGGTTCAACACGTAGTTTAAATGGATAAGGAAGTTTGCTGATAATTAACATCACAATCATTGCGACTGCAAAAGTACTCAAAGTAATAATTGCATTTCCAACCAACTGAGCAATGAAAACGTTCCAACCACCACCGTAGAAAAGCCCGGTAACAGGTGCCGAGTTATCCGCTCCAAGAGGTCCGGTTGCTCCGTATTCGCCACTTGCAAAAAGTCCGATTGCTAATGTTCCGAAAATACCGTTCAAACCGTGAACTGGAACCGCTCCAACTGGATCGTCAATACGAAGATATTCTAACAAATAGATTCCACCAAATACAATAGCTCCTGCGATTGCACCAACAATGATTGCTCCAAGTGGAGATACCCAGTAACATGGTGCTGTGATAGCTACCAAACCACCAAGCAAACCATTAACACTAAAACCAACGTCAAATTTACCTTTAAATGATCCAACATAGAAGGCCAGAATCATGGCACTCAATGCTCCAGTACATGCTGCCAAAGTTGTATTGGCTGCTACACGACCGATACCTACTGCGTCCATTGCTGAAAGCGTGCTGCCTGGATTGAAACCATACCAGCCAAACCACAGTAAGAATGCTCCAGTTACTGCAAGTGGAAGATTGTGAGCTGCAGGAAGACCACCACCATTTTTGTCATCGCGAAGGAATTTACGTCCAAGACGTGGGCCTAAAACAATTGCTCCAGCTAATGAAACTACACCACCAATGGTATGAACTACTGTTGAACCTGCGAAATCGCGGAATCCTTGACCTAAAGTTGGTAAGAAATGACCCGGTGTTCCCATTAAGGCTAAGAAACCATCAGGACCCCATGCCCAGTGACCGATAATTGGATAGATCAATGCTGTAACACAGATACTGTAAAGAATATCACCACGGAAGCTTGTACGTCCGATCATTGCACCCGATGTAATGGTAGAAGCAGTATCAGCAAATGCAAATTGGAATACAAAGTGAGCAAGCAGTGCTACACCAGTAGTTCCGTATGTGGCTGGTGCTCCTTGAAGGAAGAAATATTGAGTTCCGATAAATCCGTTACCTGCACCAAACATAAACGCGTAACCGATTGCCCAGAATGATACTCCACAAATAGCTGTATCAAGTACGCACTCAATCAGTACGTTTACTGTTTCTCTTTTGCGTGCAAAACCAGCTTCGAGCATTACAAAACCAGCTTGCATACCAAATACAAGAGCTGCTGCTACTAAGGTCCATACTGTGTTCAGTGAATTTATTATGGAAGTTTCACCGGGTGTAAAGGTATCAGCAGCGTGTGCTTCGGTACCACCGATTAATCCAGGAACTAAAACCATTGCTGCAACTACGGCCAACAGACCTAACAATTTACCTCCAAATACTGCGGCGAAAAGCTTCCAGTTTTTCGGTTTGCTGATATTTTCCATCATGTTGGAAAAATATCCACCCCTTTTGGGGATTGATGTTGTCTTACTCATAAATTTTTAAATTTAATTGTTGTGTTTGTTCTTTTTATTATTTCAAAAAATACCTAAAAAATACCAATACCTTTCGTGCGATAAATTATAATGTGATACCTGCTACGAAGAATGCATTTCCAGTTGCAGGGTTTGCACCAAGGATACCATAAACCGGCAAGCTGAATTTATCTGTAATAGCAATTGATTTGCTTATTTTAACGCCAACATTTGTAAGACCTGTAGCAGCATAACCATAAGCACTTCCAGAACTCAATAATCCACCTGCAAATACTTTAGCCAATGGGCTAATTTGGTAGCCTAGCTCAAAATAAGTTGAAATAGCTTGGTCACCGCTTGCGGTTTTATCTGCACCCATTAACATTGAATTTACTGATAATGAAATCGGGAATTTTTCTGTTCCGGTATAAGCCAGTGTCAATTCATAAATGTGATCAGTTGTTGCACTGTAATCGAAATAGCCTTTAGAACTTCCAAAACCCCAGTTGTAATCAGTTAAAGTTACTGCAAATTGACTAGAGAAAGCATAAGTTGCATACAAGTCAACTTCTTTTACATTACCAAGAAGGCTGCTTGAAGCCCAAGATCCCAATGTCAAACCACCAGTTGTGAAAGATACAAAAGGCTGAATGTTTGGAGTACCTTTAGTGCTTTCCTGTGGAAAACCACGCCATACATAAGACGATACGATGTCTGCTCCTGTTGCAAATTGTGCTTTTACGTTCATTGTTGCTAAAACTGCAATCGCGCAGACTGCTAAAATTCTCATTTTTTTCATACTTGTAAATTTTAAAAATTATTGTTAGTTAATTGATTGATTCAATTTATTATTTGTATTACATTTTTGTCTTTATCTATCATTATGTTTGTAATACGTTGCAAAAATAAGCATTTTGGTATGAATACAAAACAAATCCTACCAAAAAGTAATACCTAATTTTTGAGTAGTATCAATACAACACAAATAACGTCATCATAACTTCAAAATGAAACTAAATACAACTATATTATTTCATAATGACACTTTACATCAAAATATAATTCCCAGTTCTAAGTTCATTTTTGGGAATAAGGAACAGATTATTGCTTAATTTTATGTTGTATGAAAGAAAATAGGATCCGTTTTAAGATTTATTTTCTCATTTTGATGTTATATAAATTGAATTTAGGTTTATTTTTCCTTGCATCTGTACAAATTATGTTGTTTCCGAAAATGAAAATCGTTCAATTTTGACTAAATGATATTCATTTGCCGAAAACGATGACATTATGATTAAAAATCATCTACTATAAGTCTTATATGACGTGTGTTTATTTCCATATAAGTTCACTTTGCGCTATACACACGTGTATTTTGGGTTTTAGCACGTCCATTTTGTATAAATACACATCACTTTAGGGCAAATACACATCATTTTGGGGTAAAAGCACATCGTTTTGGTGTAAATACACATCGTTTTAGCTCTATAGCACATGTTATTTGTATAAAAGTACTTTGTATAATAGCTAAAACACTTCACAAATCATGGTTTAAAATGCATATATAAATACATTAATTAGCAATATATGCTCAATAACATAAAAAATGTTATTGTTTACGAGTTAAATATATACTATTTTTGGCAGAAATTTACAACCTAAAAGATAATATTATGGCAACAAAATCAACTAACATGAATTTTAATGATTTACTGAGAAGTACTACCATTCTGTCCGACAACATTAAGCTGAATTACACAAAAATTATGCGTTACGGATTGGATTTACCGGCATTTACTTCTAGTTTGGATGCAGATGTGGCTCAAGCTGACTTATTGAACAAGGAACAAGAACGTTTGAAAAGTGAATTGAAGTCGAAAACAGAACAGCTAAATGTAATTAAGGACAGAATAACCGACAATTACGCATTGGCTAAGAAAACCGTGAAATTGGCAGAGCCTCAAGTGAACTGGGTGGCTTATGGCATTGATGATAAAAAGTAATATGAGACTTAACTCAACAAAAAACCTCCCGGACAGGTATCTGTTCGGGAGGTTTTTTTAATCTATAATTAGAATTTACTCGATTATATATTTTTGAACGTAAATAATAACGTTCGGTTTTCTATTTAATATACTTAGTGTTTTATTTTTTAGAATCTATAGCCCGTTGAAGCGCGCCGCCTAATATTACTGTAGGTAGAACGGATGCCGTCAGCGTGGGATCGTGATAGTTTGTACTCCAGCCGGTCACTGTTCCGCAGTTATTGGCATTCCACATATCGTTCACTACACCGGCACTGTTAGTGAAATTAACGGAATTATTTGAAATAATGATATTATATGTAGGTATATCGTATTGCTTATAGGCAGAAAGTCCAATATTACTAAAGGGTACCTTTGCCGAATAAATTTTATTGTTGGTAATGGTAACATCGTGTCCGCTTGACACAGTCAGCCCATATTGACCTGGGTTGACTAGAATATTATCCTTTACCATTATATACGAACCACCCATATCGCCCGACATAATTCCACCACCCGACGTGGAAGGACCTCCTCCGCGAATTTTATTGCCGACAACTTGTATTGGGCTTGCAGCAGTACCGTTAGACATGTAAAGGCTTATCGCGTCTTCTGGATAACTTTGTCCCAGAGTATTCTCACCCACATTATAACTAATACTGCTACCCGCTCCGTTAATATTTCCAAATTGTACAAACTGTCCGCGCGGCATCGGACCCTGAACGTTCTTAATGTCGTTATAAAGCACCTGAATGGCACTACCGACATCGGCCACCACACCACTTTCCACATATTCCATCGAACAATCACGAACAATAATATTGGTACAATTTGCCAGGAACACACCTTCGCCTTTGGATGGGCCTAATTTGCAATACTGAATGGTAATGTTCGAACAGTTTGCCAGCTTGATGCAATGCCCGTTCGGATTTGTAATTTCCAAATAACTGATGGTCATGTTGCTTTTGCCATCATACACAATAGGTGCAGAAACGGTGTAAGGTGACACAACAGCGGAAGCAGCAACAGTGGCAGCTTGGGTAACGGTTATTTTCTGTACCGTCGCGTTATTATTTGCCAAAACAGTAACAGTTGCGGTACGAGTTGTAGTTTGGGCATTTACAGCTGCGGTAACAGTTATCGATGAATTGCTCGATCCTGACGACTTGCTTAGCGTCAACCACGCTTGATCGCTTGTTACAGTCCAACTCGTATTGGAGCTGATGGTAAAACTTGCAGTGCTGGCAGCAGCTGCAACATTTAGCGAATTTGTCGATACGGAAAGACCGGATTGCCGCCGGGCTTTTGCGAGTGTCGAGTCTGCCGACGAACTCAAGTACTGATCGGTTGGATATAAATCCTTACAAGAAAAGCTTATTAAAGCTATTATAATAATTACGGTAAATTGAATGATTTTGTTCGTATTCATGTTTTTAAGAGCTATTAGATTGTGAGTTAATTAAATTGATTTTTTCATCAGAGTGACACCAGTGTTTTTCGTCTGATAAAAGTAACAGATAATGTCAAGTTATATTGCAAAGCAATGTTTGTGGCATTTTATGCTACTTTTTGTAATACATATCGCTATATACAAAATTCATTTGAATTAATATATACAATCAATATTAACATCCCGTTATTTGCGAACAGGTCTTCAAAATAAGATTTATCTAACTGATTACATGATACTTAAAACCACAAATCATTCATCACGAGGAAAGAAAACAGCGAAAATTGTAAGGTCAGAGTTATAAAAATAAATGTAACTTACTGATTAGTCGCAATTTCCATTTGATTTAATTTTGGTTATATTATAAAAATGGACTCATTTTGCATTTGTGTAATTTACCTTTATATTAAAGTATTTTCAACATTGATATCAATATAATTAATAAAGATTAACTCTTTTGCGAAAACTTTTTGAGTATTCTGTTTACATAAAAGGAAAAAATATGACAAGTAAATCGCTATAATTAACACTTTAGTTTGTATGAATTCGCTAAAAAGCTATTGGTAATAAGCATTTCACTATACAATCTATCTTTTGATGGCAGAAAAAACGCACAAAAAAAACGAGGTAACCTGAAGTTACCTCGTATATTAAATTTATTTAAAAATGTATCTTTAATGCCAGACTCCCAATACCAATCCAGACAACGCCAGAAACACAACATAAAAACCAGCATCGATAAGAAATAGTCGCAATGTTCTGCCAACGAAAACATAAGTAACCCCAATGGCGGTAGAAATCCAAACTATAGCAACAAAGAGACCTAAAAGTAAGCCTTGCGACGCTGTCGAATTTACCCCTACCAGCAGGGCAAGTCCTACGACGGCCACAATGTGCAAAACAGCAGAAAGGCCAAAAATAACTGCAGGATTTCCGTGATTATTGGAGTTGTATTTCGATCCCGAGTCGGCGCTCCATCCGTTTTTGAATAATACCGAATGCCAAAAAGCTCCGAGAACAAATGATAAAATGGTACATGCAATTACTGCCAGCCAGTTGATTGTAGAGAATGATGCTATTAAATGCATAAATAATTGAGATGAAAGTTTATAAAGTTTATAAAGTTTAAAAGCCCCATTTAGGAATTTATAGAGCTTTATTTGAATTTTTTATTCTTAAACGTTGAAACATCTATTATTTCCTGATTATCGTTATCGTAAGTAACTGTTACACTATCACCTAGAATGGTTACTGGGAATTCGTTTGAAATTTGCGACGAACCGATAAAAATCTTGGGGTAATCCTTCAATGTAAAATAATAGTATGTATTTCCATTTTTCACATCTCCATTAATTCGGGTAATAATGGATTTGGCAACATTAACCACGGTTTTACTTTTGGTTTTTATTTTATTACCAGATTGATTGAAAGCATTTTTGTAAGCCATCAGTGCTTCATTCAGCGTATTACCAACACCTACAATCGTATAATCTTCGATAGCTACCATGGCATACATTTTCACCAATCCTCCGTTGTCTTTCAGCGTCATGACGTAGGTTGGGATATTATTAATGTTGTAAGGAATGGGCATCGAAGCACTAAATCCTTTTTCCTGTACTTTTCCCTTGGCCGAGTTTTGTGCGGCAAATTCAGTGGCGCCACTTTGCTTGTACCAAACCGCTTTTTTAGTTCGCGTATTTACCAACACAAAGCCCACAGTCGATTCGTCAGCACCAACCGATGTAAGTCCGGTGTACCAATAAGCATTATTGTCTTCACCATAAACCAATGAAACTTGCTCGGTGATTTTCAGTTTGCCTTCATTGGAAAAATTCCAATAACCTTTCACATATTCACCCCAATTATTTAGTTGATTTTCAACAAATTCTCCTGGTTGTACGCGGTCAACCCATGCTGGAGTTTTATCCAACGGATATTCCTTGACGTCACCTGTTTGTGCATTCACAATAACTACACCACGAGCATCTTCACCACTAAATCCAATTGTTTTTTTGTATTTGGTTACTACCCAATACGGCGTTCCGTCATCGTCTATTTCAAAAGAATAATCAGTCAATCCTGTGTGCCAGTAGCCGTGGAGATATAAATAACGTTCCAAATTATCGCCAAAATATGCTTCGGATTGGTATTTGATATATACTTTTTTACCATTAATTTCCTGAACTAATTTTACATCACGCTCATTACAAGCATTTACCATCACATAACCGTTTGTTCCCTGTAAATTCTTTTGCCATTTGAAAAAACCGGAATGCAGCAGTGGCGCCACCCAGTACAAATCTTTATTTACCTTTTGAATATTAAAAGTACCAAGCGTCACCTGGCTTCCTAATGCAGATTGTGAACCAAGCACCTTATCACCAAGTAATTGCGCTAACGATTGATCCACCACACGAATTTTTTCAATTGAAATAGGCAACATGTGACTGGACAAATTTGACTCCACTTCCACTTTACCTATAA
>Ga0302215_10003067_pt1 | contig 11308 bp, 5 predicted proteins | sample II_Fen_N3_1_FD_194580 | JGI IMG/M metagenome (GOLD analysis project Ga0302215, IMG submission 194580) | Peat permafrost microbial communities from Stordalen Mire near Abisko, Sweden - II_Fen_N3_1 | ecosystem: Environmental > Terrestrial > Soil > Wetlands > Permafrost | place: Sweden: Abisko... | reverse complement strand
TGAAAAACTATGAAAATGAGTTTTCACAAGTTCTTGATATTCAACATTTGATGGGAGAAGAAAACACTTTCCGCTATTTACCACTCAGAAAAATGGCTTTACGGGTTCAAAACACCGATAACCTTTGTGAGATTTTTATGATTCTGGCAGCAGCTAACATTGTAAAAACCCCAATTACAGTAAGTATCAGTGAAGACGATTACAAACTTGAAATTCTAAGGAAATCAGCCGAACATGAATATACGCTGGTAGTTGAAACTGAGAATGAATTCCTGAATGAAATGGTGAAATATGAGCGAATCAGAACCTGTAACAATCAACTTTCTGAAGAGTTTTACCTGAAAGCTGCAAAAACAGGAAAACATATAGCATCCTCAAAACCATTGATGGAAGGTCGGATTGAGTTACTTCATTATCTTAAAGAGCAGAGCATAGCTTTTGAATACCACCGATATGGAAGTATAACTGAGACTGTAGAGTGAAATAACATATATGTTTTGAAAACTGCTTAACTTAAATGGTTAAGCAGTTTTTTTTACGAACAGGAATCTTCATCAGGGATAGCTAAAGCAAAAAAAAATCATCAGAAAAAAAGCATCATATTATTTACATATTTATTGAAAATAAAATAATTTTTCAATATTCAAAATAATATACTGTCTTTTCCTTTGGTACATTGAAATTAATTTTTATTTTTGCAACTATATTATAATTAACTATGTAATACAGCTGAAAATGATATTTTTTTGTGACGCACTATATTTTAATAAAAACAGGTCATTTACGACTGATGATAAAGAAAATAAGGTTTAACCCACAGAAAACTCTTTTAGGAATGACATTCGTGCAAGTTTCGTTAACTGCTAACAAAATCTAAAATCACCTATCTTGACTCCAGCTTTTTCTTACCTGATTAAACTAAATTATTTCAATATTTTTAATAGAGATTCCTTTATTTACTGTTCTTTTTGTTAATTCAAAAAAAACAGTTAATGAATTATAACAAATTCATGCCGGAAGTCTTTTATATCCTCTAATAGCCACAACATTCCACATTAAAATTAACAATCAAACATTGAATATTATGACTTCATTTATTAAATTGAGATTTTATCAAATTCTCATCATCATTTTTGCATGTACCTTATCAAATTGTATGAGTGATGATTATAACTTAAAAGATGGAGTAAACACAGACATGACTCTTGGAGGTGACTCACTAACGTTTCCCATAGGTGAAACTAAAAAAATTCTTTTAGGAAAACTATTGGATGGTCAGAATATTGATATCCTCAAACAGTCGCAAAGTGGAGCTTATTTATTTCAGATAAGTGATTCCATGCAAGTTCAGGTCAATGCTATCGATCCTGTAAATTTTACAATTGCACCTGTTATAATAACACCAATTACCACAAATCTAGCCGATGTCAAGATTCCTTCATTTCAAATCAGCCCTATCAATATAAATTCAGGTTTGCCAATACCCAATGTTGATTTGAGTACATTTGCTTTACCGGCGATCAATTCAACGAATGATTATAATAAGCCGCTTTCAGGAGCATCAAGCACAAAAAAATCAACAAAAACTGATAGTTCAATAGCTTCACGATCCACTTCTTTTAATCCAATTACCGTTGGACCTGTTGAAATACAAGCCTCACAGACAATTTCACAATCTATACTATTTAATTTATCGAATGCTTCAACTTCGTTAAAGAAGATAAACACAATTCAACTGAATAGCAGTACGGTAACAATCAGGTTCGACAAAACTAAAATTAATGCAATGGGCTTTTCGTCACAAAATGATGAAATCAAAAGTTTCAGCATCAAGTTTCCTGATGAATATATTATATCTTCAAATTCAGGACAAGGGACAAGCATAAGCGGCCATGAATTCCGTATTGACAATGCAGCCTTATCTTCGGTTGATGTGTATACTGCGACCTTTAAAATAGACAAACTAGACATGTCAGGGATCGATCAGTCACTAGGGTTATTAAATTACTCGAAAAACCTCCCATACTCCATTGACTATATCTTTACAGGAACTTCTAACGATCCAACCATCGTAAATAAAGAAATAAGTGTAAATTTGTCTGTCACTTCAGCTCCGACCATGGGTGATATGGAAATACAAACAAACAATTTTGCCGTACTGGTTCCAAGCGGATCAAATTCAATCGACCAAAGTATACAGATCCCAAAAGAGGTTTCGAAAGTAAATTCATTGACTTTCGATGCAGGGGCAAATCTTCAATTAACGATCAGTGATCCGGGAATAAGCCCATTTAATTTTAATTCAGGAAACTGTTTCATACAACTTCCTAAAAAGTTCATTTTTAACCCATTAACTATTGGGTTAGACCCTACTACCAATATTCTTACCATCCCTTATAACCAATTATTAGGATATAATAAAAATATCGGTATAACGGGAATGAATATTAATCAATCGGTACCTTTCGGATCCAGTTCCATATTGCTGCATGACAATTTATCGTATAACATTGTCGGGCTCAGTGTGGCAGGACAAACCATAACTGTGAGTTCTATTAATGGAATGAACAATAAAAAATTAAATATTGTCGGTACAATTAGTGGCCTGACGATTAATAATGCATTGTTAGAAACAAACAGAATATCGTTTAATATTCCAAATCAAAGCTCAAATATTGATATTCATCAATCAGTTTCTACAGATGTTAAGAAGTTATACACACTAACTCTTAAATCACCTTCAATCTTAGAGTTTAAAATAGGCATAAGCAACCTTCCAACAGGAATTGATTCTGTATTTTTCGATAACTACACCATACAATTGCCTTCATTCTTACAATTTAAAACCGGAGATGTGAACAGCCTTAATCAGTTGGTACTAAATGAAGGATTTAAAGTCAAAAATGGATTTACAAAAGCATTGACCATACAAAAGATCGATTTTGGAATAAATGGAATCGACCTGACTAATGGTGTTCTCGATCTTCATGAGGTCGTGACCATGACTGGGAATGCTTATGTAAAAGGGGCCAATTTGAATTCGAAAGATATATCGAGTATTGTCATATCACCGGTTGTAACAATCGGGACAATGAATATTGCACAAATTGAAGGTAAGATATCTACAAATATCCAACCTGTTGCACAAAACGTATCCCTTAACTTACCAAGTTTCTTATCGGGTGGTGCCACTGTGTTGGATATTGTAAATCCGGTTATGCAACTTGAAATTGGTAATACAATGGGCATTCCGGTCAGTCTTGATTTGACATTAACTCCAAAAAAGAATGGTATTGTTGTAACTGATGGCATAATTAAGACCCAGGTCTCAATAGCCCCAGCAAGTGTAATTGGAAAACCTACATGGAGCAGATATTGGATTTCGAACCTTTGCAAAGGATATTCTACCGGATTTGATACCATCAATGTAGCATTACCTAAATTACTAAAATCGGTACCTGATCAGATAGAAATATCGGCTATACCAACCATTACGGGCAACAAGCAAACCGTTGATCTGTATTCTTTAAAAAATCAAATGAATCTGAGATATTCTGTAAATGTTCCGTTGAGTTTTGGAAAAGACTTCGTTCTGCAATACATGGATACAATTGGAGATTTGAAAAAAGAACTGAAAGATGTATTAAAATATACACGTCAGGTTGAGATATTGGCTTCCGTTGAAAATTCAATACCACTAGAATTAACTTTAGAAGCTAACGCCTTAAATAGCTCAAACGGTATTATTGATGGCATTACAATTTCCTCATCTGATAAAATAAAACCATGCAATGTTGATGGAACAAAAACAACAGCTCAAACCACTCAGATCATTATTAAGTTAATCGAGACGAAAACAGGAGCCCTTGACTTAATGGATGCATTAAAACTAAAGATTTTTGCAAAAAGCAATAGTACGGTTGCAGGAATACAATTAAACCCTGATCAATATATAAAATTAAACCTGAGAGTGAGAGTTCCAAAAGGGCTTAACTATAATCCAAACTCAACCAAATAATAATTTAAAAAATTATTATACAAAGAAATAATTCATGAAAAAAAGTATCATTTCAATAACTATATTATTTGCTTCGATATTAAGCAGTTTTTCGCAGGATGTACATTCTTATTACTTTTTGGATGAATGGAGTCAGAGGCATATTCTGAATGCTTCTTTTGCGCCTGAATATGGATATTTTAGTTTACCGGTTCTGGGGGGCATAGAATTAGGGGTAAAATCCAATACAGGGATGACAAATTATATTTATCCGATTGATCCGGCCAATCCATTATATGCTACCTATAAATTTACGACATTCCTGAATTCGAGTGTTGATGGAAACAAGTTTATGAATGCATTGCCTTCCTATGTAACCATAAATCAAAACATAAAATTAAATTTATTGTCCTTCGGATTCTATACTTCTCAAAGAAGTTTCTGGTCTTTCGACATATACCTGAAGGAAAACTTTGATGCAATCTTGCCAAAAGATTTCTTTGGACTTGCGAAATTAGGGATGGCAACACAAAACAATGTATTTGATCTTAAAAACCTTTCATTTGACCAGACTAACATGGCTCAGGTATCGTTGGGTTACTCACGTGAGATTAATTCAAAACTCAGAGTGGGTTTAAATGCAAAACTATTAGTTGGATTATCAAAGGTAAAAGTAAATTATACTAAATTTGATCTGACTCTTGCAAACAACACCTATACTATGAATGCACAGGGTGAATCCTATATCATGACTGATCTGTTATCCGTAGGTAAAGATGCAGATAATAATTATGATTTTTCAACTATCAGCACTAATACCTCAAACATAAAGCCTGCCGGGCTAGGTGCTGCCTTCGATTTTGGGTTTACGTACAAGCCTGTAAAACATGTAACAATTGCAGCTTCAGTGAATGATATTGGCTTTATGAAATGGAACGCATCCTCCATTAAAAAAGGTGTTGCTACAAGCAATGTGGTTTATAGCGGATTTTCAAATATAAATGTTGACAGTGTGGATATTCAAAGCCAACTGGATCAATTAAAAACAGATGCCACTAATTTAATCAAGTTTAAAGAAACACAAAATAGCCAAAGCATAACAGAGAACATACCCTATACCATTAATGCTTCAGCCGAGTACAGCATTTTTGCAAACGATAAACATGACATCCGACTGGGGATGCTTTTCCAGAGTTATAATTCATCCATGATTCATAAGAATGAATTAATCGGGGCGCTTACATTAAAACCATTGTCGTGGCTAACATTTTCAGGAACATGTGACGTTCTGAGCAAAGATTTCAATCGATATGGGCTTGCAGTAAACTTTTCACCCAGATGGATAAATTTATATATTGCTTCGGATTATATCACTCCTAAGATTAATCATCAATATATGCCGATTGATAAAGTCAATCTTAACATATCCTTTGGAGGAAGCTTTGTAATAGGGAAGCCCAGGGATTCTGACAGAGATGGCGTTGTAAACAGAAAAGATAAATGTAAGGATACACCACTTGGTGTGAAAGTTGACAAACATGGTTGCCCGATTGATTCTGATGGTGATGGAGTACCTGATTATCTGGACAAATGTCCCGGCACTCCAAAAGAAGCATACGGGTATGTTGATAAAAATGGATGTCCGCTGGATTCTGATGGAGATGGCATACCTGATTATTTGGACAAATGTCCTGATTCTCCAAAAGAAGCTATAGGATTTGTTGATAAAAATGGATGTCCTATCGATACAGATAAAGATGGAGTTCCTGACTATATGGATAAGTGTCCTGATACACCAGCCGGCATGCAGGTTGATTCTGTTGGTTGTTCAGCAGATAAAGATGGGGATGGTGTTCCGGATTACCTTGATTTATGTCCCGATACTCCTTTACAGGCAAAAGGAATGGTTGATAAAAACGGTTGTCCACTGGATACCGATGGTGATGGTGTCCCTGATTATCTCGACTTATGCCCGAACACACCTAAAGAAGCAATTGGATTCGTTGATAAAAATGGCTGTCCGTTAGACAGTGATGGCGATGGAATACCGGACTATCTGGACAAATGCCCGAATACTCCTGTTGAAGCCCATGGAATGGTTGATCAAAATGGATGTCCAAGAGATACAGATGGAGATGGAGTACCTGATTATTTGGATAAATGTCCTACGATTAAGGGTTCGCCTTCAAATTACGGTTGTCCTGAACTCAAACAATCAGTAAGAACCCTATTTAAACAAGCTTTACAGGGAATTCAATTTGATAACGGAAAAACTGAAATCAAGAAAAATTCATTCAGCATTCTAAATAAGATTGCCCAGGTTTTAACTGACAATCCAACTTACATCATTGAAGTCCGGGGTCATACCGACAATGTTGGCAAACCGGCTTTAAACTTAATCCTGTCTGAAAAAAGAGCTTCAGCTGTAAGAGATTATCTGATTGGGAAAGGCATTGACAATGCACGTTTGAGCTCTCATGGGTTTGGTGACTCCTTACCGGTAGCATCGAACAATACACCTGCAGGTAAAGCAAAAAACAGGCGGGTCGAATTTATTGTAACATTTGAAGAAACCAGTTTAAAATAGAAATGGATTGGATATTAAAAAAGGTGAGTTAATCAATTAGCTCACCTTTTTTATTTAGGAACACACATAACGGTGGATAATCAAGTTATCAAAAAGAAAATAATACTTGATCTGCATTTAGATTCATCAGACTTATTACTTATTCCTATTTAGAATGTCAATTGAAGATAAGCATTAAAAGCAGATTCCCTGATTAAGCAGTTATGTGATCGGTAACTAATTAACGTGAGTTCGATATAAGAATAGTCCGTCAGGACTTGAATATCAATAGAAAATAAATTTCATGTTGTATGATTTAATGTAAAAGAAATTCAATGACAGATGCAACCTTTTCCTTTTATAAAAGGAGTCTGAATCTTTATAAAAAAAGGGAAATAGCTTTGTTTAGAAGCTGTTTCCCTTTTTTTATAACGGTACAAAATTACGTTTAATAAAACAGGACGCAAACCGGTGCACCGACTTCAATCTGTTTTCCGGTTTTAGTAAGTAGACCTGTTTTAGTATCCCTTTTGAAAATGACGATATTATCAGTCATTTGGTGAGCAACTAAAACATATTGTCCATCAGGTGATATTGCAAAATTGCGTGGACCATCGCCTCCTGTTGAAATCTGTTGTTTGAAAGTCAGCTGACCATCTTTAGCCACTGAAAAGCATGTAATATCATTAGCAGTACCTCTGTTAGTAGCATAGAGAAATTTCTCATCCGGTGAAAGATGGATGTCGGCTCCTCTGACTACAACTTTATCATTTGTTACAACAGTTGTCTGCTGATTCATACTAAGTTTTCCATCTTTCATACTTATCACTGAAACTGATCCATCTATTTCATGCAATAAATAAAGTTTCTTGCCATCCTTACTAAAAGTAGAATGACGCGGTCCACTACCAGGTTTTACTGACAAAGTGTCAAAGGGAATTAATACATCGGTTGTAGCGGCAGGATTGTATTTATAAACCGTGACTTTATCTGTGCCTAAGTCATTTACCAAGAGATACTTTTTATCAGGAGAGAGAAGTACCTGGTGTACATGTGGTTCATTCTGCCGTTCTGTATTAATGCTTTTCCCTACATGTTGAATCACTTGTTCGGCATCAGTCAGCTTCCCATCGGCTTTTCGTCCAAAGACTGACAAACTTCCTCCACCGTAATTGGCTGTAAAAACATGGTTGTCTGTTGAAGTAATAAAACACGGACCATCACTTTTAGTTAATGACGAATTCAAGAAAGTTAGTTTCCCTGATTTCTGATTGAATGCAAATGAATTGGCTGCACCACCGTTCGAACTTTCGTTTACTGAATATACAAACTTTTTATCGGGTGTGATCGTCAGGAAACTGGGATTAGAGACACCGGTTGCCACGGATTTCTGAGTAGCAACTCCAGTCTTCATGTCCAGGTCATAGGAATAAATCCCCTGGCTTTTCCCTGTATTTGTATAGGTTCCGATCAACAAACGGTAATTGCATTCCTGTGCGAAAACAGGGAATAGAAACAAGGATTGAAGGAAAACAAATAATGTTTTTTTCATTTTTAATAATTTAAAGTAACAGCATATTATTTTTCTAATAAAGTTCCAAAAGTACATATTATTTTGGAATTATTAGAATCAAAAAAACAATGTCCGAACTTAAAGCGTTACTTTTATACTATATTGAAAATTTGGTTTTTGAATACTTACACCATCAAACTCAACAAATATGTCAGATATACACGTAATAAAGTCAGAATGGAAAGGTGATATGGCCTTCGAAGCAGACATAAACGGTCACAAAGTGATCATGGACGCAAATACAGAAGGCGGTGGACATAATCTGGGTTCAAGCCCTAAAAAGCTTCTGTTGGTTGCCCTGAGTGGTTGTACAGGCATGGATGTTGTTTCTATTCTAAAGAAAATGCATGTAGAAATTCAAAAATGCAGTATTGAAGTGCAGGGTGACGTAGCAGAAGAACATCCTAAACGATATACAAAAATGCACGTTATTTATAAATTTACAGGAAAAAATATACCCATGGACAAAGTGGAAAAAGCTGTAAAAATGTCTGAAGACACATATTGCGGAGTGGAGGCATTATTTAAACTGGCTATTGATGTTACTTCGGAAATAAAGATAATAGAATCGTAATTTCTTCGAATCAACAATCCAGATGAAAGTAGATATTCATATAGTTGAATTTCTGCTTTTTTCATTTGAGCTACCGGCTTAACAGTCTTTGCTCATGAAGATAAGACACCATAGTTTAGACACCAGATTATGTCATTTCATGGAAACTGATGGATATATAATTTTTATATAGAATCATTTATAGTTGAATTAATGATTCAATACCTACAGGTAATAGTGTACATTTGTTGTGATTCCCGGAATAAAAAAGCAGAATATAATACAAATACAATCTAAATGAAACTCATAATAATATCAAACCGTCTACCTTTAAAAGCTGCAAAATCAGACAATGGCGAATTTGAATTTTCACGTAGTGAAGGCGGGCTGACTACAGGACTTGATTCGTTAGAGATGGATGTTGAAAAACATTGGGTAGGTTGGCCTGGTACTTTTACCGATAGCGACAAAGAACAGGAAGAGATCAGCCAACACCTTAATAAATTCAAATTTCATCCTGTATTTTTGACTGCCGATCATATTCAAAATTACTACGAAGGATACAGCAACAGTACACTCTGGCCTTTATGCCATTATTTCTATGCATTTGTTGAATATGAAAATAAATATTGGGAATCTTATAAAGAAGTCAATGAATTATTTTGCCAGGCAGCTATCCCATTTATTGAACCTGGTGATATTGTATGGGTGCAGGATTACCAGTTAATGCTGCTACCGCAACTCCTGCGAAAGGCAATTCCCGGCATTAGTATCGGCTATTTTCATCACATTCCATTCCCATCCTATGAGCTTTTTCGAGTATTGCCGGAAAGAGATGAACTGCTGAACGGGTTGCTGGGTGCAGATTTAATAGGGTTTCACACATACGACTATATGAGGCATTTTGTGAGTGCCAGTGAAAGAGTCCTTGATTTGCACTTTAAACTTGATCAGGTTTCACTGGATAATCGCATAGCATTCGTAGATGCTTTTCCAATGGGCATAAACTATTCTCTCTATTACGACACTGCTATTTTACCCCAGGTACAACAAAAAGCAAAGGAACTCAAAAACAATTTCGGGTCTCACAAATTAATTCTTTCAGTTGACAGATTGGATTATAGCAAAGGAATATTACACCGCCTCAAAGGCTTTGCTCTTTTTCTTGAAAAGCACCCTGAATATAAAGAGAAAGTGTCAATGGCATTAATTATTGTCCCTTCCCGTGATAAAGTAGATCGGTATGCCGATTTAAAAACAAAAATAGATGAAACAATTGGATCTATTAATGGTATATATTCAACGATCAACTGGACTCCGGTATACTATTTCTATCATAGTTTTGAATTTGAAGAATTAGTTGCCATGTATCATATTGCGGATATCGCCCTAGTTACACCTTTACGCGACGGAATGAATCTGGTGGCTAAGGAGTATGTTGCTGCCAAAAGAGAAACTCCGGGTGTACTGATTTTAAGTGAAATGGCTGGTGCGGCTATCGAATTGACAGATGCAATCATTGTAAATCCAAACGACATTGAAGAAATTGAACGTGCCATACTTGAAGCCCTAGAAATGCCTGAAGCAGAGCAATTAAAAAAACTAAGGTTGATGCAAAAAATTGTATCAAAACAGAATGTAAACAAATGGGCATCTGATTTTGTATCTGAATTGCAGGTCATCAAACAAAAAAACGATGATTTAAACAACGAACGACTCGATGAAGCTACGTTCCAGAAAATCCAGACAGCTTATCGTGCTGCTAAGAAAGGTTTATTCATTCTGGATTATGATGGTACATTAATGGGCTTCAAAAACCGTCCGGAAGATGCTGTTCCTTCAAAATTATTAATGGAAATATTAGAAAAATTATCCAACAACAAAAAGAATAAACTGGTGATCAGCAGTGGAAGGGATCAACATACATTGGAAAAATGGTTTGGAAAATTGCCAATAACTCTTGCTGCTGAGCACGGAGCATCGTATAAAGAAGATGGGGTTTGGCATAAAAATCTTCCGTTAACCCAACCCTGGGACGACGAAATCATTACAATACTTCAGTCGTTTGTAGATAAAACTCCACGGTCAAAAATGGAAGTGAAGGATACTACCTTAGTATGGCATTACCGGAATGTTGACGGGTGGCTGGCTTCGTTACGTGAGCAACAATTGTTGATTGCATTAATTGCTCCCTGTACCAGACAGAACTTACAAATCATGCGTGGGAATAAAGTTGTAGAAATCAAATCACCAAATCATACTAAAGGTTCTGAGGTTCGAAGGATCCTAAAGAATAACAGTTTTGATTTCATCCTTGCCATGGGTGATGATACTACTGATGAAGATACTTTCCGCGAATTACCAGGCGATGCATATACAATCAAGATAGGCTCTATTTCTGAAATTGCACGTTACAATTTACGGTCGCAAACAAGCACTTTACCTTTCTTAAAACGATTGGATGAAGATGAAATTAACCACTAAATTAATTTGTAAAATTTCTCACTTCGTGTTTTATTAAAAACAACTGCTAAATAAATTGAAAGGACTTCCTGATGACAGGAAGTCCTCTTTGTTTAATTGCAAATAATCATGGCATAATAAATCTTGAAAAATCAG
>Ga0302215_10003066_pt1 | contig 11309 bp, 5 predicted proteins | sample II_Fen_N3_1_FD_194580 | JGI IMG/M metagenome (GOLD analysis project Ga0302215, IMG submission 194580) | Peat permafrost microbial communities from Stordalen Mire near Abisko, Sweden - II_Fen_N3_1 | ecosystem: Environmental > Terrestrial > Soil > Wetlands > Permafrost | place: Sweden: Abisko... | reverse complement strand
CTAATAATACACTCTTTCCCAGCTTTTTTGCAGTGTATGCAGCAATTACACCCGAAGAAGTTCCGCCATATACACATACATCAACTTCTTTTACTTTATCTTTAGTTGCAAAAACAGGAAATACCATTATTATGCATATCAACAGAAGAACAATAAAGCGAAGTTTAGATATAATAATTTCTTTCATTTCTCAATAACATATTTAAATAAAACACTGACAATTTGAATGATAATATTCTTATTTTTGTTGATATATTCTCACCCAATCCACATACATCTTCACAGGATCTCCTATTATTTTTTTTAAAGCATCTAACTGTAAGCATAAATGATGTGGAACTTGAGGAATAGCTTTTTTGTCAGTTAACTCCCATACGATATTACCATCTCTGTATATCTTAATACTCTCAGTAGTCCAATCCATTATAATTGTTTGCCATTCATACGCTGGAAACTGATGTAAAAAATGATATTGTTTGTTGTATGAATCACCTAAACCGTCTCCATAATGAATATAGGTTGAAAAAGATTCTCTATCTGCTTTTGTACCTGTTTCGTATATATCATTTTCTCCATCAAGAGGCCATTGCTCGCTTTGAGGCCACGTTAAAACAACTCCACTCACCGCTTCGCTGGGATCTTTCTCTGTACGAACTCTGAATTCGAAACGACCATATTTATAATTTTTACGGTGAGCCATGCCCCCCGAAACGAGTTGTCCGTCTTTCATTTGAGCTGTAATAACTAAGTTACCATTTAGAACGCTAAAGGCTTCAGGGCGACGTAATCCATTCCCAGCATGACCTGCTGAATAGTAAGTACCCCAAATAGTTGTATTTATAGTATTTCCATCAAAATTATCTTCAAAAACAAGATCCCATGAGTAATACAGACCCTCATTTTTAAGTAATTCTGGGACGTTTATATCAATCTTGATTGTTTTAAGAGACTCATCTAACGTATATTTAGTAGGATTGGACAACGTCAGTACAATTGAATAATGTATATCCTTATGTGCTTTCAAAGAATCTACTATGAGAAATAAATCAATTTGTTTTTCTCTTGTTCCCTGTACAATGTCAACGATTTTCGGGAGTAGATAAGATTCTGATGGTAATTTCAATGTTCCATTTAAAACTTCATTTGTCTGAGAAATTGAAACTGAAAAACTTTCAAGCTCTTGCAATCCCGATCTATAAATAGTAAGAGGTATTTTTATTTTATTTTCAGATTTTATATAAGTATAATTTTTAGTGGAATTAAATGTCCCTGGAACAGGATAAGTATCTGTTACAAGCGCACTTTCATTTAAATAAATCAAAGCTTTCCCTTTCAAATTTTCTTCATCTGGATTTGGTTGACATCCAAAAAAAAGAAGAAAAAAAGTTGATACTAGAAATGCAAATTTTGTATATGATGTTTTTTTATTTCTCATGTTTTAATACTCAATTTATAAATTTTCCTTATCTAATATTTCCGATGTCTTAATATATACTTTTGTTGTAGTAAGTTTATCATTAAAGTCGTAGAAGCTAAGATTGGTAATAGTTACAGGTAATGAAAAATTCATAGTCCTGTTATTTTTCAGGAAATCTAAATTCACAGTTAGATAAAAATAGGCTTCTCTCTTTCCAACTTCTACAGATACTTTTGTAGGTAAAGTGTAGTCTGAAACAGGTAATAAAGTGGTAGATGGAATAGCGATGGATCCAGCATGGACATCAACAGAGAAAGCTTTCAGCTCACCTAATCCGGAACGATAAACTCCTAAATAAATATTTAATTTATTATTGACTGAGTCTATATCATAATTCTTATTCATTTGAACATCGGTTCCATTATTTGGGACAATATATGAGTCACCATAAGCAGCTTGAGGCATATAAACCTTAGGTGTAACATTCACGTCTCTTTCGTCAGCTTCACACGAGACAAAAGACAAAAACACCAATATTAATGACATGTAAAACACAATTCTTTTCATAACATTATTTTTAAAATTTATTCAGACAGATTACCATTCCGGATTTTGAGTCACAACTCCATTTGTTTTTATAATTTCCGATTGAGGAATTGGAAATAAAAACATTTTGGGAGCTTCAAACTTTCGTACAGCCACTTGAAACTCATTATATGTAAATGATCCATCACTATTTTTAATTACTTTCATTCCTAGCAACGGTTGATTGAGTAAAATTCCTGCATCCTTCCAACGACACAAATCCCAATAGCGGTAATCTTCAAAAGCCAACTCGATGCGTCGTTCATGCTTGATCTTATATTTTAGAGACTGATAATCAGGAGCAATATCCACCGTTACAAGAGGCATTGCTACACCTGTTCGATTTCGAACTTTATTAAGAGCTTCTCTTGCTGTAAGTATATTATCATTGTTGTTATCAGGTCCATATGCCTCATTCATTGCTTCGGCATAACCAAGCAGAATATCTGCATAGCGAAAAATAATCCAGTTACGGTTCATTTTGGCATCATTCACCAGATTCAGGTTATCATTCAGGAATTTCTTTAAATAGTAACCTGTCCGGGATGCGTTTTTAGTTGCGGGATCGTCAGTACCTCCCGCCCAGATTTGCATTGTGCGGCCTGTCCATGTTGCGCTATTATAAACAATACTCATTGCAAAACGTGGATCAAGACCTGAATAAGGATTGGTGTTGCTTGTTTTTCTTTCATAAGCTGAAACCAGATTTTGTGAAGGACAGATTCCTGTATTACCCCCGGGTGTTGCAATCGGATAATTTTTTCTTTCAAAATCATTGGTTGCACCCATACGTACTGCCCAGATAACCTCCTTCGCAACAGATGTTGTTATATTACCTGTGAATAAACTTTGATAATTGCTACTCAGATCATAAGTGCCTGATTTAATAAGATCATAGTATGAAGCCGCTGCACGTTGCCATTTTCCTTTATCATTGGTTGGATTGAATAGCGGGCTTGCAGCATAAAGCAATGTCCTTGCTTTAATAGCCATGGCAACTCCCTGGTTTACACGTCCATCTTTGGTCGGCATTCCAACAACAGTCCAGCTTGAAACAAGATCAACCATTGAAGAATCAATTTCATCTCCAATAAAATCAACAATTTTATCAACCGGTTCACGTGGTAAGTTAGCTTCTTCAACAGAAATTGCAGTCTTTGTTATTAAAGGTACAGCACCATAACGCTTGATCAGTTCTAAATAATAGTAACATCTCAAAACACGTACTTCTGCTCTAAGCCGCTGTATGTCCAGAATATCATCTTTGTATAAACGTTTATTATCAGTACTGACAGTATCCCTGTTTAATGCTAAACGATTTATGTAATCTATTGAATATTCGAGAAAAAAATTAGCGTCATGAATTCCCTGGTATCCTTTCGTATAAAAATCATTCGGATTATAAAATTTATTCCAACTTCCTTCATTGAAGCGTTGCGCATCGCTTACGGTTGTTACATATTGCGCCTCGTCCGAAACCGTTGCAAACAAATTCCCATCAATAGCTGAAAACCCATTGATAACATTACTATAGGCTTTATATCCGAAACTGAATAATTGCTTATATTGAGTATCCAGCATTGTATCAGTAAGGTATATATCCTCTTTCGAATTCAGCATATCATTACATGATACAATTCCAAATGAAAGTATCAATACGTAAATATATTTTTTCATTATAATCCTTTTTTAAAAATTTAAGGTAAAACCTGAGTTATATGATTTCATAGAAGGATAGCCATTCATAACTTCCGCATCCATATTCAAATCGGATTTCAATTTACTGAACTCCAAAAGATTCACACCGGTAATAAAAATGCGACATTTATCAATACCCAATTTCTTAAAAACAATGGATGATATAGTATACCCTATTTCAACATTTCGAAGTTTAATAAAATTACCATCACGCACCCATAAAGTAGAGTTTCGATAGTTATTATTATTATTTTCTGCAGATAAACGAGGATAAGTTGCAGTTTTTCTTGTATCAATTCCTTGTTCTGGATAATACGCCCACCGACCCTCGGCAATGGGGTAAGCATTACCATTATTACTGAATGCAATGGTTTGTAACGGCACATTCAATAAATTCACATCCCTACCTGATACAGCTTGCAATAATGCATTAAAATCAAAACCTTTCCAATCAAAACCTAATTGGAATGAATAGGTATAATTTGGCAAATATGAATCACCTATTTTTGTTAGATCGTTTTCATCAATAACCCCATCTTTCAAAACGTCCTTGTATCTCACATCACCTGGTTGCACTTTTCCAAACGTTGGAATCGGAATCCCTGCTTTCAGATTGCCATTTGCATCAAAATCCGTTACATCATAAAATCCATCTGCTTTGTAACCGTATATAGATCCAATGCTATTTCCCGTTCGTGAAACAGAAGGTACTGTTACCACTTCCGCCATATAATCAATCGTATTGTGACTGTACGACAACATAGCTGTTGCAAAATAGCTAAAGTCTGATATTTTATCCGAATAGGTGAGCTTTAGCTCATATCCTCTATTTGTTACCCTGCCAACATTATTGTATGGGGCATTCACACCCATGGTGGAAGGAATCATATTATCCGGAGTTACAATTCCGGAACGTTTGTCCAGGAATCCGTTAATTTCGATATTTATCTTTTTGAAAAACGCGGCATTTATTCCAATATCATATTTTGTGCTTCGTTCAGCAAAGATTGCCGCATTTGCCTGATACATCATTGCCAAACCACCATTCCAGGTTGGGGTACCATTTCCTGAATTAAACCCGCCCTGGGATGAATAGTAATTTTGCCATAAAAAGCGTTGTTCGGACATTGGATCATAACCTGTTTGCCCCATTGAAGCTCTCAGTTTCAGAAAATCCAGGTTTGAATAATCTTTTAAAAAGTCTTCATTTGAAATCATCCATGCACCTGAAAGTGTTGGGTAAAATCCCCATTGATTTCCTGGTCTGTAGTCATCTGAACCACTGGCAGCAATACTTGCTTCAGCTTCATAAAGATTATTGTAATTATAGTTTAACACGGCATCAAAATTAGCATACTTATAATTAAGCATCATTCCGGCCGCTCCATTAAGAGATTTATCCGTATTATAAATGTTGTATATTCCGTTAACCGAAGCAGAAATTTTATGAAGTCCAAATTGCTTGTCATATCCTACAGAAGCACCAAATTGCTTCCAATTCCACTGTGCATTTCCATAATCCTCATATCTGGTGTATGGTGTATTCTGATCAGTTGTTTGTTGAATAGTGTCTCTATATCGGGCATAAGTTCGTGTGTTGGATGCACCATCCTGAACCCAACTGCTAAGAGACATACTTTGTTTTAGATATAACCCCGGGGTTAACTGATCCAGCTTCTCTTTTAAAGCCAGGTTGAATTGTATGCTTCGTTGCTGCGAAGAAGCCTTGCCTTGTGCCCGTGTTTCAGCCACTGGGTTATAAGGATATACCATAGTCCCAGACCATTCATTATTCAGTGGATTCTTTACAGAATAAATAAGACTCGGATATTTTGCCATATTGTCCCATAAATTTGTGATATTTGTATTCGGTCTGGTACCTGTTGCTACGTATCCTCCAAGATCAATTTTTGCTTCCAAAAACTTGAAAAGGTTAACATCCAGATTGGCACGGACATTATATCTGTTGAGGCTTGCATTGGCTAAGGTATCGTTAATGGGAACATTATACAAACCTTTTTGTCCTACATTACCAAGGGAGATATAATATTTAGCAACAGAATTTCCTCCCTGTACAGAAACATTGGCATCATAATAAGGTGTTGATTGCTTCAATACCTCATTATACCAATCAACATTGGGCAAATTCTTAATATCTTCTGCTGTATATACAGGTGACCAACTATTGTTATCATTGCTTATTGCCTCGTTATAAAGATTCGCATATTTTGCTGTTCCTAAGGGTTTATTAATTGTCGAAGCTTGCTGAAATCCCATCCGGCTTTGAAATATTACTTTTGGCTTTCCTTCAACGCCACGTTTTGTTGTAATACTGATAATCCCATTTGCCCCTCTCATTCCATAAGTAGCGAGCGAAGCAGCATCTTTCAACACTTCAACCTTAGCAACCTCAAAAGCAGATAATGATTCAAAAAAACTTCTATTGACCTGGAACCCATCCACAAACACGGGAATGAACGAATTATAATAAGTTGCGACTCCTCGTATATTCAATGAAGCCGCATCACTTCCGGGATTACCGTTATTTTGAGAAACAAAAAGCCCTGGGAGGCGACCAAACAACATATTCGAGAAAGAAGCTGTTGGTATATTGATTTCGTCTCCTGTTATACCATTATTTGCAAAAATGGATAACTTCTCTATAACTTTGATACCTTCTTTAAGTTTCGGATATTCCTGAATATTGTCAGTCTTTATATCACTTTGTTGTGCCTGCAACCATGGAGCTGTCATTAGACATACAATCAATGATACATAAGCAAGAATATTACCAGGGAAAGTCCTGTTTATAAAATTAATTTTCATAATATGTTAGTATTATATTAAGGTTGAAAAATTAATAACCCGGGTTTTGAACCAAATATCCTTTATTCATTTCTACTTGAGGAAACGGGCTCAAATACATTTTATCATACCATGCATAAACAGGAACTGTTGCCGGAGCCAACTTATAGCTCAGGAAATCAGATGGAACACGTACACCATATACAGAGTTTTTATAGGTAAAATCAAATACATGTTTGGCCCCTCCAATCATTGTATCTCCTCTCTTCCAGTGGCGTACATGCGGATAATGCTTGTTCTCATTATAAAATTCAACTTCCCACTCCCGATATATTTCGTTTTTCAGATCTTCACCTCCCTGAGTTGTAATATCATTAAGGCCGCCTCTGTTTCGTATTATATTCAAATATCTCCGGGCATTTACATCATCATTCAAGCCGTTATATGCTTCGGCAATATTCAGATAAAACTGTGCCATACGAAATATTGGGAACTCAAACCATGTCCTCGTTCCAGCCTTGTACCAGAACTTTACATTACGCCCTATACCTTGTTTCTGTGACGATTTTAGCATATGCCATCCTTTGGATACGCTCCAGAAAGCATCATTTGGATTGTTCCATGGATCAATTCCGAAACAGAATATTGATGCTTTAAATCGAGGCTCCATCTCTTGTGCCCGGTCATAATAATCCTGATAATCCTTTCCATTGGTTCCTGCCCAGGTTTGATTTGCACCATCTCCCTTTCTATATTGGGTGAGCATTTCGTAACTTGTTCCCCGGTAATCGGGAGCTACTGTACCTGACCATTGTGGATTAGGACAATAAACAGCCATCATACCCCCTCCTGTTTTATCCTTCGAGTCCCCTTGTTGTTTGTAAGCTAATAAGACTTCCTTGCTCCCCGGCACTCCAACTGCTTGCCCATAATCATCAAGCGGATTATTCGTATCAATTAATTCATATCCGTTTTGTTTACCCCAGTCTATAACCGCCAGATTTGCATCTATCGCCCTTTGCCACCGGATATTATCATAATTTCCCAGACAAATAAGATCATTGTGTACCGGTAAATCCAGGTATGGCGTTGGGCTGTTAAACAACGGTCTGGCTGCATATGTCAGTGCCTCTGCTTTAATCGCCAAAGCAACTCCTTCCGTTAGCCGGCCATTCCAATCGTTGGACCATGTATGCCCTTTTAGAATCACGGCCGACTCATCACATAATTTCACAATAAAATCAAGGGTTTCCTGCACACTCGCGCGTTGAATAAAATCAACTACGGTTAAGGTATGATCAACGCAAGGAACACCTCCATACCGTTTCATCATCTCCAGATGACGGTATGCAATAAGGCCTTTCATTTCGCCTTTAACAATATTTTTATCTTCGTTACTCATATCTGGCACTTTATCAATATTCTCCATAACGATACAAGCATGGCGAATGTATTGGTAATTGAAAGGAAAATTATCGTCTGACAAAGCTGCACCTTGTAAAAGCGAGGTTGTTGATGCTGACATTCCCGTTCCTGTAATTGCCGGTTCATAAGTCCATGTCACAGAACTCAAATCTTCTCCTCCTACAAAAGCCTCAGATGTACCAAATGGCATATAAGGCGGTGACCAGTTGTATACAGGTAACCCTGATGATAAATTGTAAGCATAGGCCAAAGCGATGGTGCCTTCCACATTCTTTTCTGAGCTGAAAACCTTATTCAGGTCTAAACTTACAACGTCAGGTGCTTTAATGAAATCATCAACACACGAAGTATTGTAGATGGACAAAAACACTAGGAATAATATATGTAATTTTTTCATTGACCTTTTTTTAAAATTGAACCTTAAAACCAAAATTTACTACTTTCGTTATTGGATAAATAGCACCTGCAGAAGTAAAACTATCTTGAATCAATTCTGGATCAATGCCATCGATTAATTCTTTTTTCTTAAATGTCAGTAAGTTACTTGCGTTAGCATATATTTTCAGCGAACCTATATTTGCATTTCTTATCCATGAGCCTTTCGAAAACGTATAGGATATTTCCACGTTTTTCAACTTTACATGATCCGTTGAACGTAACCAAAACGAATTATTAATACCATCTTGTGTCCCATTCAACATATTCGTGGATACTCTCGGGTAATTAATTTCTTGTCCAGATGCATATCGGTCGGGAGTCCATCGTTCATCATAAATATATTGCATTGTATTTCCTACACCTGTGGTAAACGGGTTAATCATATATCCATTCATAGAAAAGGTTCCTTGTGCAGAGCCTGAAAACAAAGCGGAAATTTCAAAGCCTTTGTATGAAAACAAGAAATTTGCACTGACAGTATACCGGGGCACATTCGAATATTGAGAAGGAATCATATCCTTCTCATTGATAATTCCATCACCATTAATATCAATAATCCTCAAATCACCTGCCTGAGCGGAATTGCCACCGGAGGTATTGAATGGATGATTGGACGCTTCCTGCGCAGAATTGTAAAAACCGGCATTTTGATACCCCTTATATTGACCATAGGAAAAACCTGTATCGTTCATCCACGAATATGGATAAGGAGGTTCTGCTTTATAAGTTATCTTATTCCTGGCATAAGATACCTGCCCCCCGATTTGATAAAAGAAATCTTTAACCTGGTTTTTCCAGGTCGCACTAATTTCATATCCTTTATTTACCATTGACCCTACATTCTCCGGTGGCAATACGTCCGAATCAATACCTATTATACCGGGGATGGTAGCCAGGGTAGTCAAAATATTATTCCGGTTTTCTTCGAAAAAATCAGCTGTAACCGATAACTTATCCTTGAAGAAATTTATATCTACTGCAATATTGGCAGATTCTTTCTTTTCCCAAGTCACATCGGGATTACCAACCGATTGTTCATATTTTCCAGCGTATTGTGGTGAGGAATAAGTTCCATCCGTATATCCGAAATTGTAACCTTGAAATGGTAATGAATAGGTAGCATATGAGCCCCACGAACCCGGTAAATAAATAAACCGCTTACCTCCGATATTACTATTCCCTGTTTGTCCGTATGAAGTACGGAACTTAATCCATGTTACAAAATCGTTCTTTGGAAAGAATGGTTCATTCGTTAACACCCACCCAAGCGACACAGCGGGAAAGAAACCGAAACGTTTATCCGGTGCGAAATTCTCCGATCCGTTGTAACCCATATTAAATTCAGCCAGATACCTGTCGTCGTACCCATAGGTTGTCCTACCGACAAGCCCGTACGTCCCTTCCGGAAGATTATACAATAAATTTGGCATGGTTTTACGTTCGGCAGTTACTAATCCAAGTGCTGTTATTGAATGTTTACCGAATCGACGGTTAAATTCAATGCCACCTTCAACATAAAATTTATAATCTTTGTAGAATGATTTTTCTAAAATAGTTTCATTACTTTCCTGCCCACCAAAGAACAATAATTGAGATGGATTTGCATCACTTCTCATTACCAGGTAACCAGGAATATTTGGCGTTGTGCTCATAGTCTTACTAAAATTGCTCTCATATGAAACAGTACCCCTAAGAGACAATCCCTTTAACAAGTAATCTAAGTTGTGTACCCCTTTCAAGGATATATTTAAATTGTTCCTGTTTATATCTGCGATTGCTTTACTTAATAAAAACTGAATTGGACTTGATCCTCCTGCATTGTTTTGCGGACGGTAACTGGAATAAGCTGTTATAAGTTTCCCATCAATGACACCCGGTCCTGCAAATGGAGGTGCTTCATATATATTCTTAACTATATCCCTGTATCTTGATCCGACATCAATATCCCCTCCGTCGTTTGTAAATGTTCGTAAGTCGGAGAAGTATCCGGATACATTCAAAGTAAAACTAAAGTTTTTAATAAAATTAAAGTCAAAATTATTGCGGAAAGTAATACGATCATTCCTCGTGTCAGCAGCAGTATTTTTTATACCGAAATCATTTAGTATTCCTTCCTGACTTAGGTAACCCACGGAAACAAAATAATTAACCTTATCAGTTCCCCCTGACAAATTAATATTGTATTGTTGTTGCGGTGCTGTTTTATTAAATATCTCCTTCAGATAGTTATGGCTGGCATAATACATAGCCGGACTGTTACCCAGAGCAACCTTCTGCGCCTCGGTCAGATTAGTCATGGCTGCTATTTCTTTTGGTGTATAATCCCTGTTGTTTTGAAACTTCCATAGTTCGTCGGCACTGAATACACTTCCGGGTTGACTTAGCCCATCATTCGAAATTGCCTCGTTGCGCAATACTGCATATTCATAAGCATTCGACAGTTTTGCCAACGTTGTTGGTCTCACCATACCAAAGTTGGAAGTGAATGATATCTGAGGTTCCCCTTTCTTTCCTTTTTTGGTTGTTATAATGATAACACCATTTGCTCCGCGAACTCCATAAACTGCAGTTGCCGAAGCATCTTTTAGGACATTTACATTATCAATTTCATTTGGATCAATCATATTCATAGTTTCCAATGATTGAACAATACCGTCAATGACAACCAATGGGCTCTGATCGCCCGAGAAAGTTCCGATTCCACGTATTCTTATAGTTGCCTGGTCGAATCCCGGTTCGCCTGATTGTTGTATGGCAGTCAATCCCGCTACCCTTCCTACCAAAGCATTTGATATATTCCCAACAGGTGCTTTAATCAGATCCGCACTCGAAACAGTAGAAATAGAGCCGGTAACCGATTCTTTTTTTTGAGCTCCATATCCCACAACTACTACTTCAGAAAGCAATTGGTTGTTTTCCTGAAGTGCTATTCTTATGTTTT
>Ga0302215_10003064_pt1 | contig 11311 bp, 9 predicted proteins | sample II_Fen_N3_1_FD_194580 | JGI IMG/M metagenome (GOLD analysis project Ga0302215, IMG submission 194580) | Peat permafrost microbial communities from Stordalen Mire near Abisko, Sweden - II_Fen_N3_1 | ecosystem: Environmental > Terrestrial > Soil > Wetlands > Permafrost | place: Sweden: Abisko... | reverse complement strand
GAATTAGTTGCTGTTTGCGAAAAATACCACTTGGAATTGGTGGAAGATGCAGCAGAAAGTTTAGGTAGTTTCTACAAAGGAAAACATACAGGTACTTTTGGAAAAGTAGGGGCCATAAGTTTCAATGGAAATAAAACTATCACCACAGGTGGTGGCGGCATGCTGCTCTTCAATGACGAAGCATTGGCAAAATATGCCAAACATCTTACTACACAGGCTAAAGTTCCACATCGTTGGGAATTTGTGCATGACCACATAGGTTATAATTATCGAATGCCTAATATCAATGCAGCATTAGGATGTGCCCAAATGGAGAATTTGGATCGTATTTTAAAGAATAAAAGAGAAACGGCTGAAAAATATGCAACATTTTTTGCTCAATACCCCGAAATAGAATTCTTTTCTGAACCTAAAGATTGTCGGTCTAATTGTTGGTTAAATATAATTCTTTTAAAAGATAAGAATGCCCAACAAGAGTTTCTTGAGTATACAAATGATCATGGTGTAATGACTCGACCTGTTTGGCAGCTGATGACCAAACTTGAAATGTTCAAAGATTGTCAGACAGATCATATGAAGAATACTTTGTGGTTTGAAGAAAGAGTGGTAAATATTCCTAGCAGTGTAAGATTATAAATGAACTCAAAGAATCTGATTCTAATAGGAGGTGGTGGGCATTGTAAATCAGTTATTGATGTGGCCGAAAGTGCGGGCTATAGTATTTTGGGAATTTTGGATACTGTTGATAATGTTGGGAAAAAAGTTCTTAACTATACTATTGTTGGAACGGATGATGATATTGTAAATTATGTGGATAAAGCTTTTTTTGTAATAACTGTAGGACAAATAAAAGATGCAACACTGCGAATGAAATTATATGCAAAAGTAATCAATTCGCATGGACAATTTGCCACGTTGATTGCCAGTACAGCAAGAGTTTCAAGATACAGTGCTATAGGAGACGGAACGGTTATTATGCATCAAGCTGTTGTGAATGCTGATGCCAGAGTGGGTATCGGCTGTATAATTAATACTTTTGCCAATATTGAGCATGATGCAGTTATTGGGGATTTTTGTCATATCTCTACTGGAGCTATTGTAAATGGAAATTGTTTTGTAGGGGAATCTACTTTTTTAGGAAGTCAGGCTGTAATGTCGAATGGTACAAGTATAATTGAAGGTTGTGTTATTGCTGCAGGTTGTGTAATAAAAAAAAATATTTTAATTAAGGGTATTTATTCCGGTAATCCTACTGTTTTGAAAACATTATTATAATAATCGAGTATGGATGGAGTGTTAATTATTGCTGAAGCAGGAGTAAACCACAATGGCTCTATAGAAATTGCAAAAAAGCTGATTGACGCTGCTGCAATTGCGGGTGTGGATTATGTGAAGTTTCAGACGTTCAATGCGGATAAACTGGCATCGAAAAATGCAAAAAAAGCAGTTTATCAACAAACAAACATGACAGACACTGATGATTCGCAATATGCAATGCTCAAGAAGTTAGAATTATCTCAATTTCAACATGTCGAATTGATAAATTATTGCAAAGAAAAGGGGGTGAAATTTTTCTCTACTGCTTTTGATTTGGAAAGTATAGATTTCCTTTCAACCATGAATTTAGGTTTTTGGAAAGTTCCCTCGGGAGAAATAACCAATTATCCATATTTGAAACGCATTGCTTTAAATCATGAGCCTGTTATTCTCTCAACCGGTATGTGCGAAATGATAGACATAGAGAATGCACTTTCAGTACTTTTGAAATTTGGATTAAGCAAAGAACAAATAACGATATTACATTGCAACACTGAATATCCAACACCTATGGAAGATGTGAATTTAAATGCAATGAAAACTATTGCAAATAAATTTGGTGTAAAAGTTGGTTATTCTGATCATACAAAGGGTATTGAAGTCCCCATTGCAGCAGTAGCATTAGGGGCAACTATTATTGAAAAGCATTTTACATTAGATAGACACTTGGAAGGTCCGGATCATAAAGCTTCTCTGGAACCGGAAGAATTAAAAGCTATGGTAAATGCTATCCGAAATATAGAAAAAGCCTTAGGTTCCGTAGATAAGGTTATTTCAACCTCGGAACAAAAGAATATTGCAGTTGCTAGAAAAAGCATTGTTGCTGCAACAAAAATTCGTGAAGGCGAGTTATTCTCTGAAACTAACTTAACTGTTAAACGACCGGGAACTGGCATTTCACCTATGTTGTGGGATACAATAATTGGATGTAAAGCCAACAAGACTTATCAACCAGAAGATATGATAGAGCTATGAGAAAAATATGCGTCATAACAGGTAGCAGGGCAGAATATGGCTTATTGAGTGGTTTAATGGCTGCAATAAGAGAAGATAATGAATTGCATTTGCAGGTTATTGCTACCAATATGCATTTATCTCCTGAATTTGGCTTAACGTATAAAGAAATTGAGCAAGATGGATTTGTTATAGATAAAAAGGTAGAAATGCTACTTTCATCGGATACATCTAATGGAACAACAAAATCGGTTGGACTTGCTATTATTGGATTTGCAGATGCTTACGAAGACTTAAAACCAGATATAATAGTGGTGTTAGGTGATAGATATGAAATATTGGCAGCTGTTACTGCTGCTTTATTTTATAAAATTCCGGTAGCACATTTACATGGTGGCGAAATTACAGAAGGAGCTTATGATGATTCTATACGTCATGCCATAACTAAGCTAAGTCACTTACACTTTACCTCTACAGAAGCCTATCGTCAGCGCGTAATTCAATTGGGTGAGAATCCCGATCGTGTATTTTATGTTGGAGCATTAGGAGTAGAAAATATCAAAAAAACAAAGCTATTAACCAAAGATGAATTAGAAGAAAGTTTAGGGTTTTCTTTAGGAGATAAATCATTATTGGTCACTTTTCATCCTGTTACCTTGGAGCATGAAACTGCAAGAGAGCAATGCGAGAATTTATTAGCTGTTTTAGCTGACCTAACCGATTATAGAATTATTTTCACATATCCAAACTCTGATACCGATGGACGCATTATAATAGAGCTTATAACAAACTTTGTATCAGTTCATAAAGATAGAGCAATTGCATTTACATCTTTAGGGAAAATGCGTTATTTGTCAACTTTACAGTTTGTAACGGCAGTTATTGGAAATTCTTCCAGTGGAATTATTGAAGTCCCTTCTTTTGGAATTCCGACCTTGGATATAGGTGATAGACAAAAAGGTAGAATTGCTACATATAGTGTGATTCACTGCGAAACCTCTGAAAGTAAGATTAAAAAAGGAATTGAATCGGTTCTTTCAAACCAGGTTCAGGAACTTGCTAAAGTTTCTGAAAATCCTTATCAGAAAGCGGACACGATAAATAATATTTTAGAAATCCTGAAAAAAAATCCGTTAGATAATCTTACTCAAAAATCATTTTACAATATTGAACTATGATAGATTTTCAAAAATATATAATATCAGATACTGCTTCGATAAAGGATGCTTTGATTGCAATAAATAAGCTAACAAGTGATGTCCTTACTCTTTTTGTAATTACCAAAAATGGTCGTATGGTCGGAAGTGTGACTGATGGAGATATTAGAAGAAAGTTGGTAGCAGGATTTAGTTTAGAAGATAATATAACTATTGCAATGAATACAGCTTTTAATTACGTAAGTGATTGTAAAGTGCTGGTGACTGAGATAAAAAAGTTTAAAGAGGCTAATATTACATTACTACCCTGTTTGAATAATGAAAAGAATATTGTTCGTGTTTATAATTTAAAAAAACAACTTTCTATCTTACCTGTTGACGTTGTATTAATGGCGGGTGGTAAAGGCGAACGTTTACGTCCCCTTACGGAGAAAGTACCTAAGCCTCTACTTAAAGTTGGTGAGAAATCTATTATAGATTATAATATTGATCGACTGATATCCTATGGAATAGAAAATATTTCTGTAACAGTTAATTATTTAAAAGAACAAATTGAGGATCATTTTAAAGAAGAACGGGATGGCGTACAGGTTAAGTGCGTGAGGGAACCCAAATTTCTAGGCACCATTGGTTCGATAAAATTTGTTGACTCATTCAAAAATGATACTGTTTTGGTAATGAATTCGGATTTGTTCACCAATATTAATTTTGAAGATTTTTATCTCCATTTTTTGGAGAATGATGCGGACATGTCTGTTGGTGCTGTACCTTATTCTGTGAATGTCCCTTATGGTATATTTGAACTCGATGGAAGAGATATACAAGGGGTAAGAGAAAAACCTACCTATAATTATTATGCAAATGCTGGTATATACCTGATAAAAAAGGAATTGTTGGGATTGATTCCTGAAAATATATTTTACAATGCAACTGATTTTATTGAAGCACTTGTTTCCAATGGTCATAAAGTTATTCGATTTCCGCTAACAGGTTATTGGATCGATATTGGAAAACACGAGGATTACAAAAAAGCTCAAGAATTAGTAAAACATTTATAATGAATATGAAAGTCTTGTATGTTATTCCTGCACGAGGTGGGAGCAAAGGTATTCCACATAAAAATATTAAGTTATTAGCTGGAAAACCACTAATTTATTATTCAATTGATGTTGCAAGAAAATTGACATCAGATGAAAATATCTGTGTTTCTACAGATGATAATGAAATAATAAAAATAGTTGAGAATTATGGTTTAAAAGTTCCTTTTGTTCGCCCAAAAGAATATGCTACTGACACTGCAACTACAAATGATGTCTTATTGCATGTAATTGAGTTTTATGAAGCACAAGAAAAATACTACGATGTTATTGTTTTGTTACAACCGACTTCTCCATTACGAAAAGTTGAACAAGTTCAAAAATCTCTAGCCTTGTATTGCGACGATTTGGATATGATTGTTTCAGTAAAGGAATCTCATGCTGCAACAGTTTTGTGCAATGAAAATAATCTTGGATACTTAGAGATGTCATTTAACAAAAATGGTGTTCGACGACAAGATGCAGGAAAATATTATGAATATAATGGATCTATCTATATTCTCAATATTGAAAGACTTAAAAAATGTTCTCTTAGTGGTTTAATAAAGAAAAAGAAATATGTAATGGATGATTATAGCTCAATTGATATAGATAATGAATTTGATTGGCTTTATTGTGAATTTGTTTTAAATAAAAAATTACTTAATAATGAATAAGGGTATTGTTTATATTGTCCATCATGTGGATACGGAAGGTCCAATGTACGAACCTATTAGCGAAATATTCAAACGGTTGGAGAATACCTTAAATATAGAGTTAAAGCTAGAACCAACAAGAGAAAATCTACATTTTCTTCAAACAGGGAATGTTGATTTACCGGATAATTATCGGCAGGAAATAATAAAGATTATTGATCCAAGTTTAATTTCGTTTAATGAAACCTGGAAAGATATTGATAAAATGCTTTTAAGGGTTATGTCTAAGGAATATAGAAATCGTTTCAAGGATAGCTTTGGAAATGGTTGGATTTATAATTGGCATATAATGGATCATGTAGGATTTTTAACCAATGAAAGGCGTAGGGATATAGGTTATCTCAATATCTTTAATCATTATGAACAAATTATTAAAGAAACTTTATCAAATGATGATGAGATTCAATGGCACTTTCATCCTATTTCTTTTAATAAAGAAGCGCATATATGTGCTACTTCATATGAGAATTCTTCATTTGAACTTCATCAAATTTTATCTAGAAGATTAATCGAAAAAAAGTGGTTTCCTCAAGTAAATAGAGCAGGATTCCACACTATACGTCCTGACTCAAATTGGTTTCTTGAGCAATGGATGCCATTCGATGCCTCAAATCAATCAAAGATAGAAGAGGAAACTATTCAAGTCGATGCAATTAACGGACGTTTTGGTGATTGGTCAGGGGCACCAGCCGATTGGTCAATTTATAATCCAGATCTTTATGATTGGAGAAAACGAGGTAACTTAAATAGATATGTTTCTCGTGTATTGAATTTAAAAACAAGATTTAGAAACATTGATGAAAAAGAGATTAGAAATGCTTTTCTGGCTGCATCAAAAGGATCTAATGTATATTTAGGGATTACGAATCATGATTTTAGAGAAATGTCTTCTGAGATTGAAAACTTTTCTAAAATGTTAGATAATGTTATTCCCAATTTTCCAGAAGTCAAGTTTTGTTTTAGCCCTTCAATTAAAGCATTTCAATCTACTATTGGCTATAAAGACAAAGAAATAAAATCAAATGCAATTGATTTTGATGTCACAATCAAAGATAATATTTTAAATGTAAAAATAATAAATGGTGAACCTTTTGGGCCACAACCTTATTTGGCTTTTAAAACTATTTGCGGTAATTATTATCATGATAATTTTGATTTCGGAAAATTTAAAAAAGAATATTTTTATACATTTGATAGACAAACTTTGAAATTGTCTGAAATAGAGAAAATTGGAATTGCTTCAAATGATAAGTACGGTAATAGAAAGGTGATTGTTATTGATGTTTCTCAAAAAAATAGAAATAATTAGAGTATTATAAGTTTCTCATAAAATATGACAAAAGTAGCATTAGTTATTGTTTATAATCATCAATATAATAAAAATATTGAAATTTTAGAACAAATTTATAAAGATAGATTTAGTGATATCTATCATTTGGTTCCATTCTACAACGGTGACAAGTCTAATGTCATTCCAGTCTATGATAGTTCATTCTATTTTCAAGGATATATTGCTCAGGGATTAAAAAGTTTCTTTAAAGAGAAATATGAGCACTATTTTTTTATAGCAGATGATCTTATCCTTAATCCAATAATAAATGAACGAAACTACTGCGAGCATTTAAAATTAGGTAAGAATACTTGTTTTTTACCTGGTTTTATAACTTTACACGACCGTAATGAATGGTGGTCTAAAACCATTTATGCCGCAGATTACACAGCTAATTGTGATGGAGTTGAAGCACAAAATCAACTTCCAAGTTATAAAGTATTTTCAACAGCTTTTCAACATTTTGGAATAGAAATAAAGCCTATTGGATTTGACAAAATTTGGAAGAAACCAGTTTCAATTAGAGATTTTGGTCGTACAATAATTCGAGATAGATTTTATTTTTTTCGTAAGATAAAAAATAAAATTACAAAAAAACAATATGGGTTAGCATATCCTTTAGTTGGGAGTTATTCTGATATTTTTGTTGTTAGTTCGGACTCAATAAAGCAATTCTGTCATTATTGTGGAGTTTTTGCTGCTACTAAGTTATTTGTTGAGATTGGATTACCAACTTCTTTAGTATTGTCAGCTCAAGAAATTATCACAGAGAAAGATTTAGAATTGCAAGGGAAAGCTCTCTGGCCTGATGGGTGGGGTAGATTGACAGGTGATCTAAAATTAGCTAGAGGGGATTACGATGAATTGAAGAGCTACGGTAATAACTTAAATGACTTTCTAAACAATTTTCCTAAAGACTATCTTTATTTACACCCAATAAAACTTTCAAAATGGAATACAAAATTATGAAAAAAAATATAGTAATAACATCGATTTTTAATCCAACTGAGGCTGTCTCTGAATTTTCAAAAATGAGTGATTATAAACTAATTGTTGTTGGTGATAAAAAAACACCTACCAACTGGCGTTATGCCAATGTTGACTATATTTCGGTATCACAACAAGAGAATTTAACCTTTAAGTTAGCTAAAGTTCTGCCTTATAATCATTATTGTCGAAAAATGTTAGGATACTTAAAAGCAATTCAAGATGGGGCAAATTATATTGTAGATACTGACGATGATAATATTCCCAAGAACAATTGGAGTTTTCCCGAATTTGAAAATAGCTTTGATTGTATATCTGATAACAAAGGATTCATAAATATATATCAACTTTATACTAAACAAAAAATTTGGGCTCGTGGTTTACCTTTAAATCTTATTACGACGCATTTTAATCTTGAAAATTTTTTATTCAAAGAAAAATGTAAAATTGGTATTTGGCAAGGCCTGGCGGATGAAGATCCAGATGTTGATGCTATTTATCGATTAACGAGCGATGTTCCGTGTTTATTCGATGAAAGAGAACCTGTTGTTCTTGGAAAAGGTACTATTAGTCCTTTTAACACTCAAAATACTATTATTAGAGAAGAATTATTTGCACTAATGTATTTACCAACTTATGTTACTTTTAGATTCACGGATATTTTAAGAGGACTTATAGCTCAGCCAATTATGTGGCTGTATGATTATCAACTTGGTTTTACAAACTCAACTGTAGTACAAAAGAGAAACCCTCATGATTATATGAAAGATTTCATTTCAGAAATTCCAATGTATCAACATTGTGAAAAGGTAATTAAAATAGTTACTGATGCAATTTCGAGTTCTGAAACTATTGAAAAAAACTTGTATAATGCTTACAAATCATTATTAGCCGAAGATATTGTTTGCGATAAGGAAATGATAACTTTAGAGGCTTGGTTAAGTGATATTGAAAATATAAAAAATGGTGTTGTGTGAAATTTTTTAAAGTAGATTCAAAACGAATAAGGTAATTAAATTTGATCAGCATTTTAAAAATTCGTTGCTTTGAATAATTCTACAAATCCCTGAAATTTATAATAATAATCCATATGGTAAGCTATTGACCAAAAAATAATTATGAATGAAAGTAAAACAAATATTAATTAACTCGGTTTGGTTCGGAGTCATTCCCAAAATATCGACTTTAATTAATATATTATTATTGCCCTTACTGACACCCTATCTAACACCTTATGATTATGGTATATGGGGAGTGATTTCATCCTATTCTGGAATAATCTTAGCTGTGTATACTTTTGGTTTACATATGCATCTTCCAAATAGTTTTTATGAATATAAAAATAAATTTAAAGTTGTCTGGGGTCGAATTCTTTTTTTACTACTAATTTCAGCCACTCTATTTTCAATTATATTAACAATAATTTTGTTGTCAGTTTTGCATGATATAGTCTTATATAAAAGAATTTTAGTTGCAATACTAGCATCTTTTCCAATTCTTTTTAATTCAAATGGACTTATAGCATCGAATCTATTTACATTGCGTTCTCAACCAAAGCCTTTAGTTCTTAGAAATCTTACTGCAAGTATTTTTGGATTATTAGCACTTTTTATTACAGTATATTTTTTTAATCTTGGGTATTTTGGATTTGTAATGAGTGCCGCAACTTCTGCATTAGTATCATTTATAATATTTATAAATCCAATTTGGATAAAAGAGAAAATTTATCCAAGAGTAACAAAAAAAATAAAAAATGTAAAAGAACAATTAAAAGTTGCTTTTCCTGTAATACCTCATGCATTAGGTTTTGTTTTATTATCTTCATCATCCAGAATTATAATGTCATGGTATAAAATACCAATGAGTGATATTGGTCTTTTTTCCAATGGATATATGATGGGAGATTATATTACAATAATAACTGTCGCAGTTGTAACTGCTTTATCTCCTCAAATACAAGAATTATACAGAGGCAAGAAATATATTGAGTTTAGAAATCTTTATTATTTTTCTCAGGGAATAGCTATTTTTTCTATAATACTTTTTTCAATTTGGATGCCGGAAATTTATAAATACTTGATTAGAAATCAACAATTGCAGCAATGTAGTTTGATAGCTCGTCAAATATGTTTTGCAAATGCAGTTCTACCATTGTATCTCTTCATGTCTACAATAGCCTTTATTGAAAAAAGAACAAAACAATTACTTTGGTTAGTATTTGTTCCAGGCATTTTAAATATTATCCTAAGTATAATTTTGATCCCAATTTTTGGATATAAAGTTGCAGTTATCACAACTATGATTTCATATTGGAGTTTGTTATTTATACCAATATTTATTAAATATCATAATGAAAGAACAACACTTTGGCTTGGGAATCTTTCTAAATTATTACTATTGCTTGCAGTAATAATATTGACCTTTTATTGTTCTTTAAAAATAAGCAATCTTGAATTTCAATATAAAATTTTATTTTCATGTATTGTGGCATTATTATCAATATCTTTTCTATATAAATTTTCAAATATTAAATAGGTTATATGATATATCTAGTATATAATTCTTGTTCATTTGCCCATCCACATTTTGGTACCCAATTAGATGATGCTGAAAGATTATTTCAGGAAGGTCATGATGTGACGTTTACATATTGTGATGGAATACTTGATAGTTGCTTTATGAATCCAAAAGCAAATTCCGAAATTTGTAGATTGTGTAAATTTGGATATCAACATTCTTTATCTAAGCTTTCTAAAGGGATAAAAATAGTTCCATTAAAGAAAAGTAAGATACAAGATAAATACGTTTTTGATTATAATTCGATTGATGAAATAAAAAAGATTATATATAGAAATGTAAGTGTTGGTTATGCAATTTTGTCTACTTATATTTCAAATACAAGAAATCCGACTCCGATTATTAATAATAAATCAAGGAAATACTTCGATCATTTAATTAATGAAACTTGTGATCTGACAAATTTGATTTATGATTTAATTGAGGAAATCAAACCCGATGCAATTTCAATTTATAATGGTCGTTTCTATGAGAATAGGCCTTTTTTTGATATTGCGATAAGTTTGAATCTTCAGTTTGTTAGTAATGAGATTGTCGGAGGTGTAGTAAGTAATGAATTATTTTATAAAGTTTCATTTAAAAATTGTTTACCACATGATATTAAATATAATTGTGATAGTATAGAGAATTTATGGAATATAAGTCCAGAGAATGAAGAAGAAAAGATTCGTAAGGGAAAATTGTTTTTTATAAATAGAAGAAAAGGTATACCTACATCAGATCGAGTTTTTATAACTAATCAAAAAAAAGGAAAACTTCCTTTAAACTGGGATAGTAATAAAAAAAATATTGTGATATTTAATACATCTGAAGATGAGTTTGCAGCTGTTGGGGCCGAATTTGATCAAATATCGTTATTTAAAACTCAAATTGAAGGAATAGAATTTATACTATCTTCAATGACTGACGTAAATTATCATTTTTATCTGAGAATTCATCCAAACTTAAAAAATATTTCGTATAATTATCATACAGACTTGTATTTATTTGCAAATACATTTTCAAATCTAACCATAATCGGAGCAAATGAAGATATTAGTACATATGATATAATGGATGCAGCAGATAAAGTCATTGTATTTGGATCAACGATGGGAATAGAAGCATGTTATTGGGGAAAGCCCGTTATATTATTAGCACCATCGTTGTACTATTATTTAGACAGTTGTTATATTCCTAATTCTGGTGATGAATTGA
>Ga0302215_10003061_pt1 | contig 11325 bp, 9 predicted proteins | sample II_Fen_N3_1_FD_194580 | JGI IMG/M metagenome (GOLD analysis project Ga0302215, IMG submission 194580) | Peat permafrost microbial communities from Stordalen Mire near Abisko, Sweden - II_Fen_N3_1 | ecosystem: Environmental > Terrestrial > Soil > Wetlands > Permafrost | place: Sweden: Abisko... | reverse complement strand
ACATCATATTCCACGAATCTGTTGGCTCTGACTCAGCATCAAGCTCAGGCAGTTCAGCATCATCTGACGCTTCTTCTACAGCTTCTTCTTCAAGCAGTTCATCAACTGCGCCCAAAGTTACTCTTGATTTAGTTAATGTTCCACTAAACGATGCGTTTAGAATGGTAATGCAAGTTACGAATTTAACTTATTATATCGACCATAACACAATGGTGGTTATGGCTGCTGAGGCTGCAAAGACTTTAAACATGTCAAAACAAGAGATGATGACAATCCCTGTAAAATACGTTGACGCATCTACATTGGCGACATTCTTAAATAAAAACATATTTTCAATAAACAAACCGGGACTTTCAAACGCAGAAATTGCGGTTACAAACCCGTCTACAAACGATATCTTGATTTTCGGCACAAAAAATGATTATTCAATGGCAAAGAAAGTTGTTGAACAATTTGACGTGAAACCAAAAGAAGAAGTTTTTGTAGTAAATCATACAACTCCAAAAGAAATGTCTGAGTTGATATGTAATAATCTGTTCAAAGACAATTCAGGCTCTGGCAGTTCAGGTTCTTCCAGCTCAAGTAGCTCATCTACAGGCGGTGCCGCAGGAATTTCAGGCAATCCTACAGGCTTTGCTGCTGATAGTAGTTCAAGCAGTTCAAGTAGCAGTTCGGATAGTGATATTGCGTTGGGTACAGGTGTAATTGCTTGTCAGCCTAATAACTCAGTGAGTGCCGGTTCTTTGAACTCTCTTGGAACATCAAGCCTTTCTATCACTTACTTCCCACAAAGAGGTACAATAAGTGCAATGGGAGGTTCTGCGCAACAAATGGAAATGATCAGAGACTTTATCCAAAAAAATGATAAAAAACAACCTCAGGCTTATTTAGAAGTTTCTATTATAGAATTGAATGAATCAGGAATGAGAGAGTTTGATAACACTTGGCAGATTTGGAGCAAGTATTTTTCAGGGTCTTTCAACGGAACAACTTCAACGAATCCATATTATCCAAACTTTGTTCAGGGAGATCAATATTCTGTATTAGATACTGCAAAAAATAAATTTGCGCCGTTGTATGATATTTCGAAATTTGCTGGAACACCAACGATAACGTATTCAATAAATTATTTGATACAGAATCAAAAGGGTCGTGTCCTTGCTAATCCGAGAATTATGATTACCAACGGTCAGGCTTCCTCAATTGATTTATCGTCTGACTATGTAAAATCCGTTCAGTCTCAATATTTGTCAGGAACGTTGTCGAACCAGGTCAACAGAACATACAATATTGCAAGTGATGAAGGTATAAAAGTAGACTTGATGCCGTTTATCAGCCCAGAAGGCTACGTTACGCTCAACATCAAGCCTGTATATTCTACGGTTAAAGAAAAAGTCTATGGGACAAGTGCTGATGGATCTTCTAATAACGACTTACAGGCTACTTTGCTTCAAAGAAGAAACCTTGATTTGAAAAATGTTAGAATAAAAGATGGTGAAACCCTTGTTATAGGCGGAATGGTCAGAGAAGATGAAACAAAGAACATTTCTAAAATCCCTGTGCTTGGAGATATGCCGGGAATCGGAATGTTTTTCAGAAACACTGGAACAACAAAAACAAAACAAGAATTGGTTATAATGATTACTCCTAAAATCATTAAAGATTCAGAAGATGTAGTAAGCAACCCGGGTGTGACTTTATAGATGGAAAACGTTTTAGATAAATTAAAACATAGTATCAACAAGGACTTGGTTTTCAAGTTCGACATTGAGCTATTGGAAAAAATGAAATTTATTCCAATAAATATGAAGAATGACTTTATATACGTTGCAATCAATCCGTTTGCCAATAAAGAGGAAATTACTGCCATCGTAAAAGGGGATAATTCTGATGTGAGATTTATCCAAATTTCTGAAGAAGAAGTTGATGACTTGTTATTGTATGTTTGTGAAAATATTCCACCGCCGAAGCCAGCAAATCCAATAAAAATAGATTACGCTGATAAAGATGCTGAAAATGATGATTCAAATAATCCTACAACTCAAACCTCTGGTGATGTTCAGCCAAAGAAAAGACTTGGCGAGATATTAATAGATGACGGGTATATTACAGAAACCCAGTTGATTCAGGCTCTTACGGAAAGTAAAAAACAAAAAATGCCGTTGGGTTCTACTCTATACAAGTTAAACTTTATTACACTCAAGCAGTTGAAAGAAGCCCTACAACAGCAACAAGGGTACGATATTGTCAACGAAGACCAACTGAAAATTCAAGAAAAAGTTATAAATATTTTACCGGAAGATTTTATTAAAACAAATAAGGTTATACCTATTTCTTCAGACGGTAGAAACCTTGTCGTGGGCATGGTGCATCCGAACGATTCAAAAGTTTTAAAAGATATTGTATATCTTACGGGTCAAAAACCAAGAGCTATGCTTATTACTCACTATGAGTTTCAAAACTTTATAGATTCTATTTATTCTCATTCAAAAAGAGAAACAAAGGATATCATCCAGCAAATTGAAGATGAAACGCTTGAAATCGAAGGCGAAGAAACGCTTTGGGAGCAAGTGGAAAGAGAGTTGGCAGATTCTACGGGTTCTGTCGCTAAGTTCGTTAATAAAATTATCACAGATGCTGTAGACAATAGAGTGAGTGATATTCACATAGAGCCAAGATTGGGCAACTATGTCGTAAGATATCGTAAAAACGGGCTATTGAGTCAAGTTATCGATATTCCGCCGAAGGTTGAGCAATCTGTTATAACTCGTTTTAAAGTTCTTTCAAGAATGAACATCGCAGAACACAGACGTCCTCAGGATGGAACGTTCTCAATAAAATACAAAGGCAGCTCTTACGATTTCAGAATAAATACCCTTCCTATCGGCAGCAAAGAAAAAGTCGTAATCAGAGTATTGGCTCCGGCCGTTAGTTTGAATGCGGCAGATAGAAATATCAACCTAATCGGGGGAACCGAAGAAGATATTGAAAAAATAACCAAAATGGTTAGTTGTCCAAACGGAATAATTTTGACGTCAGGTCCGACCGGTTCTGGTAAAACGACAACTTTGTACTCTGTTTTAAAAAGTTTGAATAACGAAGATGTAAACATAACAACAATTGAAGATCCGGTGGAAATTAAGCTTGAGGGGATTAACCAAGCACAGGTTAACGCCAAGGCTGGTATTACATTCGCGTCTTGTATGAGAGCTATTTTAAGACAAGATCCGGATATCATACTCGTCGGTGAAATAAGAGATTACGAAACTTTAGAAGTTGCAATTTCTGCTGCACTCACAGGTCACTTGGTTCTGAGTACGGTTCACACAAATTCAGCTTCAGCAACGGTTACTCGTTTGATAGAGATGGGCGCTAAAGATTATTTGGTATCTTCAACTCTTTCTGGCGTAATCGCTCAAAGGCTTGTCAGAAGACTTTGTGATGATTGCAAGGAAAGCTATTATCCAGCTCGCGAACAAGCCGAAAAGATTATAGTTGATGAAGAAGAAATCCAAAAATTCATGAAAACAAAAATTCATCGTAAAAAAGGTTGTCCGAATTGCGACTTTACAGGATATTCAGGAAGATTAGGCGTTTACGAAATTATGCCTATGAACAAAGAGATAAAAAAACTTATTGCAATTGGGGCTCACGATATTGAGATAGAAGAAGCAGCAGTGGCATGTGGTATGAAGACGCTAAACCAAGCGTGTTTGAGTCACATATTAAAAGGATTAACAACCATTGATGAATTCATCAGAGTTTTGGGTATAGTTAACGAATAAAGGGAAAACCGGTGGCGGTATATAATTACGTAGCATTAAAGAACAATAAAGAAATTGTAAAAGGTAAGGTTGAGGCAACAACCCTTAAAGAAGCGCGCGAAAATGTACGTAGATTAGGATTCTTACCTACAAAAATTTATGAAGAAGCAAAGGCTGCTACAGAAAATAAAGTTGAAGCTAAACAAATCCAAAAATTAGGACTAGAAGATAGAATAGATTTCACTTCGACCTTCCAAATCTTGGCTCAATCAGGGATTCCGGTTATTGAATCTTTGGTTTTTATCGAAAACGACGCTGCAAAATTAAAAGTCAGATTGGTTGCAAAAGAACTCAGAAGACAAATCATGGCGGGTTCTACGTTCGCTGATACAATCGGCAAGTACCCAAAAGTTTTCGGACAAATCTATATCGGTTTGGTAAAAGCAGGGGAAGACGCCGGAGAACTTGAAAAAACTTTAGAGAGATTGTTGGAGCTGCTTAAAAAAGAAGCTGCGATTAAATCCAAAGTAATCGGGACATTGATGTATCCGGCTTTCGTAATCGTTCTGGCTATGGTCATTGTCACAATCATGCTTGTGTTCGTTTTCCCAACGTTTAGAGATATGTTCGCGAATCAAGGTAAAGAGCTTCCTTGGATTACAGCGACTCTAATGTCATTGGGCGAATTTCTCAAGGCCTATTGGGTTCTGATTCCTGTTATTTTTGGTACGGTTATTTTCGGAAGTGCTTTTTTGCTGAATTGGGAACCTAGTAAAAGAAAAATTGATGAGTTCGTTTTGAAAGTACCTTTATTATCGGACCTAATCCAATTTTCAAACTTCTCTAACTTTATCGCGGTTATGCAGGTTGCCTACGATGCGGGGGTTCCGATTGTAGATTGTCTGTATTTGTCTAATTTGACATTGACTAATTTTACTCTTCAAGATAAAATATCAACAGCAACAGGCAAAGTTCAACAGGGACAACACTTGTCAATGGCTCTAAAGTCGACGCAAGTTATGCCAAAAATGATTTTGTTTATGATTTCTACAGGAGAACAATCAGGTCGTTTGGGAGATATGCTTTCACAGGCGACTGTGTATATAGATAAAAAGTTGGACAATATTATCGACACCATGACCAAAATGGTCGAACCGATTATGTTACTGGTTATCGGTGGTATAGTACTAGTTCTGGCTTTAGCACTTTACTTACCGTTGTTTCAATCATATACAACAGATTAAAAGAAGGATATTAGAATGGCAAAAGACGAAGTAAACGAATATGGAAATGATGATTTTATAACCGGTGTTTGGTCCGAAAAGATTTTGGTCATAACCCAAGATTATGAAATCAAAGGATACGTTTTTATGCCTAGAACAGGCAAGAAAAACCGTGTTTTATCAGACATCTTAAACGGCTTGAAACGTTTCGTTGCAATCAAAGACTGCGAAGTGTCTCACAGGCTTATGCCAAACAGAAGAACTGAATATCACAACTTTTTGCAGTTGAATTTGAATGCAATTATTTTGTTAAGACCGACTTTGGCTGACGAATAGATAATCAAGTTCGTTTGTACAACCCGATTAATTCGTCTTGTTCTATCACATGGCCTTTAATAGCATGTTCTAATTGTGATTTAGTTAGGCCTTCTTTTAGCTCTAAGGCTTCATCAATGGCGTATAGCTTGAAAAAATACCTGTGCGTGCCAGATGGTGGGCAAGGTCCGCCCCAACCTATTCTGCCAAAATCAGTAATTCCTTGTTTTGAGCCCTGTGGGAGGTTTTTAGCATCAATTTTTGTTGTATTTGCGGGGATGTTGTACACAAGCCAGTGTACCCAAGTGCCCATCGGCGCGTCAGGATCGTCGACTATTAAAACAAGCTCTTTCGCGTTTGCAGGAACGTCAGAAATCGTTAATTCCGGTGCCAAATCCTCGCCGTCGCAGGTATAAATTGAGGGAATATTTTTATTATGTTCAAAAACGGTGGTTAATTTCATTTTTTTCTCCTTATTTTCTTTTGCAAAGTAGGTTTGGTTTTCCAACCCAACATCAGAAAATTCCTTATTTGGTTGGTTAAATTTTTGTTCTAGTATAACACTAAGCGCTAAAAAAACAATTAATATAGTGAGTATTAAAATAATTTTTTTCATAGCATGATTTTATACCAAAAATATACAAAAATAATAGGGGTACTTTTGAAAGCGCCCCTATTAAAATATTTTATGTTTATTATTGCAGTGAAGCCTTTTAGCTTACTGAATATTTACCGCAAGTACTTCCCCAACGGGCTACTACGTTGCCTTTGATATCTTTAATTTTCTCTACGTGATTTTGTATTTCGTCGCTTTCAACGATTGTGATGATTTCACAGCTGTTCGCACAGTCGTTACATTCGCACGTAATCGAGTTGAAATGCATATCTCCAACAGCCCAACCTTTGAATTTCGTTTGTTGGTTTGTATATTGGTGATTTTCCATCGCCAAAAGTGCTGAACCGATTGCACCCATTGTTTGGTGGTTTTCAGGAACAATAACTTTTGTTCCTAACGCTTCTTCAAACGCTTTTACCATTCCTACGTTTGTTGCAACTCCGCCTTGGAAAGAAACAGTGGCTAAAAGTTCTTTACCCAGTGCCAAATTGCTCAAGTAGTTTCTTACAAGCGCCTGACAAAGCCCGTATAATAAGTCTTCTACAGCGTAGCCAAGTTGTTGTTTGTGGATTAAATCGCTTTCTGCGAATACTCCGCAACGCCCCGCGATACGTGCAGGGTTTTGTGATTTTAAAGCTGTTTCTCCAAATTCTTCGATAGGAACGTTAAGTCGGTTTGCTTGTTGGTCAAGGAAACTTCCTGTTCCTGCTGCGCAAACTGTGTTCATTGCGAAGTCGGTTACGATTCCGTCTCTGAGTAAAATGATTTTGCTGTCCTGTCCGCCTATTTCAAGAATAGTCTGAACTCCTGGAATGTATGTGCTGGCAGCAACTGCGTGCGCTGTAATCTCGTTTTTGATAACGTCAGCCCCAATGAGTGCTCCGGCAAGATTTCTACCGCTTCCGGTCGTCCCTACGCCCTGAACATCATATTCGCAAATCGCTTTTTTGAACAGTTCTCTCAAACCTGTTTGAACCGCCATAACCGGTTTTCCTGCTGTTCTTAGCATGTAAGAATCAACAAATTTCCCTTTTGCGTCTACAAGTGCAACTTTTGTTGTCACTGAACCAACGTCTATACCCAAATATACTGTAAGTGCCATTTTTTAAATCCTTTTCTTCCTTCGTGCTGTCCAGAACAAATTTTGCATGACAGACTATTTATATTTTGACAAAAAAATGTTTTCTAAACAATGGTTTGTAAAACATCCATTACAAATTTTAAAGCGCCTTTGTTTTCTTCAAACACGGTTTCACAATCTTTAGAGGTTTTTTCGTAAAAATTTTCGTCTGTGAGTAATTTATGTAAGTGTATTTTCAATTCTTCCTGCGACTTAACTATTTTTCCGGCGTCTGAGGACGTTAAGATTGCATAAATATCTTTAAAGTTGTGTGTGCTTGGGCCAGAAACCGTCGGTTTTTTAAAGATGGCAGCTTCCAGGGGGTTGTGTCCGCCTGTTTTGTTAAAACTTCCGCCGATAAATGCAACATCACAGACGCAGTAGAATTTGCCAAGTTCACCCATTGTGTCGAGTAAAATTATTTCATTTTGTTCAAAGTTAGCGTTTTCAGAGCGCTTAGAACTTGCATAGCTAGTGTTTTGAATCAATTTGAATACATTTTCGTTTCTCTCAGGATGACGAGGCGCGATAATCAATTTTAAACTAGGAATTTCTTTTTTTAGTTCAGAGAAAGTTTTCAGCACAATCTCGTCTTCGCCTGAATGCGTGCTTCCTGCTATTAGAATTTTGTGTTGCGGATTTTTTTCAAAGTTTAGGCTAGAAGTGTCAGGTTTTTTAATATCGAATTTCAAATTGCCCATTATTTTGGTGGTGTCGGGGTTTGCACCGATTGAAATCAGTTTTTCGTTGTCTTGTTTGCTTTGGGTGAAAATATTCGTATATTTTTTCAGAATCGGGGCAAAGAAGAACGAAAGTTTTTTATAGCTCTTAAACGTTCTATCAGAAATTCTTCCGTTGACAATGAAAAGCGGAATTCTTTTTTCATTCATAATGTTTGCAAAATTAGGCCAAAGTTCGGTTTCTGCAACAAAAACCGCGTCGGGTTTGATTTTTGCAAGCATACTTTTAATACAAAACGGAAAATCAAACGGGAAATAAGAAATGAAACTGCAAGTCTCGCCCAGTTTTTTGTGCGCAATTTCCTGTCCTGTCTTGGTTCCTGTCAAAAGCACAATGTTTATTTCTGGGTGAGTTTCTCTCGTTTTTTTGATTAAATTCTCTATGGCGATTACTTCGCCCACTGATACGCCGTAAAAGACTACTGTTTTGGCCTTTTTAAGGACAGGAGTCGAGAACAATCCCATTTTTTCCTTGAACCCAAAAACCAATTTAGGTTTAAACAGGCCCAAAACCAACCAAAAAGGCAGAATAATTATAAAAGCTATTGTTGATAAAATTCCGTAAATCATACGTTAATTCTATTGCAAACATTAATTTTTGTCACTTAGTTCGTCGCTAAAAATTAACCCATAGAAACGGATTTTTGAATCATCTATTACAAAGGAGAAGTAATTGACTTTTTCCCCTTGTTCAGTATTTGCTTTTTTAAAATACCTTGTGCTAAAATACGACAATGACAATGAAAATACAAAAAATTAATTATGTTAATGGAAAACAGTGCCAATCAAATTCTGCTAAAAATATTAGCTTTTTAGCAAAGAATAAACTCTCTTTTCCTGAATTTCTTGATATTCCAGAGTATTATGGAACTAGTTATGCTGCTGAAGCCACTATGTATTTCCCCAAAAGTGTTCAAAAAGAAATTGAAAAAATAGTTAAAAGCATAAAGGGACGTAAAAATTCAGTATCAACCGAAATTGGGGCGATAAGAGATTATATGGTAGGAAGCCCTCTATCTGGCGATTATGCTTTTCTTTATTCACAAGCGAGTAGGGTTACTTCCGTTATAGATGGAAAAACTAAAACTAAAATATTTTTCAAAGAAGGATCAACAAGACCTCCCCAAATAGATTCTCAAGAAATTTTAAACTATTTGAAAGAGCTTAAAAAAAATATTTAAAGCAATATAGCAGTTTCTTAACAGAGTATTATAAAAATGCCACCTACACAGTCTTATCTGTGTTTCCTGTTATATTTTGTATGTTTAATTTATACAAGGTCAATTAACATTAATTTTTGTCACTTAGTTGAGCAATGGAAAAAATTATGAGAAGATGAAACAATGTAATAGACTTAAATTTTTGAGGAGAGACAAATGCAAGATAAGACTTTTTTAATGATTCCTGGGCCTACGCCGGTTCCTGAGAGCGTACTTTTGGCGATGGCAAAACATCCGATTGGACACAGAAGCAACGAATTTTCGGATATTTTGAAAGAAGTCTATTCTAATTTAAAATGGTTGTTCCAAACAAAAAACGAAGTTTTTATCTATGCAGCAAGCGGAACTGGCGCTATGGAAGCGGCTTTGTCGAATCTTGTTAACCAAGGGGATAAAGTTCTCTCGCTTGTTATCGGAAACTTCGGTGCAAGATGGGCAAAAATAGCAGCGGGTCGCGGTGCGGTCGTTGAAAAAATAGAAGTCGAGTTGGGTCAGGTTATTAACCCTGAAACGTTGAAGGCTAAACTAAACCAAGATACAAAAAAAGAGATAAAAATCGTCACGCTTACGCACTCAGAAACTTCAACCGGGGCGAAGAACGATATCAAAACACTTTGCAGAATAATCAAAGAACACGGTGCAATATCAGTTGTTGACGGCGTTACAAGTGTTGGCGCGATGGATGTGAAGATGGATGAATGGGGCATTGACGTGCTTGTTTCAGGTTCTCAAAAAGGCTTTATGATTCCACCGGGACTTGCGTTCTTGGCAGCGAGCGAAAGAGCTTGGAAAGTGCAAGAAAAATGCTTGTACCCTAGCTTTTACTTTGATTGGAGCGCTCATAAAAAAGCTGTTTTGGAAGACACAACTCCTTACACACCTGCTGTGAACCTAATTTTCGCACTTCAAGAAGCTTTGAAGATGATGAAAAAAGAAGGATTGGATAATATTTATTCTCGTCACAAAAGATTGGCATTAGGCTTGAGAAACGCAGTGAGAGCGCTCGGGCTTGAATTGTTTGTAAAGGATGATGAAAACGCAAGTTTTGCGATAACTTCAATTTTACCTCCAGCGGGCGTGAGTGTTCCTGATATCAGAAAAAGTTTCAAAAACGATTTTGATATAGTGGTTGCGAACGGTCAAAATGCGCTGAAAGACAAAATTTTCAGAATGGGGACACTTGGTTTTGTTTCAGAACGTGACTTAATCACGGCTGTCGGCTCACTTGAGGGTGTTTTACTTAAACTCGGACACAAATTTGAGTACGGAAGCGGCTTAAAGGCAGTTTTGGAAGTATTGAAGTAAAATTAATATATTAAATATAAATAAAAACGGGACTAAGTTAAACCTTGTCCCGTTTTTATTTTAAAAAATTTTATTTAAACGATAGCTTTAGTCATGCGTCCTGTGCGAGTTTCGCTTAGGATATTTTTTAGCTTCATAATCGCTTGGGCATGGAGTTGGCATACGCGAGATTCTGAAACTTCAATAGTTTCGCCGATTTCTTTGAGGGTCATGTTTTCATGGTAGTAAAGCACCATTATCATTCTTTCTCTCTCAGGTAATTTCTTCAAAGCTTGCTCTAATTCCTTTTTAACGTCTTTTTCTTCCATTTCTTCTTGTGGGTTAAGTCTTTTTGTGTCCTGAATCGTATCGATTATTTCAAGACTTTCTTCCGACGTTCCTCTTTTGTCGTAAATGGACGTTATACTTGTATCTTCGGATAAAATTTGGTCAACTTTTTCTTTTTCAAGTCCTAGCAGTTCTCCGACTTCAGATGAAGTAGGCGCACGGCCAAGCCTCTGTCTTAGAGCTTCTTGAGCTTCTTTGACATCTTTAATTTTTTTTCTCGCGCTTCTTGGTAAGAAATCTTGCGAACGGATTTTATCAATAATATTTCCTCTGATTCTCATCAGAGCGTATGTTTCAAACCTTGCACCTTTGTTAGGCGAAAATTTTTCGATTGCATCAATTAGTCCTTCGACCCCGTAGCTTGAAATATCCTCAATGGAGAATGTAGGCGGCAGTGCAACTTTTACACGCCCTACAACGTATCTGGTAAGGTAAATATACTGAACAATCAGCAAATCGCGAACTTTTTTGTTCGTTTTATCCTTTAAAAATTCAGTCCACAAAGCTTCAAGCTCGTGATCTGCGAGCCTTTTTATTTTGCTATAGGAGTTGTTTTCTAAGTTTTGATGCATTGATCATCCTAATTCGTACGAAACACCTATATTAATTGTATTAAATTAGGATAATAAGACATCATGTATATGGTTGATATTAGAGGAATTGGGCTCAAGATGAGCTAAGCTATAAATCTTAAA
>Ga0302215_10003060_pt1 | contig 11327 bp, 8 predicted proteins | sample II_Fen_N3_1_FD_194580 | JGI IMG/M metagenome (GOLD analysis project Ga0302215, IMG submission 194580) | Peat permafrost microbial communities from Stordalen Mire near Abisko, Sweden - II_Fen_N3_1 | ecosystem: Environmental > Terrestrial > Soil > Wetlands > Permafrost | place: Sweden: Abisko... | reverse complement strand
ATTCTGGGTATACTGGCCTATGTGTCGGGTAATGTCAACTATGCCGGATATTTGAATATCATGTATCTGCCGGGAACCGGTGAGCTGCTGATTTTTGCAGGAGCTTTTATCGGAGCTACTATTGGGTTCTTATGGTACAATGCATATCCGGCCCAGGTATTTATGGGTGATACGGGAAGCCTGACAATAGGAGGTATCATAGCTGTTTTTGCAATTGCGATTCGTAAAGAATTATTGATTCCCATATTATGCGGGGTGTTTTTGATCGAAAGCTTATCAGTAATGGTTCAGGTTGCTTATTTTAAATATACAAAGAAACGTTTTGGTGAAGGAAAAAGGGTGTTTAAAATGACCCCGTTGCACCATCATTACCAAAAAGCAGGGAATTCAGGAATTCAGGCAATTTTCCAGCGTCCGATAAACGCAATGCCCGAATCAAGAATAGTAATACGTTTTTGGATTGTCGGTATCATTCTGGCTGCTATTACTATTATAACGTTAAAAATAAGATAAAGAAATTCTAAGTTCAAAAGAAAGAACAACACAGAGTTTTTTTAGTATAAACTAATTTGAATAAAATAAATTCTTGAATATTAAAGTAATTCCCACTTTAGGGGATTCAACGGGCTTATGAAAAGGATAGTAATTTTAGGTGGTGGCGAAAGTGGTGTCGGTGCAGCAGTTTTGGCAAAGAAACAGGGCTTTGATGTTTTTTTGTCCGACATGGCTGAGATTAAACCAAATTATAAAGTTTTATTGGATGAAAATAAAATTGACTGGGAAGAAAAACAACATTCAGAGATCCTCATTCTGAATGCAAGTGAAATCATCAAAAGTCCCGGAATTCCTGATAAGGCACCTATCATAAAAAAACTACTTCAGCAAGGAATCCCGGTTATTTCAGAAATTGAATTTGCCGGTCGTTATACAAAGGCTAAAATGATTTGTATTACAGGGAGCAATGGTAAAACAACCACGACCATGTTGATTTATCACATTTTAAAGAATGCAGGTTTTAAAGTGGGATTGGCAGGTAATGTCGGCCAGAGTCTTGCTTTGCAGGTGGCTAATTCTGAATGTGATTATTATATCGTGGAACTAAGTAGTTTTCAACTGGATGGAATGAAGGAATTTAAAGCCGATATTGCTATTCTATTAAATATAACGCCTGATCATTTGGACCGGTATGAATATAATTTTCAGAATTATGTGGATTCTAAATTCAGAATCACACAAAATCAAACTGAAAAGGACGCATTTATTTTTTGGGAAAACGATCCTGTTATTCTTGCTGAATTAAAAAAACGAAACATTCATTCGGCCCTGTACCCTTTTGCCATCGAACGAAGTGAAAAAACAAAAGCTTTTATTGAGCAGGACGAACTGATTATTAAAACTCTAAAATCCTTATTTACCATGCCAACAAATGAATTAGCATTGCAAGGTATCCATAATACCTACAATTCAATGGCAGCCGGACTGGCAGCATCCATTGTGAATGTCCGTAAAGAGAGTATCCGGCAATCATTGCAGGACTTTCAAGGAGTGGAACACCGGTTGGAATATGTTGCCACGGTAAAAAATATCAGGTTTATCAATGACTCGAAAGCAACAAATGTCAATTCGTGCTGGTATGCTCTCCAAAGTATGAAAACACCTGTTGTACTTATATTAGGGGGCACCGATAAAGGAAATGATTATAACGAAATTGAAAAACTGGTACTTGAAAAAGTAAAAGGACTCGTCTTTTTAGGGGTGGATAATAAAGCATTACACAGCTTTTTTGATGGGAAAATAGCCAAGATTCAGGATGTCACATCTATGGAAGATGCTGTAAAAACCGCATTTCAAATGGGCAAAGACGGTGATACAGTATTGCTTTCACCTTGTTGTGCCAGTTTCGATTTGTTTAAAAGTTACGAGGACCGTGGTTTACAGTTTAAAAGTTGGGTTAGAAATCTTTAATATGATTTACATTTTAAACATTCAATGAACGGACATTTATGCATACACTTCTAAAGAAATATTTAAAAGGTGACGCAACATTGTGGATTGTGTTCTTCTTCCTATGCGTCGTTTCGGTTATAGAAATGTATAGTGCATCCAGCACATTAGCATATAAAGCCTCGAGTCATTTGGGACCTGTACTCCGTCACATTGGCTTCCTGACAGGGGGAGTGATAATCGCTTTCTTAGTGCATTTAATCCCTTACCGTTTTATCCGTATATTTTCATATCTTGGGTTATTCATTTCTTCGATATTACTGGTTTATGTGCTATTCAAAGGGCATAGCGAAAATGACGCTTCCCGTTGGCTGGCCATTGGTGGAGTTCAGTTTCAACCTTCCGAACTGGCAAAGCTTTCGGTCATTATTGTAGCTGCCGATTTGATATCCAGAATCAGGGATAATGCAAAGGATGAATGGATTTATTTCAGGAATACGATCATCATGTTGATTTGTGTGTGTGGTTTGATATTGCTTGAAAACTTTTCGACTGCCTTTATTTTGTTTGCAGTGGTCTTTATCATGATGTTTATCGGCCGGATATCCCTTAAGTATCTGGCTTCTCTTGCCGGTATTATGATGATCTCATTGTTTATTGGGTATGGAGCGGTTAAAACAATACCCGAAAAATCGATGCCTCATATGTTTAAACGTGCATACACCTGGGTGGCCCGTATTGAACGACATTCCGATAAGGAAGGAAAAGGAAGTAAATATGTTATCAATGATAAGAACAGGCAGGAAAAATACGGCCAGATTGCAATAGCCCGTGGTGGTATTTTCGGTGTTATGCCCGGCAATAGTGTTGAACGGGATTATCTGCCTCAGGCCTATTCCGATTTTATTTATTCAATTATTGTCGAAGAGATGGGATTGTTTGGAGGCTTTCTGGTAATATTGCTCTATCTGATTTTGCTGTTTAGGGCCGGAAAAATTGCAACAAACTGTTCATCTGTATTTCCGGCAGTATTGGTGATTGGACTGTCATTAATGATCGTCATTCAGACTTTTATCAATATGTCCGTGGCAACGAGTTTAATCCCGGTTACCGGACAGCCCTTGCCGCTGATCAGTAGGGGGGGGACATCGATATTGATAACCTGTATTTATTTTGGAATCATTTTAGGCATTACGCGTCAGATTATTAGTGAACAATTGCCAGTCGAAGAAAATTTCGTACAGACCGAAGAACCGCTTCCTGTAGTCGAACTGGAAAGTCTGTAAATAGTATTAAATTAAAGGTGAAATAAGGAGTATTATGAAACATAAGTTTATAATCAGCGGTGGAGGAACCGGAGGTCATATTTTCCCTGCTATCAGTATTGCCAATGCATTGAAAAAGCGACTGCCTGATGCAGATATTCTTTTTGTAGGTGCATTAGGACGCATGGAAATGGAACGTGTCCCGGCTGCCGGTTATCCTATCGAAGGGCTGCCGGTGAGTGGCTTTGACCGTAAGAACATGTTGCGTAATTTAAAGGTCCTGTGGAATTTGCTCAATAGCCTGATGTTAGCCCGTCGTATTGTAAAGCGTTTCAAGCCCGAAGTTGTCATTGGAGTTGGAGGATATGCCAGTGGACCAACACTGCGTGCCGCATCGGCACTAGGAATCCCGACATTAATTCAGGAACAGAACTCGTATGCAGGAGTTACAAATAAATTGCTTGCCAAAAATGCTAAGCGAATTTGCGTGGCTTACGAAGGAATGGAACGTTTCTTTGAAAAAGATAAAATTGTCATTACCGGTAATCCGGTACGACAGGATCTGTTTGCAGTACTTCCCAACTCATTGGAGGCGTACAACTATTTTGGGCTGGATCCAAAAAAGAAAACCATTCTTGTTGTTGGTGGAAGCCTGGGTGCAAGGACGATCAATCAAAGTATCCTTGCCGGATTAACCCGTTTGGCGGGTACGGAGATTCAGATGATCTGGCAAACAGGGAAGTTTTACATTGAAGATGCCCGTAAAGCTGCCGAACCATTTGCTTCTCCTAATTTACTGGTTACCGATTTTGTTTCCCGTATGGATCTGGCTTATTCAATTGCCGATTTGGTGATTTCAAGAGCTGGTGCCAGTTCAATTTCCGAATTATGCTTGTTGGGAAAACCGGTCATATTAATTCCTTCACCGAATGTTGCCGAGGATCATCAGACTCAAAATGCTCTGGCATTGGTTCGTAAAAATGCAGCTGTCCTGATTAAAGATGCAGATGCAATGGATCAATTGGTGGATAAAGCCATTGAATTAATTTCAAATGAGAAAGAATTGACTGCATTAAGTGCCAATATACTGTTGATGGCAGAAAAAGATTCAGCAGATAGAATTGTTGATGAAGTGATGAAGCTAATTGGTTGATTGGTTGATTAGTTGATTGGTTAATTGGTTGATTGGTTGATTGGTTAATTGGTTGATTGGTTAATTCGTTGATTGGTTAATTCGTTAATTCGTTGATTGGTTAATTAGGTTTATTTGTTAGTAAATACGAGAAGTCGAATTATATCTTTAATCATACTGGTAAGAAAAAAGACCGGACATTAAACTAAAGGAAAATGAATAAGTTTACAAAATATTATTTTATAGGAATAGGTGGAATAGGAATGAGTGCTTTGGCACGTTATTTCCATACAAAAGGGTTTCAGGTAGCAGGCTATGACCGTACTCAGACAAAATTAACTTCCGATTTGCTTACCGAAGGAATCATGGTAAGTTTTATTGAAGATGTAGACGAAATCCCCTTTATTTTTACTAAGCCTGAAAATACACTGGTTGTCATCACACCGGCAATTCCACAAAATCATCCTCAACTGAAATACTTTCAGGATAAAAATTTTACCATACAAAAACGTGCGGAGGTATTGGGTGACATCACCCGCCAAAGTAAGGGGATCTGTATTGCCGGAACCCATGGTAAAACGACCACTTCTACCATAACAGCCCATTTATTAACTCAGTCACAGGTGTCCTGCAATGCTTTCCTGGGAGGAATAGCAAACAATTACAATACCAATTTATTACTCTCATCAGAAAGTAATCTGGTGGTAATAGAAGCGGATGAATACGACCGTTCATTTCATCATCTTTCTCCCTATATGGCTGTGATTACTTCGGTTGATCCGGATCATTTGGATATCTATAAAACTTCAAAAGCCTATCACGAGAGCTTTGAATATTTCACTTCGTTAATTCGGCCCGGTGGCGTTCTAATCATGCGGAAAGGAATTGATATCGTACCGCAATTGCAGAAAGGTGTCAAATTGTATTCTTATTCTATGGATGAAGGAGGCGATTTTTGCGCTGAAAACATACGTACAGTCAAGGGAGAAATACATTTCGATTTTGTTACACCCAATGATCGGATTGCAGATGTCCGGTTGGGTGTCCCTGTTCTTATTAATGTTGAAAATAGTGTCGCTGCCATGGCATTAGCCTGGTTAAACGGTGTTTCCACCGACGAACTGCGTACAGGTATTTCTTCCTATTCAGGCATTTACAGACGCTTCAATGTCATCTATAAATCGGATAAGGTGGTCTTTATGGACGATTACGCTCATCATCCAAACGAATTGAAGGCGAGCATTTCCTCCATTCGTAATTTGTACCCTGATCGCAAAATAACCGGTATCTTTCAACCACACCTTTTTTCACGAACACGTGATTTTGCTGCTGCATTTGCCGAAGCATTATCCCAACTTGATGAGTTAATCATGCTGGACATCTACCCGGCACGCGAAATGCCTATCAAAGGTGTTGATTCTGAGCTTATACTACGCGATGTTAAACTTGAAAACAAAATATTGTGCTCCAAGGAAAATCTATTACCTTTGCTGAAAGAAAAGCAGTTGGATATATTGGTTACTTTTGGTGCCGGCGACATTGATAAGTTGGTCCCATTGATTAAAGATCAATTGAAGAAAAATAACAATTGACATTTAAGATTCTAAGTATGAAACCCATCTGGAAATATCTTCTGATAAGCCTTTTTGCCGTTTTGGTGATAGGCTATCTGGTATCTACATTTCGACATTTTTCCGGAAGAGAAAGAGGGAATGTATGCCATGATGTAAAGATAATTCTGGTGGATAGCTCGAATGTCCAGTTGATAACTCAAAAAGATATCGCTTTAATTCTTGAAGAAAATGATTTAAACCCGATAGGCAAAACATTCAGGCATATTCATACTGAATCGATTGAAAAGATACTTCGTAAGAACCCCATGATAAAAGTTGCTGAGTGTTACAAAACACCGACAGGAACCATAACCATTAAAATACTGCAACGTAGTCCTAAATTCAGGGTGGTAGGATTTAGCAGTTATTATATGGATGTTGATCGTAAGCCAATGCCGGTTTCCGATAATTACGCTGCCTATGTGCCTGTTGTTTCCGGACGTGTAACCGTGACAATGTGTAAAGGCAAAATGTTTGATTTCGTTACTTATATTGTTGATCACCCTTTTTGGAATGCCCAGATCGAACAAATCTATGTTCGTGATGATTTGAAAATAGAACTCGTTCCCCGTGTGGGCGATGCGATCATTCTGTTGGGATCACTGGATAATTTCGAATCAAAGCTTGATAAATTAAAAAAGATATACCTCGGAGGATTTAATGTGATGGGGTGGAATAAATACAAAGTAATTGATTTACAATATAAGGACCAGGTTGTCTGTAGTAAAGTTGGTCAACAGGTAGCACCGCCTAAAGTCGTGCTTGAAGATAAAAAGGACAGTATTATTGCAAGTAAATTATGATTTCAAATAAAATAGTAGCAATAGATTTCGGGAGTACCCGAATTTCGGTAATGGCAGCTGAGGTGCTTGAAAGTGGTGCCCTAAAGATCTATTCGGAAGAATCGAAAGCATCGGATGATGTCCGGTGGGGAATAGTTGAAAAGCCTTCGGGAGCATCTTTTAAAGTGAGCGAATTGCTTAAGCTACTTAAAAACAGTGCAAAAATATCCGATATCACGCATGTCTCGGTGAGTATCGGGGCAAAAAGCATGAAACAGATCTCTGTTTCTGTCAGCCGTTTTGTAAGTAAACCCAATGTGGTTACCGACAATCTGTTGTCAGAAATGCTGGAGGAATGCGAACATAAATCACAACAACCTGATGTGACCATTTTCGAAGTTATTCCTGTGTCCTATCTGCTTGATGGGAAACGAATGGACGAACCGGTGGGTCATAAAGCCAATCAGATTACTGCCAATTATCAGGTGGTATTTGGAAACTCAATTATCCGTACAGAACTCGAACGTTGTTTCGACCGAACAGGCATTGTGCTGGAATATAGTCCTCTGGGTGCTGAAGCATTATCTACCGTAGTTTTTGAAGAAATGGAACGCGAAGTGGGATGTGCTTTAATCAACTTCGGTGCTACTACCACTACATTGGCTGTCTACCACGATGGCATACTTCAAAATCTGCTCGTCATTCCGCTGGGAGCAAAAAATATAACCAAAGACATACAGGAACTTGGAATTACCGAGGCAAATGCAGAGCGTCTGAAATGCCTCAAAGGAACTGCGTTGGAATCCATGGTCGATGAACCCATGTACATACAGATCGCTTCAGTTGAAGAAGGTAACCCTCCCGTAAAAATATCCACCAAATTTCTTGCTAATATCATTGAAGCAAGGCTCGAAGAAATACTGCAACCTGTTTTTGATATTATCACCAATCTGTCATTCGACCTCGAAGCAGGAATCGTAATTACAGGCGGTGGCTCAAAACTCAGGAATGTTGTTGATTTTATTGCTGAAAAGACCGGTATCTATGCACGTTTCGGTGATCATTCCGAATGGCTTACAGAGGATACCAATGAACGTTTTAAAGATGTTACCTATGCACAGTTGGTTGGTACTATCTTATTGACACACGAATTCCGCAGGGACCATCCTCTTGAAGAAAAGGTGAAAGAACCCGAAAAGAAACCGAAACTCCTTAAACGAAGGTTTGGTGAAAAGATTACCGAAGGGTTTTTTAATTTTTTCAATGATGATAACAAGCTTGGATAAGAAGAACCCCCGGCCCCTAAAGGGGAGGAAGAAAAGAGTAGGAAAGAGTGCTCTAAGTAAATAGTAAATAGTAAATCTTAAAATTGTAAATATAAAAATATATATGGGATACTTAGAAGATAGTTTGCCCTTAGAATTGCCACTTATTGACAGTTCGATTATAAAAGTTATTGGTGTAGGTGGTGGAGGTGGTAATGCCGTAAATCATATGTATCGTCAGGGAATTACCGATGTGTCCTTTGTGGTATGTAATACCGACAATCAGGCACTGGTAAAATCACCGGTACCTACTAAAATCCAATTAGGAGTCGATACCACCGAAGGATTAGGTGCCGGCGGTAAACCCGAAGTAGCCCGTCAGGCTGCCGAGGAATCCATTGAAAAGATTAAGGAACTGTTACAGGATAATACTAAAATGGTGTTCATTACTGCAGGTATGGGTGGAGGAACCGGTACAGGTGCTTCTCCCGTTGTTGCTAAAGCAGCTCACGACTTAGGCATTCTGACAGTCGGTATTGTGACCATTCCCTTTGCTTTCGAAGGCAATATGAAAATACGTCAGGCACTCGAAGGGGTGGCCGCATTAAGCGAACATGTGGATGCCATTCTGGTGATCAATAATGAAAAGCTGAAACAAATATACCCCGATCTTGAATTGTCCAATGCATTTGCCAAAGCGGATGATGTATTGACCAATGCAGCGAAGGCCATTGCCGAAATTATCACCATCGAAGGATATATCAATATCGATTTCGCCGATGTCTACAGCACCATGAAAGATGGGAATGTAGCCATTATGAATACCGGATATGCTTCGGGACCCAACCGTATTACCAAAGCCATTGAAGACGCTCTGAATTCACCGTTGTTAAATACGAATGATGTCAGTGGTGCCAGCAAAATCCTGTTAAGCCTGTACTGCTCCAATACCGATCAGATCCGTATGGAAGAAGTGGAAGAGATTCACGATTTCATGTCTAAAGTAGGCGAGAACGTGGAAGTAATCTGGGGCGCTGGTTTTGACGATGAGTTAAAGGACAATGTGAAAATTACGTTGATAGCTACCGGATTTGATGTCAGTGATATTCCCGGAATGCCTGCCAGCATTGCAAAAGCACATACCCACAAACCCGAAATGAGTGCCGAAGCTTCCAAGTTCTTCGAGGCTCCTAAGAAAGAAGTGGTGCCCGAAGTCGTTTTAACACAACAGGAAGTAGTTACTGTTCAGAAAAAAGCCGATACCGAAAAAGCCATCCAACAGTATTACGTCAATTCATTGAAAAATGAACAGGAAAATGCACCTCAACCGGAAGCAGATCTTCCTGTATTCAACCTCGATGATCTCGAAGACGATACTAAGTTGAAAAATGTTGAAAATATACCAACCTGGAAAAGAAGGTTGATGAAATGATCGCGTTGCACGTTCCGTGTTCCACGTTGCACGTTCCGTGTTTCGTGTTCCGTGTTCCGCGTTTTGGGAACCGGTATATCGGGATGTCGTAATCTTCATTTTGAAAAGCGTTAAGTGATCAATGATCAGAATTGTGTGAATCTGATCTGCAAATAAACAAACAATAATAAACAACTAATAATAAATAACGCGCAACGTTGAACTCTGAACACGGAACACGGAACACGGAACGTTGAACGTTGAACGCGGAACAAAAAATAAATATAATGGACGAACTATTTGATAAAGTAAGTGGTGATATCAGAACCGCCATGTTAGCACGTGATAAAGTAGCATTGGAAGCTTTGCGCGGTATGAAGAAAGAATTTCTGGATGCTAAGACTGCTAAGGGTGGCGACGGACATATGTCGGACGAAGTAGGAATTAAAATCATTCAAAAGATGATTAAACAACGCAAGGAATCGGCTCAAATCTATACCGAACAAAACCGTGCCGACCTGGCTGAAGTCGAACTGGCCGAAGCTGTTGTTATCGAACGTTACCTGCCGGTACAAATGACGGATGCCGAACTCGAAACTGCCGTTGCAGCCATAATCGCTCAGGTAGGTGCTACCGGCATTCAGGATTTAGGCAAAGTTATGGGTGCTGCCAGCAAACAATTAGCCGGTAAAACCGAAGGACGATTGATCTCTGAAAAAGTGAAAGCGTTGCTTTCAAAATAAGTTTGAAAGGTTTGAAGGGTTTGAAAGGTTTGAAAGGTTTGAAGGGTTTGAAAGGTTTGAAGGGTTTGAAAGGTTTGAATGTTTGAATGTTTGAAAGGTTTGAATGTTTGTGGCGTTGAGAATAAATGTCATATTTCATGCTGATCTCAACAAACTGCAAAGCGAACGAAGTACATTTGATGGTATATGATCAAAAATATTTATAACAAAACTCCTGCATTTCTATATGAAGTGCGGGAGTTTTTTTATTTTCGCTAAATTTATTAATTTTGTACCCGTATTAAATTATACGATCAAATTAATCAGAAATTTTTAAATTACAAACCGATACTGTAGCATGTATTGCGTCTATCTTCTTTTATCTTTATCTTTGTCTTTTATCTTTTGTCTTTTGTCTTGGCTCTTGGTTCTTGGTTCTTGGCTCTAATGTCAAATTCACAGTAAACTAAATTCTATGTCCTCAACAAATAAAGGCCTTTTTTCTGATAAAATTGTTCAAAAAAATTGGATTCAACTTCATCCTTTAAAACTGCACTCATCAACCGACTTCTATTATATTCAGCTAAGCAATAAAATCTTTGCTCACTTGTTGAAAGATAAACTGTTAAATGAATTCCCGAAATCTATAAAACGTCAGTTTGCATTAATAGCAACAGCTTATTTCGAAGATGTGATTTCAAAGATTGGTTTATGGAGTGCAATCCGGAAAATTCATTTCGAAAAACAGGGAAATTATATCCCGTTTCTCGATACAACAGATGAGTATCAACCGGATGAAATTAACCCGGAAGATGTACAATTCCTTATCTGGACTATCGTTCAACGCGATGTTCTGGAACGTGATGAATTGCGGTTTATTAATATTGAAAACCCCATTGTAAGGTATGTTTCTCTGATTGTTTACGGATTGTTGGATGCTGAATACGAAACTGCCCCTGAAAATGAAGTGTTGTATAATGCGGTCCATTCGTCAAACTTAGCTTCCGATTACTTTCTATTCAGGGAGTTTATTAAATGGTTGCATTACGATTCCTACCTTTCATGCCCTTATCCAAAATTAAAATTACAGGATGAACTGGAACGATCGAAAAGTAATAAATTTGTAAAAGAGAATATTGATGTTCTGAGTTACACATTGGTTCACTCGTTGATTTTTACCGACCCCTGTTCAC
>Ga0302215_10003058_pt1 | contig 11335 bp, 6 predicted proteins | sample II_Fen_N3_1_FD_194580 | JGI IMG/M metagenome (GOLD analysis project Ga0302215, IMG submission 194580) | Peat permafrost microbial communities from Stordalen Mire near Abisko, Sweden - II_Fen_N3_1 | ecosystem: Environmental > Terrestrial > Soil > Wetlands > Permafrost | place: Sweden: Abisko... | reverse complement strand
CGTAATTCGGATTTGATTTTGTAGGATACCAAGAGCTTAAAAATAATATATTCATTAGGTATTTATATTTTAATTTTAGATATTTTTTCCCCTAAAAAAGTAATAACTTTTTTAAATAAAACTTTTTCAAATAATCTCAAACATATGATGTATAGTACAACAGAGAATGAAATTTGAAATCCCAAAAGTAAATAATTGTTATTTAAGAAAAACGAAAATCCAAATACGATAATTGAAATAAACAGCCCAATTGATAATGATCCAATAAAATCTTTTAATTGGTGTTTGTAAAAATGATTCAAGTCATTTTTCAAATATATTGTTGAAATAAGAAATGCTATAAAACATGCTAATACATATCCACATAACATTGCAATAATTCCAAAATGGTATGAAACTACTACTGAAATCAATATCAATATTTTTTTTAATAGTTCAATTTGAAAAGTTGCTTTTGATTTACCTCTTGAATTTAAGGCGCTTACATTTAGTGTGTAAAGAGGTCCAAAAAGGGACGCTAAACATAGTAACTGAAAATATGGTACAATTGGTATCCATTTTTCTGAAAGTAAAACGAAAATAAAAGGATTTGCTACGGCAATTAATACTAACAAAATCGGGATAGTAATAATTGATGTTTTTTTTGCAATTTCTCTGAATATATGTCTAAATCTAACGTCATCATGTTGAATTTGAGTGAATAGTGCATAAGTACTGCCTACTAATATTGATTGAAAAGTAAAATTAAAAGTTTCACTTAATTTGTTCGATTGAGTATAATAACCGACTTGTCTGATTGGATAATATCCTTTATAACTTAAAAGTAACACGTACATATTATTAAATAATACATTTAATACAGAAGTCGCAAGCAAATTGATACTAAATTTCCAAAAACCACTTAATACTTTAAATGAGAAAATAAATTGTGGCCTCCATTTAACATAAAAATGAATAGTAATTAGTCGCAATAATTGATATAAAACTTGTTGAGTAACCAAAGCCCAAATTCCAAAATGTAAAAACGCAACTATTATTCCACATATTCCACTAATTAATGTTGAAAAAATATTAACCTTTGCTATAGTTCTAAAATCCATTTCCTTTGCGAGCTTAGTAAATGGAACTAAATATAATGCATTAAATAAAATGGCTAAAAAAATGATTCTGCCAACAATCACTAATTTTGGTTGAACAAAGAATCTTGCAATTGCAGGAGAAAAAGTAAATAAAATGAGGTAAAGAAGTACTGAAGTGACTATATTAAAGTAGAAGATCGTATTATAATCAATTTCATTGGCATCCTGTTTCCTTATTAAAGCCTGACCAAACCCACTTTCAACTAATACATAAGACAAGGCAGAGAAAATCATTACCATTCCCAATAAACCAAAATCAGTTGGATTTAATAACCTGGCCAATATTAAACCAATTACAAATTGAACAACCTGTTGTCCTAATCTGTCGATAGAACTCCAGGCTAAAGCATCCATCATTTTCCGTTTTAAATTATCGCCCATGTTCAAATTAATGTAGAATTGCTTTAGAGAGAAAAATGTATATTCATTACTTGCCTTTTATTACGTCAAATCCTTTTCCATAAACACCTATAACGGACGATTGAGAAATAAAGGCATTTGGGTCAATGTCTTTAATGAGACGAAAAATTTTAACCGATTCATTTTTACGGGCAACCACTGTTACTACTTTAACAGGTTCTTTTGAATACCAGCCCATTCCATCCAGGATTGTTACACCCCTATGGACTTCGGAATTAATTTTCGTTGCTATCTGTTCGTACTCTTTTGAGAATATAAAAAACTGTACGGATTGGCGAACCCCGCTTATAACCATGTCGACAGCTACAGTTGAAATTGCCATAGTCGTTAAGCCATAAACTATTTTTTCAAGGCTACCAAAATCAAAAAGATAAGATGAACATATAATCAGTACATCACAATAAAGTAATACCCTGCCCAGCGTAATGTTCCTGTATTTATTTACCACTTTGGCAATAATATCTGTGCCACCTGAACTCCCGTTAGCCAAAAATACAATCCCAATTCCGGCACCCGATAAGATGCCCCCAATAACACACGCCATGAAATTGTCTTCAGCTCCGACAAAAGTACCTGGAACTGCTTGTGGTAAAAATGCGAAAAACATTGTCAATACACCCACTCCGTAAATGGTTCGAAGACTAAATGCTAACCCAACTGTTCGGACTGCGATAACAAGCAAAACAAAGTTTATTGAAAAGTATGTTGCAGAAATCGGAATACCTGTTGCATAAAATAAGATAGCACCAATACCTGTAACTCCACCACCTGTGATAAAATGTGGCAACAGGAATCCTTTCCAGGCTGCACTATACATTAATAAACCAAAAGCAATGAAAATATATTCCCTGATAGAAATCCAGGTATCTTTTGTAATTGATTTCAGATTCATTTTAGTTTATTCATTTGATTAATTACAAGATTATAATACGATATTTACGATTTTACCAGGGACAACTATAATTTTCCTGGGAGAATTTCCATCCAGAAATTTTAAAGTTTGTTCATTTGCCATGGCCAGTCTTTCAACTTCGTCTTTACTCATATCAGCAGGCAGTTCCATAGTAAACCGAACTTTACCATTAAAGGAAATAGGATACTTAATAATAGATTCTTTGAGGTATTCTTCATTACAAATCGGGAAAACGGCATCACATATAGTATTACTGTTTCCGAGAGCCTGAAACAATTCTTCTGCAACATGTGGAGCAAAAGGAGCCAACAGAATCGCAAGAGGTTCAAGAATACACCTTTTGTAGCATTTTAAAGTGAATAATTCATTTACACAAATCATAAAGGCTGAAACAGAGGTGTTGTATGAGAAATTCTCAATGTCGAAGCTTATTTTTTTAATAGTCTTGTGTAAAATCTTAAGTTCATCAGTTGATGCTGTCTGATCAGTTACCAGAAAAAGATCATCTTTATAGAATAAACTCCAAAGTTTTTTTAAAAAACGGTGTACACCATCAATCCCGTTGGTATCCCATGGTTTTGATTGTTCAAGTGGTCCGAGGAACATTTCATAAAGACGCAATGTGTCTGCTCCGTATTTTTCAACAATATCGTCCGGATTCACTACGTTATACATGGATTTGGACATTTTTTCAACCGCCCAACCACAATGATATTTACCATCTTCGAGTATAAATTCTGCATTTTTGTATTCAGGATGCCAGTTTTTAAACCTGTCAATATCCAAAATATCATTTGAAACGATATTTACATCGACATGAATAGGTGTAGTTTCATATTGGTTTTTCAAATTCAGAGAAACAAAAGTATTTGAGTTCTTAATGCGATACACAAAATTACTTCTACCTTGTATCATTCCCTGGTTAATCAGTTTTTTAAATGGCTCATCTTCACATACAAGTCCCAAATCGAAGAGAAACTTATTCCAGAATCGACTATAAATTAAGTGACCGGTTGCATGTTCAGTTCCACCAATATACAGATCCACATTACGCCAATATTGATTGGCTTCAGGACTTACCAATGCTTTATCGTTTTTCGGATCCATGTAACGCAAATAATATGCAGATGATCCGGCAAAGCCTGGCATGGTACATAATTCCAGCGGAAAATTATCTTCTGTATGCCAGTCTTTAGCTCTACCCAGAGGTGGTTCACCTTTCTCGGTAGGAAGGAATTTATCGATCTCAGGTAGTTCAAGTGGTAATCGGCTTTCGTCTAACATGTAAGGCATTTCATCCTTATAATATACAGGAAAAGGTTCGCCCCAATAACGTTGACGACTGAAGATAGCATCACGTAACCTGAAATTTACTTTTAAACGACCTAGTTTCTTGTCAGAAATATACGTTTTTGCTTTTTCGATAGCTAGTTTTACGCTGAGTCCATCAAGAAATCCTGAGTTCATCATAACACCTTCTTTGGCATCAAAACTTTCATTACTGACATCACAACCTTCAATTAATGGAATAATTGGCAAATTGAAATGTTTCGCAAATGCATAATCACGACTATCGTGAGCAGGCACTGCCATAATTGCCCCTGTACCATATCCTGCTAAAACATAATCGCTGATCCAGATTGGAATCTCAGTTCCACTGAGAGGATTAATCGCATACGAACCTGAAAATACCCCGGAAACACGACGATCGGCAATACGTTCACGTTCAGTGCGTTTTTTGGTTGATTCCAGATAATTATTAACTTCTATTGCCTGATCTGTAGATGTAAGTTGTTTTACCAGTTCACTTTCAGGAGCAAGTACCATAAATGTAACTCCAAAAATAGTATCAGCTCTGGTTGTAAAAACCTCTAAATTATAATCCTGACCTTTTATGTTAAATTGAAGTTCAGCTCCCTCACTTCTGCCTATCCAGTTTTTTTGTGTTTCGGTCAATGAATCTGTCCAGTCAATGTTATTGAGACCATCCAATAATCGTTGCGCATATGCTGAAACACGCAAACTCCATTGGCGCATAACTCTTTGTTCAACAGGATGACCTCCACGTACCGAAACACCTTCACTTACTTCATCATTAGCAAGAACAGTTCCAAGTGCAGAACACCAGTTAACTTTTAGATCGGCTAAATAAGCAATCCTGTAATTGAGTAAAATTTCTTGTTGTTGCTTTTCGGATTTAGAATTCCATTGTGTGGCCGTAAAGAATAAATCTTCTGTACAAGCAGCCTTAATTCCTTCTGTACCGCTAGTTTCAAAAGCTTTTATTAATAATTCAATCGGTTGGGCTTTTTGGATTGAAGAATTAAAATAATGATTAAACATTTGAATAAATGCCCATTGAGTCCATTTATAATATGTTGGTTCACTTGTTAGTATCTCTCGATCCCAATCGTAGCTAAACCCGATTTTATCCAGTTGCTCCCTGTAACGGGCAATATTTTTTTTAGTAGTAACTGAAGGATGTTGACCTGTTTGAATGGCATACTGTTCTGCGGGTAATCCAAATGCATCGTAACCCATTGGATGAAGTACGTTAAAACCCTTCAAGCGCTTGTAACGACTGAAAATGTCAGATGCTATATAACCCAAAGGATGACCAACATGTAGACCAGCTCCCGAAGGATAAGGAAACATATCCAAAACATAATATTTTGGTTTGTTTTTATCTATTCCGGTTTTATAAATGTGGTTGTTTTGCCAGTAAGCTTGCCATTTTTGTTCTATTTCTCTGAAATTATATTCCATAATATATTTATAATAAGTAATTTACAATGTAAAAAAGAATTTAATTCTTAATTAAAATTAGCATGCAAAGTTAAGCATTTTAGCTGAATAAAAAATTAGCAATTTATCTAAAAAATACAATCTGTATTTTTTAATGACCGTTGTAGATGAGTGTTTGAAAAAAATGATTATTTTTGCGTGTTAATAATTAAAATTTTGATGAAAATGACTAATATCCATGCATCTATACATTTCAAAGTTCCTGAACCAACTTTGAGACGATTGCCATGGTACCTTGCTTATGCTCAATTAGTTCTAAAAGAGGGCGAAATGTATTTGTCTTCAACTCAAATTGCAAAGAATATTGCTGTTGATGCTTCCATGGTTGCAAAAGATTTATCGTATGTGAATATTTCAGGAAGAACCAGAGTAGGTTATGATGTGAAAGAACTTGTAGGAATACTTGAATCTTTTCTCGGTTTTACTAATTCACATAAAGCCTTTTTGTTTGGAGTCGGAAGTTTAGGGGGTGCATTAATGCATGATAACGGATTAGAACAATTCGGACTTGAAATAGTAGCCGGATTTGATGTAAAATATGAATTAGCAGGAACAAGTATTAATCGTGTTCCAATTCATCATATCGATCGATTTCAAGAACTTCAACAAAAAACAGGAATAAATATTGGTGTTTTAACTGTTCCTGTTGAAAAAGCCCAAATGGTATCAGAAATTATGATTGCTGGCGGCATACAAGCTATCTGGAACTTTACTCCATTTCGTATCAGGGTCCCCGAAAATGTTATTGTACAGAACACATCAATTTACGCACATTTAGCTGTGATGTTTAATCGATTAAATGCAATAAAAGAAGATGAAAAGAAAAGGATAACAAATCAAAAACAGTCTAAAATAAAATGAAAATATTTGCAATAGGTCAAAATTATATTGAACATAACAAAGAATTAAACAGTAAAAATCCAACTGAACCTGTTGTATTTATGAAGCCGGATACCGCATTACTAAAAAATAACAAACCTTTTTATATTCCTGATTTTACGAAAGAATTGCATTATGAAACAGAATTAATAGTTAAAATAAATCGATTAGGAAAAAATATTGATTCTGCTTTTTCGAACAGGTACTATGCAGAGATAGGTTTAGGTGTGGATTTCACAGCACGTGATTTGCAACGCAAACTAAAAGCGGAAGGAAAGCCCTGGGAAATAAGTAAAGCGTTCGATAATTCGGCAGTCATCGGAAATTTTCTCCCGGTATCAGAATTTAGTGATATCCAGAATATTCAATTTAGAATGGATTTAAATGGCAAAACAGTTCAAAATGGTAATTCTTCTGAGATGATTTTTAAAATTAATGAACTTGTTGCATATGTTAGTCGTTTCTTTACGATAAAGATTGGTGATATACTTTTTACCGGTACCCCTGTAGGGGTTGGTCAGGTAGCTATTGGGGATAGATTGGAAGGATTTATTTTTGATAAAAAGATGTTTGATTTTTGTATTAAGTAGAGAATCAGTTTTATTATTTTAAAATAATAATAAATGACTATTTAGAACGTTATAACGTTATATAATTTAAAAAAGACCTTATATTTTCATGAAATATAGATTTTTCCTCTTTTTGTTTTTTCTTTCAAATGTAAGTGTTTTGTTTGCTCAAACAGAATCTATTAGTACCCACAAGTTAACTTGGAAGGGTGTTGATAAATGGTACGTCGGAAATTCATCAATCAATGTAATTTCATTTGACAGTGCACAGTACCCCACAGAAAACCATTTGCCATATTATAATCAAAGGATAAATTGTGATCCTGCTTTTTCATATCAGGTAGAAATAAAAAATCCGGTTTACATTCCATTGACAAGTGAAGAAAATGCATTACTTCCTGATAAAAGTTTAATACCTGACAGTCCTTTGGTATTAACTAAAATAATGCACGAAAAAGGTACAAGTTTCCTTAATGTTAGTATTTTACCACTTGTAATTCAAGAGAACTCAATTCTGAAATTACAATCTTTTGATTTGCACATTACTAAAAATTCTAATCCTCAAAAAGTTTCATCAGCTAATTCAAGAATTTATGCATCAAATTCAGTATTAGCCCTGGGTAATTTTGTAAAGATCAAAATTACAAACAGTGGAATTTACAAACTGACCTATGAAGAATTGAATACGATGGGAATTAATCCTGCAAATGTCCGAATTTTTGGATATGGTGGAGGTGTGCTCGAACAAAGTTTTTCAGTGTCAAAATTAGATGATTTGCCCGAAGTGTCCATCTATATGGATAAAGGCCCGGATGGAATTTTCAATTCAGGAGATTATATTTTGTTTTATGCCCAGGGTGTAGTTAAATGGACATATGATAAAACTAAATCAATCTTCACTCATAAGGTAAATCCTTATTCTAAGTACGGTTATTATTTTATATCATCTGATGCCGGAACAGGAAAGAAAATAGAAGAAAAACAACTCGTTCTTACAGGTTCTCCAACTATAAATCCGGTTGAAGAATTTGTAGATTATCAGGTATACGAAAAAGATTTGATTAACTTAACACAGTCTGGAAAAGAATTTTACGGTGAGACATTTAAAGAAATAACTTCGGTTATTTTGCCTTTTAACTTTCCGAATTCAATCCTTTCAACCCCTGCAACAGTGCGTCTTGATGTTGCTGCAAATTCAACTGTTGATTCAAACTTTTTGTTAAATTTAAATGGTAGTCAATCAAAAACACTCACTGTAAATAAATATAATATTGGAGATAATTATGAAATGGCTGTTGGAGCATCAGCAACATACTCTTTCAATCCTCTAAGTGATGCTTTTCTTTTTAATATTACATATTTAAAATCAAACTCTACATCGGTGGGATATTTAAATTATCTGGAAGTAAACGCCCGGAGACATTTAACAATGAGCGGTTCTGTCATGCAATTTCAGAACGTTGATTATTTGGGGCAGCCTTTGTTAAATCAATATTTACTAAGTAATGCAAATGCCAATGTCCAAATTTGGGATATTACTGACATTCAAAATATCAGTAAGATTCCGACCAGTATTGTCAATAACAAAGTTTCATTTATAGATTCGAGTAATTCGTTAAAAATATACTTAGCCATTGATCCAACCGTTGCTTCAGCATTTCAAAAACCAGAAATTATTGGAAGTATTCCTAATCAAAACCTACATAATATAGCCCAGGCCGATATGGTCATCATTACTCATCCAAATTTTTTGACCCAGGCTCAGACATTGGCTCAAGCTCATAGAGATAAGGATAAAATGACGGTTGAGGTTGTAACAACAGATCAGGTATATAATGAATTTTCATCAGGAACACCAGATGCAACGTCCTATCGTTGGCTGATGAAAATGCTGTATGACAGGGCTCTCCTTGGAAATAACAACGCAGATTTACCTAAATATTTATTGCTTTTTGGAAAAGGATCTTATGATAACAGAAAAATATTATCAAATTCGGGTGATAATTTTGTTTTGACTTATCAGGCAGATAATTCTTTAAATCTGACTCAATCATATGTAACAGATGATTATTTTACTTTCTTAGATGATGGAGAAGGAGCGCAACCACAAAGTGATTTAATGGATATTGGAGTTGGACGCTTTACTTCCACAACCTCACAACAAGCAACTGATATTGTGAACAAAACTATTGGTTATATGAATAATCAAGGAAAAGGATACTGGAAAAATCAAGTATGCTTTGTTGCTGACGATGGAGATGGGTCATTACATTCAAAACAAGCGGATAGTATTACAGTTTCACTGGCAAATAAATATCCTTCATATCAAATAAATAAAATCTATTTGGATGCTTATGTTCAAGTTGTCAATGCAAGTGGTCAGAGTTATCCGGTAGCCAAAAATAAATTATTAAATTTAATCCAGTCAGGGTTATTTTTACTCAATTATACAGGGCATGCAAATTCAACCAGTTGGTCAAATGAATCAATGCTGACCTTGTATGATGTAAAATCACTGGCAAACAAACATCTTCCATTAATTATTGCAGCTACATGTGATTTCGTTCAATTTGATGATCAGATATTTTCGGCAGGGGAAGAAGTTATCTTTAATCCGAATGGTGGAGGTATTGGTATTTTAGCTGCAGCACGTCCGGTGTATGCATCACAAAATTTCACGCTGGATAAACTGTTTTGTGAAACTCTATTGAAAAAACAACCTGTTGATAATTTACGAATAGGAGATGTGCTCGCCTATACAAAAAATAATATCGGAGCTGAAATTAATAAACTTTCCTATGTGTTTGTTGGAGATCCGGCAATTAAACTAAATTATCCTACAAAATATCATGTAATCACAAACAAGATAAATGAAAGTACAACCTTTGGGAATGATACCTTACGCGCATTATCTGTTGCCACTATTCAAGGAATTATTGCTGATGACAATGGAAATAAAATTGACAATTTCAATGGTAATATTCATACAATTATTTATGATAAGGTGCAGCATATAACCACATTAAATAATGAAGGAGATGGTACAATGTCATATTATGATCGTCCAAATACACTATTTTCGGGTGATGCACAAGTAGTAAACGGATCTTACAGTTTCTCATTTATGTTGCCTAAAGATATTCGGTATAATTACGGAGGTGGAAGAATTAATTATTATGCAAATGATGATACTAAAGATCTTGAAGCCCAAGGCTATTTTGAAAACTTTATTATTGGTGGTGCCAATAAAAATTATGTTGACGAAACGATAGGTCCAAAAACAGATTTGTTTTTAAACTCCGAAAATTTTATAAGTGGAGATAAAGTAAATGAAACACCGCTTTTTATTGCAAATGTTAGTGATAATGACGGTATTAATACTGTAGGTAGTGGCATTGGACATGATGTATTGTTAACTATTGATCAGGATCCGGCACAATCCTATGTTCTGAATGATTATTTTCAAGCCAATTCAAATAGTTATTCGAGTGGAGTTGTAAAGTATAAATTGCCATTGATGGCAAACGGTAAACATACACTTACATTCAGGGTTTGGGATTTACTTAATAACTCAACGACAAACACGACTAATTTCGAAGTGGTTAAAGGGTTAATCCCTGAAATTTTCACTGTCTATAATTATCCAAATCCTGTTAAAACGCAGACGAGTATTATTGTGAAACATGACAGACCAGAAACAATTTTAAATACTAGCGTTGAAATATTTGATATTTCAGGTCGCAAGATTTGGTCATTTTCACAAACAGGGGTTGATAATATTTCATGGGATTTAATCTCAAACAATGGTCAACGGGTTAAAACAGGAATTTATTTTTATAGGGTAAGTATAAAAACAAAAAACAGTGACTCAACATCTAAAACTAATAAAATGTTGATCGTTGAATAGTAATGTTAAAATGACAATTAATTTAATCTATTTCCTAATATTGTAACTTTAAAAATAAAATTTTTGAATGAAAAATAACCTATTAGCTTTATGTGTTTTTGTTGCTTTCTCAGCAAGTGTTTCAGCTCAGGTAAATAATCCGATTATAACAGCTGTTCCAGTACTTTCAATTGCACCGGATGCTCGTGCCGGTGGTATGGGGGATATTGGTGCTGCGACCACTCCGGATATCAATTCTCAGTATTGGAATGCGGCCAAGTATGTTTTTATGGAAAGTGATGCAGGTGTCTCAGTTTCTTATACTCCCTGGCTTAGAAAATTGGTTTCAGATATTGATTTGGCATATTTATCGGGGTATTGGAAATTAGATCAACGTCAGGCATTGAGTGCTTCGTTACGTTATTTCTCATTAGGTGACATTACATTGATGAATGAATTAGGTGGTTATGTAAATACAGCACATCCAAATGAACTGGCAGTTGATTTGGCCTATTCAAGAATGCTTTCGGATAAACTTTCAGCTGCAGCAACATTACGTTTTATTTATTCCGATTTGAATAATGGAATAAATTCCGCCGGAGGATCGGAGATGTACCCCGGGTCATCAGTTGCAGCAGATATTTCAGCATTTTATAAAACTCCAATAACTTTACAGAGTGTTGATGGTTCATTGGCTTTTGGTATTAATATATCAAATATAGGT